>JGI994J12354_10003699_pt1 | contig 14144 bp, 10 predicted proteins | sample IntmicLarv3ML3BL_FD_12354 | JGI IMG/M metagenome (IMG submission 12354)
ATTCACCCGTGCCGGCCGTATAGTCGACCAGCTCGAAGCGGCCGGGATACTGGGGCACAGCGAAGGCAGCAAGCCACGGCAGGTGCTTATACAAGACCCGATCTCGCTCGATAATATCCTCGATAACCTGCATTAATTTTTTTGAGTGCGGATTTTATCCCATACGTTAAAAAATCACTCCGAAGATGAACAGAGAAGAGTTCATATTCCTGCAAACCCCCGCAGCGCGCCGGACGATCGAGCAATATATCGGGGAAGACCCTGTGTCGGTAGCTCTTAAAGTCCGTAATCCCGCATTGGCCACCCAGATAAAAATGCTTGCCAAAAGCGCCCGTAAGCTCCCGTCATACCACGCGGCTCGATGTATAATTCCCACAGTCTCTTACGAGCAATCGAGCAGCGAGGCTGCCGCACTGTCCAAGGATTTTCCTGGAGGCGAACTCGCTATAGACCTTACTTGCGGACTCGGAGTTGATAGTCTCGCCCTTTCCAGAAGATACGGTAAAGTTATTTCCATCGAAAAAGACCCGTTGCGTGCGGATATTGCCCGCTATAATTTCGGGCTTCTCGGCGCATCGAATATCGAAGTAGTATGTACGGGCGCCGAGGAGTTCTGCGCCGGTTATACGGGGGCGAAAGCCGACCTTATCTATATCGATCCTGCCCGGCGGGATTCGGCGGGCAAAAACGTTTACTCGCTTACCGAAAGCTCTCCGAACGTGTTGGAGCTTTTAGACCGTATGCGGGAAATTTCCGTAAAACAGGCTATTAAACTCTCTCCGCTGTTCGATGTACAGGAAGGATTCCGTCTGTTCGGCGAACAGGCGGCCGTAGAGGTGGTTTCCGCCGGGGGCGAATGCAAAGAGGTGGTCGTGAGGCTTGGATTCGATGCGGGCAAGGTTATAAATACAGTGGTCGGTGCGGATGGTGTAAACCGTTATATCTTCGGTATGCGGGATATAGGCCGCCAGGGCGCTACCCGCGAGGTGTCGGCGGTTGATCCTGCTTATATTCTGGTTCCGGATGTCGTATTCTATAAATCGAGGACTGTGGACGCTCTGCTCGAATCGCTGGATACGTATGCTTCCCTTGCCGGCGGATATATCTCTTCCCAGGTCATTATCCCTGATTTCCCCGGTAAAACTTACCGGATCGAAGAGGTTCACCCATACCGGCCCAAGGAGTTGATAAAGCTCCTGAAACAGAGAGCCGTCCGACAGGCCGATATCCAGAGTCGTACTCAGGACTACAGCGCCGTCCGGATAGCCGAAGCGTTGAAAATTCGGATAGGGGGTAGCCAGCAACTGTTTTTTGCGGAATACGCGGGCGAGCTTTCCGTTTTTTTTGTGAACAGAATTGGTTAACTTTGAATGGTCTGCCGGCCAGTTGCCGCAGTGGTCAATAATCAGCGAAAAATGGCAAATTTTAAAGAAGAAGTAGCTAAAATAAAAGCTTTTGTATTCGACGTAGACGGTGTTTTTACCGATTGTAAGATAATGATAACTCAGCAGGGGCAGTTTCTAAGGGAATATAACGTTCGCGACGGACTCGCCGTGGTGCGTGCCCGCAAGAAGGGCTACCACGTAGCGGTAATCTCAGGAGGTAAAGGCGACCAACTCGTCGACAGGATGACCGCGCTGGGCATAGAATATATCTATACCGGCAGCGACCATAAGACCGAACCGTTGGCGGATTTTGTCAACCGGACCGGGTTGGATTACGATGAAATAGTCTATATGGGAGACGACTATCCCGACCTGGCTCCTATGAGAATGGTGCGCCTTTGCGTCGCTCCGGCCGATGCGGCGGACGATGTTCGCGCGGCTGCCCATTACGTATCCGCTTTCAAAGGCGGGCAGGGGTGCGTCCGCGATATTATCGAGCAGGTGCTGCGTGCCCGCGGCGACTGGTATATAGTCGAATAATGGACGGCGGGCAGGAAGGTATGAAAACTTTTGTGGAACGTGCGGCCGCGGAGCTTTATGCCCGCTACGGAGCCGGGATTTCGCAAATGAATCTCGTGTTTCCCAACAAGCGCGCCCGCTTGTTCTTCAACGAAGCCCTTTCGCGGCAAATAGATGCCCCGCTGTGGCAGCCATCCTATATTTCGATCGACGATCTGGTGCGCGAACTTTCTTCGCTGACTCTGGCCGATAACCTGAGGCTGGTTACCGAACTTTATAAAATCTACAACGAAATACACCCTGAGCCTTTCGATAAGTTCTACCAGTGGGGAGTGCTGCTGCTGGCCGATTTCGATATGGTGGACAAATACCTTATCGATCCCAGGCGGCTGTATACGAACATCGGCGACCTTAAAGAAATAGACGCTTACTTCGAAAAAGAGGGGTTCGACCAGCACGGAATGGAACTGGCAAAGCAGTTCTGGCGCACTTTCAACGAGTCGAAGACCGAATCCCGCGAGCAGAAAAACTTCATAGGTATCTGGCAGTCGCTCGCGGATATTTACCGGAAATTCAATGAAAGGCTTTGCGAAATCGGTATCGGTTACAGCGGTATGATATACCGCGACGTTGCCGAGAGGATAAAAACGGCGGACGGCGCGGAACTTTTTACGGGCAGTAACTATTGTTTTCTTGGTTTCAACGCGCTTAACGAATGCGAAAAACGCCTTTTTGCCTATATGAAAGATCAGGCGGGTGCGCTTTTTGTATGGGACTACGACAACTATTACCTGCAGGCCGGCGGCCAGGAAGCAGGGCGGTTCCTTCGGCGGAACATAGCATCATACGGGGAAAGCATTCCGATTCCGAGCGATAATTTCGTGCGGCCGAAAACGGTCGAAGTTATCAGTTCCCCCTCCGATATACTCCAATGCAAAGCGCTATATCTCGAATTACAGGATATCTACCGCCGGCAGGGATTCGTGGACAAAGAAACCGCGGTGGTGCTTACCGACGAGAACCTGCTGATTCCTGTGTTGCACTCGATTCCGCCCGAAGTAGACAAAATAAATATCACCATGGGCTATCCGCTTACGGGCACTGTTCCGTACGTGCTGCTCGAAAGGCTGCTGTTGCTTCAGGAGCGCCGCAAGGGGAGTGATTTTTACCATAGCGACGTGCAAGGGATACTTTCGCATCCGTATATTTTGGAACATGGAATTTCGTTGACCACTGATATCAATGCGGAGGTTGCCTCGCAGGGATTGCTGTATGTCAGTGCGGAAAGATTTGCGCACGATAAATTTCTCGGGTTGATTTTCCGGCCGGTTTCCGGGATATTCGAATTGCAGGATTATCTGGTCGGGGTGCTGGAGAAATGTTCGCCTGAAAATCCGGCGGAAGATGAAGAACTCCCGCGACAGCAAAAAGAACGAATAGAATTCCTGTTCGTAATCATCTCGGCGATACTGAAATTAAAATCTTCGATCGCCCAATCGGGAATCACCCTGAGCAGCGGCGTTTATTCATCGCTGTTGCGGCAAATGCTGCGGGCCCAACGGATCCCATACGAAGGAGAGCCGCTGGGTGGCCTGCAAATCATGGGTATACTGGAAACCCGTAACCTCGATTTCGAGAATATTATTTTCCTCTCGATGGGTGACGATACATTTCCGGGCAACCGTGGCGGGTCGTCATATATCCCTTTCAATCTCAGGCAGGCCTACGGATTGCCTACGATAGCCGACCATGAAGCGATGTACGGCTACTATTTTTACCGCGGGATACAGAGGTGCAGCAATTTGACGATGATGTATAACTCATCGAGCGAGGACCAACGTTCGGGCGAGCCCAGTCGTTACATCTACCAGTTGGATTACGAATCACCCCACGAGGTGGTGCGGCGGAATATCAACCTCAAGATCGGCCGGACGGAACCTGCTGCCATAAACGAGCCCAAAACGGATGCTGTACTCGAACGGCTTTCCGGTATGGCCTTTTCCCCGTCCCAGGTCAACCGGTATGTAGACTGCCCGCTGAAGTTCTATTTCTCCGAGATTCAGAGGCTGCGGCCCTTAGATAAAATAGAAGAAGATATTACACGATTGGATGTAGGGAATGTCCTGCACAAAACTCTCGAACTGATATACCGTCCTCTTATCGGCGATCCCGATCCGCGGCCCCGGCTGGGTGAAGTGTTGAAAGACCGGCGGACGCAGAACGATCTTATCGATCAGGCTTTTGCGGAGATTATCGGAGCCAGGAATTCGGACGAATCCCGCGCGGGACGTATAGATATGGTGCGGGATGTTATCCTGAGGCTGGTGGAGCGTATCGTATCTTTCGACGCTTCTTTCGCGAGCCCGTTCGTGGTCGAGAATTGCGAAATTCCGGTTAAGGAGACCTTAAAGCTGGAGGGCATGGACGTGCGTATGAGAGGTGTTATAGACAGGCTCGACCGGATTCCCGACGGAGCGGCCCCGGGTGTGGATTTGGTCCGGATAGTGGACTATAAAAGCGGACAGGGGGATTCTCCTTTGTTCGGGGAAATTGAATCGCTCTTTACGGATACCGACCCCCGCGAGGTTGCCAGCCCCGGCGCTCTAAAATACCGAAAGCATAATTCGGCAGCGCTGCAAACCCTTATCTACGGGGTGCTGCTGACCGAAAACTGCCCGGGTCCGGGTCATCATTACCTCCCACGGGTCAGCCCCGCGCTTTATATAACCAAATCGATGAACGATCCGCAGTTCGATCCCCGGCTGATCCGGCAGGATACATCGGTTCGCGGGGGAGACAAATCTGTCGTAGCATACATGTACGACGAACTGGTAGTCGAAATGAAAGAAAATCTCGACAAAGTATTTTCTGAAATCTTCAATCCGGCGGTTCCGTTTTCCCAAACCCCCTATGTCGATGAAAAGTGCGGGTACTGCGATTTCCGCGCTATCTGCCGCAGGTAGTTTATCTCTTGTTTAGTCCAACCGTTTAGCTCCGCTGCCGGTCACCATGCCCGATCCGGTGAAACGGTACGAGGATGTTTTGCTGGCTTTGACCGACGAGGTTCCGCTGACGTTAGCTTTGATTTTGCTTAGTCCCGAAAGGTCGGCCAGGTGTTTCGGACTGTCGAATTCAAGCATGTCGATCGATGAAGTTCCTACGGTTGTAATGTTCACAAGGGTTTCCGCTTTACCTTTCAGCGTGAGTTTGGATGCGCCCGAGGCGTTTATGACCAGGTTATCGCATTTCATATCGACAGTTCCTCCCGATGTGCCGCTGATCTTGATTATTGCGTTTTCCGATGCCTTGACGACGATGTCGTCCAACAGGCTATTGCCCGATACGTCCAGCGCTGCGGATTTGCATGTAATATCGATCCATGTCAGGGATGCGCTTCCGGCGCTCACGATCCTGAATTCGCCGGTACTGGTAGTGAATTTGCCTTTCGCTATAAGCGAGGAAGCGCCCGTTACATTGGCATATTGAAGCTCATTGACCACTACTGTAGCGGTGGGCTTCACTTTGCTGCGGGTGAGGTATTTTGTGACATCGTCTTTGAAACCGATCCTTACGTAACTGTCGTCGGTGTATTCGAAAGTCAGCTTATCTTTCAGTTCCGCCAGTAACTCCACGCTGGCCGAGCTTTCGTTGCCCTGCGAGAGCCTGACATCGAACGCACCGTTAACGATAATTCCTTTTATAGGTTTTCCTTCGAACTCAGTTACGGTGACGGTTTGCTGTGCCATGGCAACGGAGACCGTAAAGAACGCTATAAGCGCCAGCAGTGAAAACTTTTTGATCATATTTCTTAAAATTTGGTTAATTTTGTTCTTTGATAATATGTTTGGGGTCAACCGCCGCGGCGGGAGTTTATTATACTCCAAATGTAAGAATTTTTAGCCATTCAAGACACATGAACCAAAACAAAATAAAGGTGGGTATCACCCACGGCGATTTCAACGGAATAAGCTACGAGATCATCATAAAGACACTTGTCGATAATCGGATATTCGACCTTTGCACTCCCGTGGTATACGGTTCGGCGAAGGCTGCGGATTTTTACAGAGGTTCGGTGGCAGATGCAGGAAATTTCAATTTTAACATTATAGGTTCACCCGACAAAACCCACGGCAAACGCGCCAACCTGATAGTTTGCGGCGACGAAAACGTGAAAATAGAACCGGGCGAAGAGACTGCCGCTGCGGGGCAGTACGCAATCGCTGCGCTCCGCAGGGCGGTATCCGACCTGAGGGACGGAAATATCGACGTTTTGGTGACTTGTCCTATCAGCAAAAAAAATACCTCGGGCGACGGGTTCGAATTTGTCGGACATACAGAATATATGGCCGCGGAACTGGACGGCGGACAACCTCTGATGTTTATGGTCAGCGATTCGCTTAAAGTAGGGCTGGTGACCATGCATATTCCTCTCGGCAGTGTTCCGGGAGCTATTAATTCTGAGAAAATACTCGATCATATCCGTATGATGAAACGCTCGCTAGAGAGGGATTTCAGCATATACTCGCCTAAAATAGCGGTTCTGGGACTTAACCCCCATGCGGGCGACCAGGGGCTTCTGGGCAACGAGGAACAAGAGATAATTATTCCGGCTATCCAATCGGCCAAGAACGAAAATATCGTAGTTGCGGGTCCTTTTGCCGCCGACGGATTCTTCGGCAGCGGAGCATATAGTAAATTCGACGCGATACTGGCAATGTACCACGACCAGGGACTTGCTCCGTTCAAAGCGATCTCATTCTCGGACGGGGTGAACTTTACGGCCGGACTTTCGGCCGTGCGTACATCTCCCGCCCATGGAGTAGGGTATGATATAGCAGGGAAGGGAGTGGCCGATCCGTCGCCTCTGCGCGCGGCGATATTCCAGGCGATCGATATCTGCCACAGTCGCCAAAGCTATGATATAGCTGCGGCAAATCCTCTGCAGCATTATGCAAGGGAACGGAGCTCTAACGGTCGTGACCGTGATGTGAACGTCGAGGATATTTTGGGGCCTGGCGATAATCAATAGCCTCTCGAATATATGGCCAAAGAGCTGCATATCAGTATAAGTCCGTGCCCGAATGATACTTTTGCTTTCCATGCCATGCTCAATGGGCTGGTCGACACCGAAGGTGTTCGTTATTCGGCCGATTTCCATGATATAGACGTGCTGAACCGGCTCGCGGCCGAGGATTCCAGCCAGCAGATCATTAAGGTCAGCTATGCCGTTATTCCTTCCCTTATATCGAATTACAGCTTGCTCTCTGCAGGAAGTGCATTGGGGTATGGTAACGGCCCTGTGGTGGTGAGCCGCCGCAAGATTTACCCCGACGAACTTCATGACGCCTCGATAGCTATTCCCGGCGAGGGTACTACCGCGGCTCGGCTATTGGCGGTTCTGTATCCCGAAGCCGTCAAGCAAAAAGTTTACCTGTTCAGCGATATTGCAGATGCGGTGGCCGACGGAGAGGTCGACGCCGGGGTTCTTATCCACGAAGGGCGTTTTACGTTCGGTGATAAAGGATTGCGGCTTGTAGCCGATCTTGGGCGGCAATGGGAAGAGAAATTCGGTATGCCGATTCCTCTGGGGGGCATACTGGTCAATAAATCGGTGGATGCGGAAGATGCCCGCAAAACGGTGCGGGCTATAAGGCGGAGCATCGAATTCGCTTTTGCCAACCCCGAAGCGTCGGCTGATTTTGTGAAATGCCATGCGCAGGAACTTTCGGATACTGTGCGCCAGAAGCATATCTCTTACTTTGTCAACGATTTCTCGCTCGATCTTGGCGAAAAAGGCATNGNNGCAATATCTATGCTGNTGGGGAAAGAGGAGGNCGAAAAGATNGANNTTATTACTCCTTNACGGTTTTTCGAGANNGTTTTCGGGAAAATGGATGCGAATATTTGGGATTTCCCCAAATTTGCCGGTAGGTGANNCNGGTTATACCCGTNCCGGCCGTCTGAATTCAGNGCAAACCAACGCTGTCGCCACTGCTACATTTAGTGATTCGCTTTCGTTTGAATCTGCCGGAAATGGAGGAATCAAAANTCTTTTCGAAATTTTTGCCGCGACTTTATCACTTATTCCCTGTCCTTCGCTTCCCATTACGATGAATCCTTCGGTCGATAATGCGGAGTCGTAGATGTTTTGGCCGTCCAGAAATGTGCCGTATACCGGAAGTGGTGAATTTTCGAGCAACGAGGGAATATCACGATAATGGAGCTTCACCCGGGTGATGGCGCCCATAGTGGCCTGTACTACTTTGGGGTTGAAACAGTCCGCGCAGTCTGGCGAACAGTAGATATTTCCTATTCCAAACCAATCCGAGATTCTTATTATGGTTCCCAGATTTCCGGGGTCCTGCACTCCGTCCAATACCAGTGAAAGCCTTTCCGGTTGGGGTTCTTCCCATCGAGGAATTTCGACTACCGCCAGTATTTCGGTAGGGGTTTTCAGGGCCGAGATACGCTCCATCTCGCTTGGGCTTACCCGGAAACAATGCATCCCTGAATAAGGTAAACTCGCGGCAGTAGAGTATACGCTGTGGATTTTGAACCGGGAAGAGATGATCTCTCCGACCAGTTTTCCGCCCTCGCATATAAACAGCCCGTGCTCGCGCCGGCCGTTTTTGTCGTGGAGCGATCGGATAAGTTTTATTTCGGATTTGGAGAGCATAGCGTGTTAATTTCTGGTTGCCGCGGGGGTAAAGGTATGAAAATTACTTTCTTTTGGGTCAAAGACCCTTTATTGTTTTTTCTTTCTTTTATCTCAATTTCTTTCTCTTTCGCCTTCCGCGGGAGTGGGCCAAAGGCCCAGTTGTTATTTTTTCCTTTTTGCAGCCAAGTTGGGTAACCCGAATTACTTGCTCATGCATTGGGTGTAAAAGCCACCTATATGAAACTTTCTGCCAAAAATTCGGCACAGGAGCACTGCCACGTGAGAGCAACCGATTTCACTTCGGCTAAAATTATGTATTGGATAGAGGAAACTATTAAACCGAACAAATAATGGATTCTAGCCTGATGGTTATCAATATTCACTTTTAAAACTAATGCTTATGAATAAAAAATGGAGTCTACACCACAAAATCAAAAAAAAACGTTACTTTTGTGTTTCAGTAATTCATTAGTAAATAGACTAAAATGCTGAAAACAAAGACCGCCCGATTAATTCTTGAGGACGGCGCCCAATTTGAAGGCTATTCATTCGGTGCAGACACATCTGTATCAGGCGAAGTAGTTTTTAATACAGCGATGACGGGCTATCCTGAAAGCCTTACCGATCCATCCTATTCAGGACAAATTCTAGTAATAACTTTTCCTCTTATCGGCAACTACGGAGTACCCGGAATGGAGATCGAAGACGGAATCCTCAAACATTTCGAATCCGAAACGATCCATATCAAGGCGCTCGTGATCTCGGACTATTCCCACGATTACAGCCACTGGAACGCTGTCAAGAGCCTCGGCGACTGGCTCAGGGAAAATAACGTTCCGGCGATCTACGGGGTCGATACCCGCGAGATCACAAAGATCATCCGCGAAAAAGGGGTTATGCTCGGCAAAGTCGTTCCCGAAGGAACCCGCGAGCCTGCAGAATTCTACAATCCCAACAAAGAAAACCTTGTCGAAAAAGTAAGCTGCAAGGAAGTGATCGAATACGGCAACGGCCCGCGCAGGGTGGTGCTGGTAGATTGCGGCCTTAAATACAATATCATCCGCTGCCTTACCAAGCGCGGGGCGACGGTGACCCGCGTTCCGTGGAACTACGATTTCAATACGCTCGACTACGACGGCCTGATGCTAGGTAACGGCCCCGGCGACCCTGCCACTTGCGGCGAGGTGATCGGGAATATCCGTAAGGCGATGGAAAACGATAAACCGATCTTCGGAATATGTCTCGGAAACCAACTCCTTTCGATAGCCGCCGGCGCCTCGACCTATAAACTCAAATACGGTCACCGCTCGCACAACCAGCCAGTGCTTCAATGCGGAACGAACCGTGCTTTCATAACCTCTCAAAACCATGGGTATGTGGTTAATCCCGAAGGACTGGGCAATGATTGGGAACCTTACTTCGTTAACCTAAACGACGACACTATCGAAGGTATCCGCCACAAAACGAAACCCTTCAGCTCGGTGCAGTTCCACCCCGAAGCGACCAGCGGCCCGGTCGACACAGCATTCCTTTTTGACAAATTTATAGAAGATATCGACAGATGCAAGAAAAAGTAAAGAAAGTAATATTGCTCGGCTCGGGAGCGCTCAAGATCGGCGAGGCGGGCGAGTTTGACTATTCGGGTTCTCAGGCTCTCAAAGCGCTGAAAGAAGAGGGGATTTATACGGTTCTTATCAATCCTAATATCGCGACAGTACAGACTTCGGAGGGCATTGCCGATAAAGTGTATTTCCTGCCGGTGACGCCGGAATTTGTCGAGAAAGTAATCAAAAAAGAACGCCCGGACGGGATACTGCTCGCTTTCGGCGGACAGACCGCCCTTAACTGCGGTGTGAAGCTTTATCAAAGCGGCGTTCTCGAAAAATATAACGTGAGGGTAATGGGTACGCCAGTTCAGGCGATTATCGATACGGAAGACCGCGAGATATTCGTGCGCAAACTCGACGAAATCGATGTACGTACCATCAAAAGTGAAGCGGTTACCACGGTTCAGGACGCCAAAAGGGTTGCCAACGAGCTTGGTTATCCCGTGATTATCCGCGCGGCGTATGCGCTGGGTGGACTGGGTTCGGGATTCTGTAACAATGACCAGGAACTTGAGTCGCTGGCCACAAAATCTTTCAACTATTCACCTCAGGTGCTTGTCGAAAAATCGCTCAAAGGGTGGAAAGAGATCGAATACGAGGTGGTGCGCGACCGTTACGACAACTGTATTACGGTTTGTAATATGGAGAACTTCGATCCTTTGGGAATACATACCGGCGAAAGTATCGTGGTCGCTCCGGTGCAAACCCTCAATAACCAGGAGACTCACATGCTCCGTGAACTGGCGATCCGGATCATCCGCCATATCGGAATTGTGGGCGAGTGTAACGTACAGTACGCGCTCGATCCGGATTCGCAGGATTACCGGGTGATCGAGGTTAACGCCCGGCTTAGCCGTTCTTCGGCCCTGGCGTCGAAAGCTACGGGTTACCCGCTGGCCTTCGTGGCGGCCAAACTTGGGTTGGGATATGGGTTGCACGAGTTGAAAAATTCAGTTACGATGACAACTCCGGCATGCTTCGAACCGGCGATAGATTATATAGTCTGCAAGATACCCCGTTGGGATCTGGGCAAATTCAAAGGTGTTTCGCGCGAGCTCGGTTCTTCGATGAAATCTGTCGGTGAGGTTATGGCGATCGGCCGCAATTTCGAAGAGGCTATCCAAAAAGGGCTGCGTATGATCGGGCAGGGTATGCACGGATTCGTTGCTAATAAAGAACTGACCGGAACGGATATCGACCATGAACTTACCGTGCCTACCGACCGTCGTGTTTTTGCCATAGCGCAGGCTTTTAAACAGGGATATTCTATAGACAGGATTTTTGAACTCACGCGAATAGACCGCTGGTTCCTGCATAAGCTCCAGAATATAATAAATGTTGAGCACGAGTTGGAGAAATTCTCCGCTCTTGACCAGCTGTCCGACGAGTTGCTGCGGTTGGCTAAGCAAAAGGGATTCTCAGACTTTCAGATCGCCCGGTTGGTGCTCCATTCGAAAGACCGTTCGATGCAAGATGGCGTAAATCTTGTGCGGGCTTACCGCAAAGGGCGAGGCATTCTTCCCGTGGTGAAGCAGATAGACACGCTGGCGGCCGAATATCCTGCGCAGACTAACTACCTCTACCTTACCTATAACGGTGCGGCGCATGATGTGGATTTCGTCCATGACGATCGCTCGGTGATCGTGCTGGGTTCGGGAGCCTACCGCATCGGCAGCTCCGTGGAGTTCGACTGGTGTTCGGTGAGTGCAGGTAATTCGATTCGCGAGAATGGACTGCGTTCTATCATGATAAACTACAACCCCGAGACGGTTTCGACCGATTACGATATGTGCGACCGCCTGTACTTCGACGAACTGACCCTGGAAAGGGTTCTGGATATTACAGACTTGGAAATTCCGCGTGGAGTCATTGTTTCGACCGGAGGTCAGATCCCGAATAACCTTGCCATGAGGCTTTACGACGCTCATGTTCCGATCCTCGGTACTTCGGCGTTGAATATCGATAGAGCCGAAGACCGGCATAAGTTCAGCTCGATGCTCGACAAGCTTGGAATCGATCAACCGCGTTGGAAAGAGCTGACCTCGATGGATGAGATCTATGCTTTTGCCGACGAGGTGGGCTTTCCGCTACTGATCCGGCCATCTTATGTGCTTTCGGGCGCAGCGATGAATGTGGTGTCGAATAAAGAGGAACTCGAACACTTCCTTAAACTAGCTACCAATGTGTCGAAACAGTATCCGGTGGTGGTAACCGAGTTTATCGAGAATGCCAAGGAAATCGAGATCGATGCTGTGGCCCGTGATGGTGAGGTGTTGATTTACGCTATTTCGGAACATGTCGAGTTCGCGGGTGTACATTCGGGCGACGCTACTATGGTATTCCCGGCGCAGAAGCTCTATATCGAGACGGTCCGCCGGATTAAAAAGATAGCGCGGCAGATTGCCGGGGCTCTAGAGATATCGGGGCCGTTCAATATGCAACTCATGGCTAAGAATAACCAGATAAAAGTTATCGAGTGTAATCTGCGGGCGTCGAGGAGTTTTCCTTTTGTATCGAAAGTGCTGAAAGTGAATTTTATCGATATTGCGACCCGGGTGATGCTGGGTTTGGATCCGAAGGTTCCTACCAAATCGGCTTTCGAGCTGGATTATGTGGGTATCAAAGCTCCGCAATTCTCATTCAGCCGCTTGCAAAAAGCCGATCCTATACTGGGAGTCGAGATGGCTTCGACCGGAGAGGTGGGGTGCCTGGGAGAGGATTATTACGAGGCTATCCTCAAGGCGATGATATCGGTGGGATATTCCATACCTAAGCGTAGTGTGCTTTTGTCTACGGGGGATGCCAAATCAAAAACTCAAACGTTGGATGCGGCTCGTGCGCTCCAGAAAAAGGGATATGCGATCTACGCTACTAAGGGTACGGCGGATTTCCTTGAGGGTAATGGGGTCAAATCGATTATAGTGGGTTGGCCCGACCAAAAGGTGGAGATGTATCCGAACGTGATGGATGTTATCAAGGAGCACCGGATAGATCTGGTGGTTAATATTCCCAAGAACCTGACGCGTGACGAGCTGAATAACGACTATACGATCCGACGCAGTGCGATAGATTTCAATATCCCGTTGATTACTAACGGGCGGTTGGCCAACGATTTTATCCTGGCGTTCTGCGCCCTGAGCATAGACGACCTGGAGATCAAGAGTTGGGACGAATATAAATAGTTTTTTGTTATTTTTTCTTTCGCCATATTATTCTTGTTACTTTTTAGATAAATTGTACGTTCACTCGGCAATTCAAGCGATCTTGATTGCACTCGTTCCTTCAATTTTTCGGCAAAAAAGTAAGCAAAAAGCCTTCCGGGGGGCCAGAGGCCCTTTTACTACTCAGTAAATGCTTCGATTTATTCCCTGGGGTTTCAAGGTATTTCGTTGTACTATTCATTTCTCGTGATTCGGCATCATTCAAAAGTTCTTTTGATGCGCTCTCGCTATTCGAAATGTTCGCTTCACTCTCGTTCCGCTCATGAGGTTCTACATTCGGCAATTTAGCCGAATGGTTTGTTCGGGATAAATCAAATAGGCTAGAACGAAAATGGCCAAAACATTGGAACGAGCGAAACTGAAGAATACAGAACAAACAAATATCGAAGGGTCTNTGACCCTTTTGGGAGGTTTTTCTTTGGTTACTTTCTTTTTCCGCCAAAAATTTGCAAGCCGAGAGTAATGAAGCTTGCTTCGATTACCGAGGCGCAGCTGATTTTCTTTAAAAAGAAAGTGACTCCCGCGTCCGGCGAAAGAGATTTTGAAAAAAAGAAGTAACAAGGTCTACGCTAACTCCGATTTTTCGAATTTACTGCGGGCATAATCGGCCTTTATCCGTAGTGTTTTGCGTCCGCTGCCGGGATATTCGTACATAGCGTCCATCATAATTGCTTCGCATATCGAGCGTAACCCGCGCGCCCCCAGCTTGTATTCGAGAGCTTTATCCACAATGTAATCCAGGGTTCCGGAATCG
>JGI994J12354_10003700_pt1 | contig 14139 bp, 9 predicted proteins | sample IntmicLarv3ML3BL_FD_12354 | JGI IMG/M metagenome (IMG submission 12354)
GGCGCGGGACAATGGGTTCAATGCCCTTATCGTGCATGTTCGCGCCCACGGGGATGCGCTCTATCCCTCTAAGAGCTACCCCTGGTCGCATTATCTGACCGGCGTGCAGGGGCAGGATCCGGGATATGATCCGCTGGCGTATATGGTGGAGGCGGCACACAAGGCCGGACTCTCCTTTCACGCCTGGGTGAACCCTTTCCGGATTCAGACCGCCAAAACTCCGGAAGTCCTCAGCGCGGACAATCCGCACCGGCGGTGGAGCGAGGATCAAAAAACGAAGAATGACCGGTGGACGGTGCAGCTCCCGGAAGGGATTTTCTTAAATCCCGCTTACGCCGAAGTCCGCGCCCATATCATTGACGGGGTGAGGGAAATTGTGACGGGCTATGATGTGGATGGGATTCATTTTGACGATTATTTCTACCCGGTCGGGCCGGACGGAGAAAACCTTTTCGACGGGAAGGAATACGACGCGTACTGTGAATCGTACGAGGACGGGACGCCGCTTTCCCTGCTGGAATGGCGGACGGCCAACGTCAACGCGCTGGTCAGCGGCGTTTACGCGGCGGTAAAGGCGGAAAAGCCGTCGGTTCAGTTCGGGATTTCGCCCCCGGCCAATTTTGACAATTGCCGGGATATGGCGGCCGACGTGAGAACCTGGGGCAGCAGTACCGGCTATGTGGATTATCTTTGCCCGCAGGTCTACTTTTCCTCTCGGCACCAAACCCATCCCTTTGAAGCGCTCTCGATCGAATGGAGCGAGGCGGTTACGGCGAAAAACGTGAAGCTTTATATCGGGCTGGCCCTCTATAAGGCCGGGACGGCGGAGGAAATCGATCCGGGGTGGTCGGAATCGAACGACGTCATCGCCCGACAGATTCTCTTTGGCCGGGATACGCTGCGCTGGGACGGGTTTATGGTCTATTCCTGCGAACAGCTGAACGGCGGCCGGGGGAAGCGGGAAGTCGAAAACATGAAAAAAAGGATAAACGAGGGGTAGAAAAATCCCCAAAAAAGGATAGCCAAATGAAGTTAAAAAAAGAAAAAAAAGAACGGAATACCGCCGGACGGAAAAAAGTTCGTACGACGCTGATCGTAGTGACGGCGGCGCTGAGTGTGTGCGTCTATATTGCTTTTGTGGTGTTTCTTTATCTCTTTTCAAAGCATTATATTGCCCCGAAGGAAAACAGTGGCCCGGACTTTTTTTCCAATACGGCGCTGAGCCGCTATCTGGAAAACCGGGGGATGGAGGTGCCCAGCCGAAGGACGGAGAGCAATGCCCTCTCCCATTCACCGAAGACGGATCAGATTGTTTCGGTAGGGGAGACCGTACGGGTGGAAATCACTGTGAAGCCCGGCGCCGAGCCAAAATGTTTTTTCCAGAATCTCGTCGTTGCGCTGGAGCGGGAGGGACAGGAGGATCCGGGAAAGGAAGGGCGTTTTCACGGCGAATTCGTTGTCCCGGAGGACGCGCAGGGCGGTGTGTTCGGCGCGATAGAATTTCTGGTGGAAAAGGCGGGCGTCATGGAGCGGGTCACCGCGGCGGTACTGCGCGATCCGGTAAGAGCGGAGGAAGAGGCGGTGAAGCCCATTCTTCCGGAGAAAAATGAGGACGGTACCTATCCGATGGCGGAGCTTCTCGGGGACGCGGAGACCTACGACGGGCGGGCGGAGGACAACAAAAACACCGCGCTGTCCGGTTATCCGGACGGAACCGTTGATTATGTCTGCGGGGAGAACCATTATACCGACGCGAACGGGAACCGCTTTACCTTCCTCCTGCTGGGCAGCGGCCGGCGGGTTTGCATCGAGGCGGAGACCAGTACGGGCGACCGGTCGGTTCAGGTGCGGCGTTTTGACGCGCCGAAGCCGAAGACAAACCATTTGACCGAGGCCTTTGTGCGGGCCACCCCGTCGGAGACCGAGATCCGGTTTCAGTCCGATTGGAAGGTGCCTGTGGAGGTGACGCTCCATCCCCAGCTGTATGTGTCGGGCTATCAGGAACGACCGCACAATGTGAACCGTTTTTCCGCCCGCTATCTCGATATTCGTTTTCTCTATACGAAGCCGCCCCGTGAAGCCGTGTCTTTGGAGGACAGCCCCTTGTTCACTTCGTCGGAATGGCTGGAGGACGGAAGCGGTGCGGCGGTGCTGCGGCTGTACATAAAAAAGACCTCCGAGTTTTCCGGCTATGCCCTGAGCTATACGCCGGAAGGAGAACTGGAGCTTCGCTTTAAACACACGCCCTATTTGGAGGCGGCGGACAACCCCTACGGCTATTCGCTGGAGGGCGTTCGGATTGCCGTGGACGCCGGTCATGGAGGAGGTGCGCCCGGTGCTGTGGGGAAACTGGACGGGGAAGAGTTTCTCGAAAAGGAACAGACCCGCCGGATCAGCGATCAGCTGATTGAAATTCTGAAAGACCTTGGCGCTGAGGTGCTGGATGTCCGTTCCAAAGACAGTCAGCTCGACCAGAACCAGCGCCTGAAAAAAGCGCGAAAATTCAGCCCTCACCTTTTTTTGAGCATTCATCTCAATTCGGGCGGAAACGGGCTTTTGGGCGCGGAGGGCTATTATTACTACCCGTTCAGCCAGCCGTTGGCCGAACGGCTGTATCAGGCGCTGGAGTCGGCCTATCCGGACGCCGTGGGCTACCGGCCGCCGGAACGGGAGATGCGGGTTCGGTATTATCCCTTCGCCGTGACGCGGGTGAGCGAATATCCGGCGGTGTTGATGGAGCTTGGGTATATGGACAATCCAAAGGAGCTGGAAAAGCTTTGTGACCCGGAAGTCCAGCAGATGCTCGCGGAGGCGCTGGCGCAGGGAATTGTGGATTATCTGAAATAATCAATATATAACCGACGACCCCGGGAGAGCCGACCTTGGCTTTCCCGGGGTCTTTTTTTGCGGCATATGTGACAGCAATCCTGACATATTTCCCTCGCGTTTCCGCATATAATGGAGCGAGAGGGGGGAGAGAATGAGGCCGGTTGTTTACATCGATGTGCTGTTTTTTGTCAACCTGATTGTCAATTATTTTATTCTGCTGGGGACAAAACGGGCGGTCGGGGCCGACGGATCCCGTTGGCGGATGATCGGGGGCGCCGCGCTGGGCGCGCTCTATTCCATGATCATTTTCTTTCCCAATTTGCCCTGGATTATGACCTTGGGGACAAAACTTGTTTTCGCGGTTTCCATTGTGACGGCCGCGTTCGGACTCGTCGGACGAAAGCGGTTTCTCCGGCTACTCGCCTGGTTTTTCACCCTCAGCTTTGCCTTCGCGGGGATTATGATGGCGCTGTGGTATGTCGCCTCGCCGCCCGGACTGGCCATACAGAACGGCGTCGTCTATGTGGATTTTCCGCCGCTTCTGCTGATCCTTTCGAGCGCTGCGGCCTATGTGATTTTTGGCGTTATGCAGCGGTTTTTCGGAACCCGCCGAAGGAATACGGTGTGCAAGGTCACCATTTCGGTGGGGGAAGAGAGTGTGACGGTGGATTCGCTGCTGGATACCGGACACGCTTTGAAGGAGACCTTCTCCGGCAGTCCGGTCGTTATCTGTGAATATGCGGCGGTGAAGCCGCTGATCCCGGAGGCGCTGTGTACGCTGTTTTCCGGAGAAGCGGAGGAGGAGACCGACAGGCTGAAGGGAAATCCGGACTGGGCGAGGCGGTATCGGGTAATTCCCTGTACGACCATCGCCGGAACCGGAATTTTACCCGCCTTTAAGGCGGACTGCACGGAAGTAAATGTGGACGGAAAAAGCGAAAAAATCGGAGCGTATATTGCCGTCTCAAGAACCAGCTTATCGGGCGGGGCGTACCGCGCCCTTCTCAGTCCGGAGTCGGTTTAAAGATAAAGCGTAGGGGAGATGGGAAGCATGAAATGGATCAGCGCTGTGGAAAAGTGGGTTCGCCGGTGGTTAATTCGCTGGGGGCTTTTGGAGGAGGTACACTACATAAACGGCCCGGAAACCCTGCCCGCGCCCCTGTCCGCCAAGGCGGAGCTGGAGATCATGCGGCGGATTGAAGCGGGGGACAACAGCGCCAGGGAACCGCTCATCACACACAATCTTCGTCTCGTGGTGTACATAGCGAAAAAATTTGACAACACCGGGTCGGGCGTTGAGGACTTGATTTCAATCGGAACGATCGGGCTGATCAAGGCGGTCAATACCTTTCGTCCGGAGAAAAAAATAAAGCTGGCGACCTATGCCTCCCGCTGTATCGAGAATGAAATCCTCATGTTTTTGAGAAAAACCTCCCAGATGAGGAATGAGGTTTCCATCGACGAGCCGCTCAATATCGATTGGGACGGAAATGAACTGCTGCTGTCCGACATCTTGGGAAGCGAGCCGGACACCGTCAACCGAAACATTGAACAGGAGACCGAAAAGGATCTGCTTCTCGAAGCGGTTTCAAAGCTTTCCGCGCGGGAACAGTCCATTATGGAGCTGCGGTTTGGTCTGCGCGGCCATACGGAACACACACAGAAAGAGGTGGCGGAGCTTTTGGGGATTTCCCAGTCCTATATTTCCCGCCTTGAACGACGGATTATTGACCGCTTGAAACGGGAGATGGAAAGGGTGGGCTGAGCGAAATGATCCGAATTATACAGTGCACATAAAATATCTTTCCGGGTTTTCGGCGAATTTTTTCCCCCGATATGGCAATACTGAAGGCAGTGAAGTCATCAAAGGGGGAGAGCCGTATTGCAGTACAATAAGGTGGAAATTTGCGGTGTGAACACCTCAAAATTGACCGTCCTCACCGAGAAGGAAAAGATGGAGCTTCTGAAAAAGACGAAAAATGGGGACAAGGCCGCGCGGGAGGAGCTGGTCAACGGAAACCTGAGGCTGGTGCTCAGTGTCATTCAGCGGTTCAGCAATCGAGGGGAAAATCCGGACGACCTGTTCCAGGTCGGCTGTATCGGCCTGATCAAGGCCATCGATAATTTTAGTACGGAGCATAACGTTCGTTTTTCCACCTATGCGGTGCCGATGATTATCGGCGAAGTGCGCCGCTATCTCCGGGATTTCAACGCCGTCCGCGTCAGCCGTTCTCTGCGTGATATGGCCTATAAAGCGATGCAGATAAAGGAGCGGCTGACCAACGAACAGGGGAGAGAACCCGGGGTTGAACAGATCGCCGCGGAGCTTCAGGTTCCGAAGGAGGAGGTGGTGCTGGCGCTGGAGTCGATTGTTGAGCCGGTTTCCCTCTATGAGCCGGTTTATTCGGACGGCGGGGACGCGATCTTTGTGATGGATCAGCTGGGGGATAAAAATGACGATCGTAACTGGCTCGAGGAGATTGCCCTGAAGGACGCGGTGGCGGGGCTGAACGAGAGAGAGAAGAGAATACTTTCCCTTCGGTATTATGGCGGAAAGACCCAGATGGAGGTGGCGGAGGAAATCGGGATTTCTCAGGCGCAGGTTTCCCGGCTCGAGAAGGGGGCGCTTTCAAAAATTCGCGAGAGATGAATAAAATCGACCGCTCCAAAGATTTCATAAAATCTTTGGAGCGGTCTTTTTTAGAGGTTATAGAGTTCTGTAAGAAAGATATTGATTCCAGCCTGTTTTTAACATCTCATCGACAGCAGTCCGCAGCTTCTGCGTGTGTCTGGCTTGGGAAAGGAATAAGTAATCGCGGACGGAAAAGCGCGAGGCTTTCAAACAAAAGAGATCCGCATCCGCTGCATCAGCCATCTCTCTAAACCGGGTAAAGCGCTCGAGATATTTTGATTCCGGCGAGCGGTCTCGATGATTGTATACAATCACACTTGCCCCTTCCCGGAAATAGTCCGCCACCTCCTGATAGGCCGCGAACTTGTTGCCGTTTATGCAGTGGGGTTTGTGGCTGCTTACCTCCAGACCGTTGTCAGGGTCGAGAAAAATGAGATTTTGTGACCTCAATAACGCAACGGCCTCTTTGTGCCACGAATCGCGGAGAGCTTTTTTATCCGCAGAGCCAGAAAAATCCAGTACTTTATGGAAATAGGCGGCATTGCATAACAGCTGCCGGTTTTCCAATTCCGCAACAGAGCGCAAATCGTCAGCAACGATTGTTTTTAAGATGCTGTGCAATTCAGTGTCGGCGGTGTCACAGGGCCTGCTTAAATATTCTATGTGCCGGCCGTCCACCCCGGCATCATTCGGCGTCAAATACCAGTTAACCCCTAAAGTGAGACCCGTATTTTGAATTTTACGCAATATTCCCAGCTTGGTATAGTCCCCGATATCGCCGACATATTGATTTTTCAATGTGAACCCTCATTTTTATCCAAAGTCACTTCAAATCCTGACATACAAAAGAATACCATAAAGACGATACAATTGCCAATTAAAAATCAGATCAGGGGGAAGTTGTAAGATCACCGGTCATTTGAAGTTGTATGATCACCAGCCATTTAAATAAAATTCAAATTATACTTGACAACATCTTTGTGATAATGATAAAATAGGCTTGGTAATAATAACGTTTTGTGAAAATCTCGCGTAAGCCGTTGAAAGGCTGGAACAGCCTTATTTCCACTGCGGAAAAACGGCGTTGCGTGGGATTTGACACATTATAAAAAGAGGAGGAAGTACAATGAGAAAACTTATCGCTTGTTTTTTAGCGATAACACTGCTGATGTCGGCCTTAGGCGGGTTAAGTGTGCCCGTATCTGCCGCACCGGGCGTCGAGGTAGTCAGCGTTTCCGCACCGCTGACGCTCGACGGCACGAACATTACGGCGACGGTATCCAACCACACAACGCAGCTTGACCTGACGAGCATGATTACGGTCACCCCGGGTGCGACCTGGACCATGCACACCAGTTCAAGCTATACGGGTACGTCCAATAAGATTATCAATCCCTTGTCATCTGGTCCAAACACCCGATACATCCGGGTTACCCTGGCGGGCACCGGAACAACGGATTATGTCCTGACAATTACCCGCGAGACCACGTACATCGGTCAATTCGATACGGTGCCGTCCATGACGGACGCTGTCTTAGATCCCGCTGTATGGGGCGAGAAGGTATTTACCCTCGGCGACGGTCTGGAGGGTTCGCCGTGGAGGACATTTTCCGCCACGACACCGAGGCCGGGTTATCCGCCCGCCGGTTTTAACGCGGACATTTATATGAAATATGACGCGTCAACCTTATATCTGGGACTGGTTGTTGTTGACCCAGCTTGGGAACAGCCGCCGGTAACCAGTCCGATATTATGGCGCGGCTGCGGGATCCAGGTCGATCTTTGGATGCCCCGGCCGGCGAGCGGAAGCAATGGCGACGGTACCAGATCCGAATACGGCTTTGCGCTGTCCGATCCGACCACCAAAGCCTACTATAAGTACAACACCCGTACGGGCGGCAATAACATGGCGGGATTTACCAACTACGGGATCAAACGTGACGCCGCCACCAATACCATCGTCTACACCATCGGCATTCCGCTCAGCTCCTTCAGGCAGGCCACGGGCGTAAACCCGGCACCGCCGCTGGTGGAAGGCGAAGAGCTTTGGTTCGCCATCGCCTACAACTGGCCGGACACGGGCAACAACCTGGCCGGCGCGTATGATATGGGCTTCCATGACAAGAACTCGAACCAGGCCCGTTCCATCACCTTAGGGATTCCCGAGGTCAACAAAAGCAAGCTCGCGGCAAGTATCGCCGAGGCGGAGTTGATTGATATCGAGAGCGCGCTGGTTAGCGACTGGTACGACGACGAGTGCGCCGCGGCCATGAGCGCTCTTGGCGCCGCGATTGTTGCGGCGAAGGCAGTTTTCAATGACGAGGCCGCGACGCAGACACAAGTCAACGGTGCCGCGACCGCGCTGAACGCCGCGATTGCGGTCGCGAACGCGAAAAGCCAGCTGGCCGCCGCGCTTGACAAGGCGATCACAGCCTATGAATTGCCTTATACGGTCAGTCAAGCGGTCAAGGATACTTTCCTCGCCGCGATCAACAGCGCGATCGGCGTGGTCGGTTCCGCCGCGACCGTCGCCCAGATCGAAGCCTCGATTTCGGCGCTGGAAGCCGCAACGCTGGTCTACGGAGAGGGCATTGCGCAACAGCAGCCGTACAAAGCCGCGCTGGCGGCCAGTCTCACCGCCGCCAAGGCGATTAACATCCAGAGTCAGCTTTATGAAGGCTGGTTCGATGAGTTTGACGAGGGGTGTGCTGCGGCACAAGGGGAGATTACTGCCGCAATCGCTCCGGCTCAGGCTGTTTTCCTTAAACTTGACGCCACACAGACGGAAATTGACAACGCGTTGTCCGCATTAAACGCCGCGCTTCTGATCGCTCAGGCGAAGGCGGAGCTGGCCACGGCGGCCGACGAAGCGCTGTGGGTGTTCTTTGAAGATTATTTGGGCGATCCCGAGTTATCCGCCGCTATGGATCCGGAGGATGAAGAGATCTTTATTACAGCGATCGAAAAGGCGATGCTTTTTGTCGGCGAGAAAGCAACAGCCGCAGAGGTTAACGCCGAGATTCTGAAATTGGAAACCGCGGTGGATACGTTTGTGGCGCTTTTTGGCGCGCAAAGTATTGATAAAAGTGTCCTTGGGGCAAGAATCACTTTTGCGCAGGGGATTTTTGCGGGGATAACCTCCGGCAATCCGCTGGTCTCCGCAAGCATTCATCTCAATCAAGTTCTCAATCTTCAGGTTTTACCGGTTTACAAAGATTCCTACGCCCGGCAGACGGAGATTGACGCCGCCGTGGTCGTTTTAAACGCCGCCATTGACATCGCTTTGGCGAAGGTTGCGCTGGCGGAAGTTTATAATGAAGCCAAAGCGCTGTATGAGGCCGACCCCTCCGCGACCGGCGCGGCGGAGCTGTTGGCGGTGATCGGCCCCGCTCAGGGCGGCGCCGCCCAGATGATGCTCAACAATGCCACCGCGACCATTCCACAGATTTCCGAGCTGGCCGACAGGATCACAGCCGCGATTGCGACATTCAAGGGAACGGTCAACAAAGCCGAGCTGGCGGACAGAATTGCCGCCGCCGAAGCGATTAAGATCGAAAACCATTATGAAGGCTGGGAATACATCAGCGAAGAAGAGTGCGCTGCGTCTCAGGGACATCTCAACACGGCGATCGCCGCCGCGAAGGCTGCTATGCTCAACGCCGCGTTGACTCAAGACGGCGTTTCGCTTGCTGTGGCTGCTTTGAATGCCGCGATTGAGATCGCCGAGGCGAAGGTACGGCTTTCCGCCACGATTGACAAGGCGCTGGGCGTGTTTATTGAGGACTATTTGGGAGGACATCCGCTCCTCGTGAATTCTATGGATCCCAAGGATGAAAAAGAGTTTGATGACGCGCTGGTTGCCGCGATCGGGGTATTAGGCTCTGTCGCGACCGTGGCGCAGATTGAAGCGGCAAATTCGGCGCATAATGCCGCGATTGAAAAGTTTAAGTCGCTCCTGGTGGTTCCCGTGGTTGACAAGAGCGTGCTTACGGCGAGAATCGCCTATGCCCAGGCGCTTTTCCAGGATGTGAACGCTGGCAATCCGCTGGTGTCCGCCAGAATCTATCTAAATCAAGTACTCAATCTTGAGATTTTACCTATTTCCCAAGATCCCGGCTCTACACAAGCTGTGATTGATGCCGCCTTGGCGAAGTTGAACGCCGCGCTTGATATCGCTTTGGCGAAGGTCGAGCTGGCGGCCGTTTATAACGAAGCCATGGAGTTGTACAACGCAAATGCTTCCGCACCCGGCGCCGCGAATCTCCGGGCCTCGGCAACCGCCGCACAAACGGTATTGGATGCCAAAGAAATTACCGTGGCACAGATTGAAGCGGAAGCCGGCCGCTTGGAAGACGCGATTGTGTTGTTTGAGAAGCTCCTCAAGGGCTACGTTTTTTCCGACGGCGCGGGGAAGGAGCTCAAGCACCTGACCTCGAGTAAGCTGGTAACGACACTCAATTATATCAATGTCTCGGCCAAAACGGAGAACCTGATTATGTATGTGGCGGTCTACAAACCGGACGGAAAGCTACTGTACATAGGCGGTGACATGAAGGAAAATATCTTATCCGGAGAGGTAAGAGAATTCCGGGTTGAAATTGACATGCCGGAGAACGCGGACGGAAGCTTCGCGAAGAAAAATTATTCCGCGCAAGTCTTCTTTTTGGACAGTAAAACCTATGTTCCTGCCGGCAAAAACTATCTGTTCCCGAACCTCGAATTAGCGGATCCAAATGGGCGCATCGCTGCCGCCGAGGCAATGGTCATCCAGAGTCAGCTTTATGAAGGCTGGTTCGATGAGTTTGACGAGGGGTGTGCCGCATCCCTGGGTCATCTCAATACCGCGATCGCTGCCGCGAAGGCGATTATCCTTGACGCCGGTTCATCGCAGAATGAAATTTTATTTGCGGTGATGGAGTTGGATGCCGCGATGGAGATCGCTGAAGCGAAAATACGCTTTGCCGCTACGATTGACGAGGCGCTGAGAGTATATTTTGAGGACTTTTTGGAAGGCCACCCCCTCCTCATAACAACCATGGATCCCGCGGAGGAGGAAGCGTATATTGAAGCGCTTGAGGTTGCGTTTGGGGCGTTGGGAGAGGTCTCGACACTCGCTCAGATTGAATCGGCAATTTCGGCGCAGACTGCCGCGATTAAAAAATTCAAATCGCTCCTTGTCGTTCCTTTGATTGACAAAAGTGTGCTGAAGACAAGAATCGAATATGCCCAGGGACTTTTCAAGGATGTCACCAGCGGTCCGCTGGTACTCACCAGAATTTATCTGAACCAGGTAATCAATCTTCAGGTTTTGCCGGTTTATCAGAACGTCATCGCCCTGCAACCGGAGGTTGACGCCGCAGTGGTCACCTTGAACGCCGCGATTGATATCGCTTTGGCGAAGGTTAAACTGGCGGACGTTTATAATGAAGCGCTTGCGTTGCTGAATGCCAATCCTTCGGCCCCCGGTTTCGCGGCACTCCAGACAGCGGTAAATACCGCCAAAACTGTGTTAGATGCCCAAGCCATTACAGTGGCTCAGGTTGAGGCGGCGGTTGTCGCGCTAAGGTCTGCGATTACGCAGTTCTAGGCTTCATCTAGGCGAACAATGCTTACGATCGTACTATATTTAAAAATGCATCAAAGTCAGGACCACCCGCTGAGCGGGTGGTCCTGATTGGTGTTTTCCCTAAAACGCAAAACACCGACCCATCACATTTTTTTGGTCGGTGTTTCAATATGAACATTTTGGTGGAGCATCCGCAACCAACGATGAACTCAAATATTCCTCGTTGCTGGCTTCAATATCATCCAACAGAATATCGTCAATGACAATGGGCCTGTCTCCGCCATTCAGGATTAAGGTCAGTCGGTCATCAAACAAATATATCGCTCTAAGGAAGATGTTGATGATACCACGACGGTTGTTTATGTCATTCACATTACCCTTTTTCAGTGAGTAGAGGAACGCCCGTATCTGCGGAGCCGTAAACACAATCTGCTTATTCATTTCAATAGCGACCTGCGTTTGCAAATCCTCTTTTTCGTGTTTGCGCTTTTCTATGCGCTCGGTAATCATATCTACTGCTTGGCCTTGTTCTAATGCTTTCCAAAGGTTTTCAATAGCGGTGTTTGCCTCTTTGAGCGCAGCTTTTAATCTTTTCACCGCCGAGCTGTCGTAATCAGCCTCACAGGCCGCCGCAACAGAGGTGGCGATATTCTCAATGTTCTTATCTGTTAGTAGTTTACGGCATTCCAGTACAATTTTATCTTCGATATATTTTTTGTTGACGATTTTCTTATGGCACTTCTTTTTCTTCATGTTGTTGCAGGCGTAATAGTGATACACTTTACCGAGTTTGCCAGTGCCACCGTAACCTGTCATTAGTTCGCGGTCATAACCGCAAAAAAGTTTGGTCGTTAACAGATATTCTTCCTTGCCACGCGCCCTTGCCGGCGCTTTTTTGTTGCGATCAAGAATATGATGTACACGCTCGAACAACTCACCTTCGAGAATACGAGGCATACCATCGGGAATTTCAGTGTCCTTGTAAATGTAATAACCTATGTATCGCTTGTTGCGCAGAATACGGTGCAAGCTGTTTTTATTAAACTCTCTACCCAGTGAAGTCTTAACCTTTTTGTCGTTCAGGTGCTTTATAATTTCCGTAACGGTTTTACCGCTTGCATACATTTCAAAAATCTCACGAATAACGGCTGCGCCCACAGGATCAACATGAAAATGGCGTTCCTCATCAACTACATATCCAAGACCAGGGTTACTTCCATTGCTCAAGCATTTTTCAGCGTTGATGTCCATGCCACGGCGTATCTTCTGCGATAACTCGGCGGAATAATATTCTGCCATAGACTCAAGAACACCCTCGATAAGAATGCCCGAAGCATCATCACTGATATTTTCCCGCGCTGAAAGAACCCGAACACCATTCTTTTTTAGCTTGGCTTTGTTGATAGCGCTATCGTAACGATTTCTGGCGAAGCGATCAAGCTGATAAACCAAAACTCCTTCAAAGGTATGCTTATCGCTATCGGCAATCATGCGCTGAAATTCCACACGGCTGTCTGTCGTTCCGCTCTGAGCGCGGTCAATATATTCAGCGATAACAATATGGCCGTTTGCTCTTGCATATTCATAACAGGTTTGAAGCTGTCCCTCAATCGATTGTTCGTTTTGGGAGTGGCTTGAGTATCTTGCGTAGATAACAAGATTCATTTCCCATCCCCCTCCTTCAGCATTTGCATCAGCGTCTTTTTCAGCCTGTCGTTCATGCGCGAATTGGGGTCAAAACACATCTCCACAAATTTATTGAGTTCCTCACTGTTTTTCTCAATCTTTGGGTGATAATCGTATAGCTTTCCCTGTGGTTTATCGGTTCGCCCAAAGATGTAATCCATAGACACGTCAAAATAATCCGCATACCACAATAACACCGTAAGCGGCGGAGATGATGCCGATGTTTCATAGCGGTTTATACAGGATTGAGTCGTGCCAATAAGCTCTGCGAGTTTCACTTGCGAAAGACTGACACTCTCGCGCAATGACCGTATTCTTTCTGCAACTTCTTTTACTTGTTCCATAAACAGCACCTCGCTTCTGAATATGATTATACTCGAAAATCGAAATATTGTCAATTCAAATAATGAGTCGTCATGAAATCGCTTTTACCAAAACAAATGCCCTTGGCGTAATGGTAGTAAGAATATCATTACGAAGGGCATGAGGCGCTATGTTTAAATACTTTTACTCCGAGCAATCAGAACGATTTACTTTCTATCGGATTCCAAAATCCTTATTCACAGATGAACATTTTTCAACATTATCAACAGACAGCAAAATCCTCTATGGCTTGATGCTTGACCGTATGGGATTGTCCAGAAAAAACGGCTGGGTCGATAAGCAAGGCAGAGTATATATCTATTTCACGCTGGATGAAGTGATGTCCTCTCTTGGTTGCGCCAGAGAAAAAGCCAATCGGCTGATGGCCGAATTAGATTCGCGCGGCATTGGCTTGATTAAAACAAGGCGGCAAGGACTTGGCAAAGCAAATATTATTTTTGTAAAAGATTTTGCTTCATAACCTCATCCTATCCCATCCGCCCTTGATAGGATTGGATAGATATAGCTAAAGTCAGTATAATTCTATTATTCTTATTTCAGTTCGATAATCGAACCACCAGAAGTTCGAAAATCGTATTTCTTGAAGTTTGAAAATCGAACTTCCGGAGGTCGGTTTCCGTACTCCTTGACTTCTGTATATGTGGTGAATCGCTGTAAAAAGGTTGTCAACATGAGGGTATATCGGCACCATTTCGATACAATTGCACCTCTACCTGTTGAACAAGGGAAATACTCTATTAATTAAATTTGAAAGCCTTACAGAGCGAAAAAGCCTTAATATCTGCACCCTTTTGATACAGTAGTTTGAGTGATTGATACTGAGACTGCGATAAATGTTTTGTAGTCCCAAGCTGTGTGGTATAATAAAAGTTGAGGAGGGGTATACAGTGAAATTTATTGACATATTGCCCTATTTAATGTCTATTCTTACCGCCGTCATTTCTGGTTTTGCTACATATAAAAACGCAACAAAAAAGGCTCAACAAGAAATTAAGGCGTTGGAAATTCAAAACAAACATGATTTAGAAAAGCTGATGAACCA
>JGI994J12354_10003701_pt1 | contig 14135 bp, 13 predicted proteins | sample IntmicLarv3ML3BL_FD_12354 | JGI IMG/M metagenome (IMG submission 12354)
CTCCCCGCGCCGCTGGTCTGGACATACCCCGAACTCGGAGAGGACCTCTCCGGCGCCGGGGACAAAGCCCGCTCCGCCTGCCTCAGACAACTCATCGGCTCACTCGCCCTGCCCAAAGGGAGCAGCGCCTTCTGGCCGCTCAGGCTTTCTTCGGCTCCGGGGGGCCTCCCCGACGCACAGAACACGCCTGATGAATCCTGTTATTTTCAGGAGGGGCTGCGCCTGTTGCGACCTCAGGCGGTCATTCTGTTCGGGGAGCGAAGCGTAGGATTGTCCGGGCTCAATTTGCGTATGGGCGGCACATTCGCCCAGGCCGTGCTTGCAGGAGTTTTGTATATTGTGCTGCCCGACTTTGCCGCGCTTTTGACAAACGCGGCTATGGGCAATAAAACCAGCGTCTATTTACGCTCAAGTCTTTCGCAACTCCCTGGATTTTTTAAGTAACCCTTCTCTGTTAGAGTATTTTTCCCTTGAGTTTGTCTCCGACGGCCAAGGGCTCTGCCCTTGGAACCCGCTGGGGGAAATGATTTCCCCCAGACCCCCTCATAAGGGTATACGCAATTTCAGAATGATAATACTCCAGAACAATCTCACTTTGAAATATAAGCAAAACATACGTGCCACTATTGGGGATTCCAAAGGGACTCAGTCCCTTTGGCCGCCGGAGGCAAGTTTTGAATACAAAATATTGCAAGTAACCTGCCCTAAATAAACTGGCCCGCAAGGAGCTCACCATGCGCATACTGGTAACCGGCGCTGCCGGGTTCATTGGCGCCCACCTATGTCAACGCCTTCTACAAGAGGGACATTCGGTGGTCGGCATTGATAATCTTAATGACTACTACAGCCCGAAACTCAAAGAAGACAGGCTGGCCCTCTTGACGCCCCATCCTTCCTTTTCCTTCGTCAAGCTGGACATAGCCGAGGCCGCCGACCTCAATAAACTATTCTCAGACAACTCTTTCACCCATGTGGTCAATCTCGCGGCCCAGGCAGGAGTCCGCTACAGCCTGCAAAATCCCTCCGCGTATATCCAGTCGAACATTGTCGGCTTCGCCAACCTGCTTGAGTGTTGCCGCCATCACAGCATCAAGCATCTGCTCTACGCTTCCTCCAGTTCGGTCTACGGTTTGAACACCACCATGCCCTTCTCCACCGGGCACACCGTTGACCATCCTGTAAGCCTCTATGCGGCGAGTAAAAAGAGCAATGAACTGATGGCCCACTCGTACAGTTACCTCTACGGCCTGCCGACTACCGGATTGCGGTTTTTCACCGTTTACGGCCCATGGGGACGTCCCGACATGGCCTTATATATTTTCACCAAAGCCATTCTCGAAAATCGCCCCATACCTGTTTTCAACCAGGGCATGCTGCAGCGGGATTTTACTTATATCGACGACATCATCAGCGGCATGGCCCCTCTGCTCGACATACCTCCAACAGTTGATGCTACATGGAGTGCAGCAGCCCCGAATCCCGCCGGCAGTTGCTGCCCCTACGCCATCTACAACATTGGGAACAACAACGCGGTACAATTGATCGATTTTATCCGTCTACTGGAAGACGCTCTCGGACGCAAAGCAGAGATATCATATCTGCCCATGCAGCCCGGCGATGTCAAAGCCACCTACGCGGACATTTCCCCGCTCAACGCCCTTACCGGGTTCACCCCAAAGACGACACTCAAGGACGGACTGGCCCGTTTTGTGGCCTGGTACAAAGAGTATCACTCCATATAGTTTCACGTGAAACACGTCTGAACAGTCTGGACTTCCGATCTGCAACAACCTTTTTACCTGCATGCCACTTGATGACAAGGCATACGAGGCTATGGGCATGATGTTGCATAGCCCTTTGGCTGCCCCCATTCGTCACAAAGAAGGTTGACGAAGACCTTCTCCCGGTGTAATTGTTACAAGAACAGGCATGTTCGCTTATCGAAAACCCTACCCTCTCCGGCCTGTTTCATGTGAAACAACTATCCCCAGGAGCGCTTGTGGCAAGAACGATAGCAATCGCAAACCAAAAAGGAGGCGTGGGAAAAACCACCACGTCAATCAATCTTGCGGCTTCCCTGGCGGTCATGGAAAAAAAAGTGTTGCTGGTGGATTGTGACCCCCAGGCCAATTCAACGAGCGGACTCAATGTCATCCCGTCCGAAATAAACCTGTATTCGGTATTCTTTCATCCTGANATAGCGGAAGAATCCATTGTCATCACATCAAGCCCCTACCTGGCTGTGCTGCCGTCCACAACCGATCTCGTGGCGGTTGAAATGGAACTCGTGGACAAAATTGGCCGCGAATATTATCTGGCTGAAGTCATCAAACGACTTGAAGATAAATTTGACTACATCCTTTTTGACTGCCCCCCGTCCCTTGGCCTGCTGACGCTCAATGCCCTGTGCGCGGCCCGGGAACTGCTTATTCCCTTGCAGTGTGAATTTTTTGCCCTGGAAGGCATTGTAAAACTGCTGCATACGTTCGAGCTTGTCAAAAAAAGACTTAACCCGGACATGTCGCTCCTGGGAGTCGTTCTCACCATGTACGATATGCGGAACAAACTCACCCGCCAAGTCAAAAACGAAGTGAAGAAATGCTTCCCCGACCACTTGTTCGCCACAGCCATCCCGCGCAACGTGCGGCTTTCCGAAGCCCCCAGCCACGGGAAATCGATCATCCACTACGACATCAAATCCAAAGGGGCGGAAGCCTATCTTGCGTTGGCAAAAGAAATTGTCTTGCGTAAACCCGCAAAAGCAGCCCCAGCTCCCTCGGTCGAAGCTGCGGGCTGACCTCGTCGCCGCTTTCGGGAATGTTAAGAACAACCACACCCGCCGACAGTATATTCAAAGCAAATGTGATCTTTGAAATGCTTTTTCCGCACAATGGCCCCACACGATTTGCAGGTAAAAACCACCAGCCCGCCAATGTTTGCCCCCTTCAGGCGAAACTGCCGAGCCGGGTCTTGCTCCCAATCCGGCGTCTTGGCTCCGCAATTGCCGCACTCAACTTCGGCATTTATCGGATACTTGAAATCCCAGTACTGCTTGAGTTCCTCCCATTCTTGAATGGGCTCGGGATTTTCCTGCGGCTCCATTTCTTCCAGCAGAGCCAATATCCGGGATTCCAACCTGTGGCGATATTTCAGCCAGAATTCCGCGCTGAGCATCACCCCATACAGGTTGCCGCTTTTGTCATAAAGAGGGAGATAGTGATCGGAATGTGCCATTGTAACTCCTGACCATGGGCTTTCATTTTGCATTGATAAAAAAAAACTGCTACACACTGCAAAGAGAAGGAAAGCCCACAAGCGGGGTGGAGTCAAGAAAAACATGCTTCCAAACAAGGCTTGTCGCGCTATCAAATGATTTTCAAGGAGTTTTCATGGCACTACCAACTTTAGGCTTGGGTAAGGGGCTCGACGCCCTGATCCGTGAAACAAGCGAAAGCCGCCCCGATACCAGCAACCTGAAGCTGGCGATCAAAGATATACTGCCAAACCCCAAACAGCCCCGTAAAAACTTTGACGAAAAAGCGCTGGCCGAACTCGCGGAATCCATCCAGAGCCAGGGTTTGCTGCAGCCCATACTCGTCAGACCCGTGGGCCCCCAGCAGCCCGGCAAATATGAAATTGTGGCCGGAGAACGGCGGTGGCGGGCTTGTCAATTGGCCGGACTTACCGAAGTGCCTGTCTTCATTCGTTCGCTTTCCGAGCAGGACACCTTGACTGCAGCACTTATCGAAAACTTGCAAAGAGAAGACCTGAATCCCATGGAAGAAGCCCTCGGATTACAGAATCTCAAAGACGAGTTCGGGCTCAGTCAGGACGAACTGGCAAAAGGGATAGGGAAAAGCCGTTCCGCCATAGCCAACAGCCTGAGGCTCTTAAGCCTTGCTCCCAACGCCAGGCAAGACCTGGCTGACGGCAAACTGTCCGCCGGGCATGCCAGAACGCTGCTCAGCCTGACCACGCCGGAAGCGCAGGAAGAACTGCGGATCATTATTTTGGAACATGGAATTTCCGTACGGGAAGCGGAAGCGCTCGCGGCCATCTGGAAAGAAAGAGGGCGCTTTGATCTGTCCGGCGCCCTCGATGCACAGCTGCCTCCCGAGCGCACTCCCGCGCCTCAGAGCGCCGGAACCGCCAAGAAAAAACCGCAGAGCCGCAGGCTTTTGGAAGCCCAGAACAGAATCGGCAAAGTCTTTCAGGTGCCGGTCCGCGTCACGGGCAAGGAGAGTAAAGGGAAGATCAGCTTCTCCTACAATAGCCGGGAAGAACTTGAATACCTGCTTGAAAAGCTCTATACCGTCACTGATCCTTCAAAATAGCGCCCAAACGGCCGCACAAACCCAACTGCATGCCCGCAATGCAGGAGTAATACGATAATGACCCAGGCTTCCGGCAATATCCATACGGACATTTTTTCTCTGCCGCAAATTATTGAGGCTATGGAGCGCTTCAGCCAGACGCGCATTCTGATCATTGGCGATGTCATGATCGACGAGTATCTCACCGGCGACGCGGACCGCATTTCACCCGAGGCCCCCGTGCCCATTGTCAAGGTTGAAAGCGAAAAACTGCTCGTCGGCGGGGCGGGCAACGTGGCCCGCAACATTTCCGCCTTGAGAGGGCAGGCATGCCTCGTAGGGGTACGGGGCAGCGACTCTGCGGGCAGAACCCTGGAACACTGCCTGCACGAAGACAGGATAGTGTTCTCGCTGCTTTCGCTGGACAACCGCCCCACAACTGTAAAAACAAGAGTATTGGCACGCCAGCAACAGGTTTTGCGCATAGACAGGGAAAACATCGCGCCATTGCCTGCCGACGATATACGCGCCATTCTCACACTGGCGGCGGAATACCTGTCGGATTGCGGGGCAGTGGTCGTTTCCGACTACGGCAAGGGCATCGTGTCTTCGGCTTTTATGCAGGGCCTGCGGGAAATGATCAAAAAATCCAGGCGGAAAATTCCCGTTCTGGTGGATCCCAAGCCGCAGAACTTCACCTTGTACAAAGGCGTCAGCATACTGACCCCCAATGCCAGGGAAACAGGCGAATCTGTCCATATGCCGGTAAAAAGCCCGGATGAGATCATCGCGGCAGGGCAGACCATCATGAAAAAACTCAAATGCCCCCATCTGCTTACCACCCTCGGAGGCAACGGCATGGCGGTGTTTGAAAGCCCTGATACGATATGGCACATTCCCACGAGCGCCAGGCAGGTTTTTGACGTCACAGGGGCCGGTGATACCGTCATCGCCACTCTGGCGCTGGGCATGGCTTCAGGACTGCCTCTGGTGCACTCGTGCCTGCTTGCCAATTATGCGGCGGGCATAGTGGTGGGGCAAGTCGGCGCTGGTGTCGCCATTCCAGAACAAATCGCGGAAACAATCCGGAACCTGCCGTTGCCGCAAATTTCACGCTGGCGATAAACCCGGTGGAGTAGGGCGGTCTTTCAAGATTCGCCCCCGGCGGCCAAAGGGACTGAGTCCCTTTGGAATCCCCAATTGGGGTACCTCTGTTTTCGCTTATATCTCAGGGATAATCCACTCCCATTAGCCCTTCCTCAAAAAAATCTAAACTTTCTCAAAACATCACGTCCACATTTCGGTTGTAATCGCTTTTCTCACACTACGCCTGACCACAGGTCATCTTTGCCCCATATTCGCTCAAAAACGATTTTACAGCCTTGGACCATTCCACGTGACAACGGTCTAAAAAGAAAGGGCCACCCGCAAAGGTGGCCCGATTGATATCCAATAAACTACTGCATTTCAAAATTGCACATACCCCTACATACCTTTATCCATGGCAAGCGCCCGGTTATGAGCGGCAATGACGGCATCTATAATATGCCCGCGTACAGCCTGCCGGTCCAGGTGATTCAAACCGGCAACCGTGGTTCCGGCCGGGGAGGATACCTGTTCCCGCAGGATAACGGGATGCTCTCCAACCGTTTCAGCCAGTATTGCCGACCCTTTGACGAGACCCTGGGCGATCCCGACAGCCTGCTCCCGGGTAAGGCCGATACTGACCCCGGCCTCGGCGAGGCTATCCATAAAATAGTAAACATACGCGGGCCCGCTGCCTGCCAGCGCGGTGAAGGCGTTTATCTTGTCTTCTTCCATTTCCACAACATGCCCAAGTCCGGCCAGAAGCCCGCGCACCGCCTCCTTGTGGGTTTCGTCCAGCGGCAGGCCTACCCTGTCAAAGCAAAGAGCAAAAAGCCCCTGGCCCACCGCTACCAGGATATTGGGCATTACGCGAACGACAGGGCAAACCCCGTCAGTGCTTTCCCGTAGCTTTGCCAGGGGGACACCCGCAGCAATGGAAAGCACCACCTTGGCTCTGCCGCCACTATTTTTGGCGCTTTCTGATAAAACCGGAGCTATTTCCGCCAGCACGCCCGGCACATACTGCGGCTTGACCGCCAGCATAATGATTTCCGCCTGGGCGGCAAGCTCCGCAGCGGAATGGACCGTTTGCGCGCCAATTTCACGCATGGCCAGCATGGCCTTCTCATTCGGGTCATGGACGATAAGGGAAAAAGCGGCGCTCAGCGTCTCGTGCGCAAGGATNCCTCTGGCAAAAGCGCCCCCCATATTGCCGCAACCAAGAATACCAAGAGAGATGGCCTCCTGGGCGGCCACAGCATGGCGCGGCTGGCCGCTCATCAGCCTACCAGCTCCATTGCGCCAAAGAAGTAGGGTATCTCGACAGCGGCTGTTTCGGGCGCATCAGACCCATGTACGGAGTTGGCTTCCACATCCACGGCAAAAGCCTTGCGAATGGTGCCTTCCTCGGCATTGGCGGGATTGGTGGCTCCCATCAGTGAACGATACACAGCTATGGCGTCCTTGCCTTCAAGCACTGCGGCCACAATGGGACCAGAGGACATATAGCTGGTAAGGCTGTCGAAAAAGGGACGTTCCTTATGTACGGCATAAAAGCCCTCGGCCTCGGCCTTGCTAAGACGCAGCATCTTCATGCCCACGATTTTCAGACCTTTTTTCTGAATCATGGCCAGAATGGCCCCGGTATGGTTACGCTCAACCGCATCGGGCTTGATGAGACAAAGAGTTCTTTGAGGCATATATTCCTTCCTTCTAGGTATTGTTATGGCTACTGCGGCAATGCCACAGCAGGTATGTAATGTTATTGGCCGGAGCGTGCGCGGCTCAGAAAAATACCTTCTTTGCCGTCAATCTCGTCGACGAAAATGTCCACATGCTCATCTCTTGAGGTTGCCAACGTCAATCCGGCATAGTCGGGCTGAATGGGCAGCTCTCTATGGCCCCTGTCCACCAGCGCCAGCAGCTCCACCTTGCGGGGACGGCCAAAATCCGAAAGCGCCTCCAAAGCCGCCCTGATGGTGCGCCCGGTATACAGCACGTCGTCCACCAGGAGCAAAACCTTGTTCCGCACGTCAAAACGGATGCGCGTCTCGCCTGTGGAAGGCTTGGGCCCCTTTGTGGTCCAGTCATCCCTATACAGGGTGATGTCCAGCGAACCCGAAAGAACAGGATGGCCCAAACTGGTGGCCATACTCTGTTTGAGCCGTTCCGCAAGAATAACGCCCCGACGCTGAATGCCTATCAGGGCCAGATCTTCGCAACGTCCATGCCTGGCGAGCACGGCTTGCGCCAATTTTTCAAGCATCCCGGCAAGTTCCTCACCCGTGGCAAGTCTCTTTACTCCGGCGGCATTTGCGGTACTGGAGTCGGTCATGGGTAACCTCTTGTGAGTCCTGGCAGACGATATTGAGAGGGGCAGCCTATACTGTTTGGCCTTGTCTGGCAATTGCTGTAGTGGCGCGGTTTGGCGTATGCCGCCCCAGGGGCTGTTTCTAAAAAATGATTTTGCTCCAAGAGCAAGGAAACCGGCCCTTTTTGCGAAGGGAGTGTACTCTTATGGTACTCGACCGGAGAAAAAAAGGCCGGATGACGCAGCTATTTGGACAAAAGAACTATTTAGAAACAGCCCCTAGCGCCGATTCTCGCTCCGGTTGCATACCATACGTGACTTCCCTTGTAAAAACCCGTCTTTCTTGCCTCACGGAAAAAGCGCCGTGAAATCGCTCATTTTACCCTGCAATCGAGGTCCTCAGATACCAGAAACGAGGATAATTTGATTGACAAAGCGGTGTCGCGCCCTTACCTCAAAGGAAACAGCAATACAGGAGATCCATTGTGATTACAGTAACGGATTCTGCGAAAAAAGAGCTGGACGCCTACTTCAACGGCAATACCCCCAGCTCCATTCGCGTTTTCTTGGCATCGGGCGGCTGAAGCGGCCCGCGGTTGGCCTTGGCTCTGGATGAGCCAAACGATACAGATGCGACACAAGAGGAAAAGGGATACAGTTTCTGCATGGAAAATCATTTGCTTGAACAAGTTTCCCACGTCACTGTCGACTTTACATATATGGGATTTTCATTAAATCCTAAAACCCCACTGGCCAGTTCCGGCGGTTGCCAAAGCTGCTCGGTGAGCGGCGGCTGCTCATCCTGACGCCTTTGTTTCAGGACGCAACGCCTTTCTCGTGAGCGCTTCCCCGCCTGTCCGGGCCCCTAATGGAGAAACACATGTTTGCACTTAGCGATTCCGCACGCACTGAACTGGACGCTTTCTTTGACGGCAAGGACAAAAGCCCTATCCGGGTATATCTTGCGCCGGGCGGTTGCAGTGGGCCCAGGCTCGCCCTCGCCCTTGACGAGACGCGCCCGGAAGACAAAACCTTTGACGACAATGGCTATACATTTTGCGTCAATAGCGAACTTATGGAAAGCGCTGGAGAAATCCGGATCGACTTCAGCCCCATGGGTTTCTCCATTGAATCCGGGCTCAAGTTTGAGGGCGGCGGATGCAGCGGTTGTACCAGCTGCGGCACAGATGCGTAAGCTGTTCCTTTGTGGCAGATAGAGCAGGGGGGCTTTGCCCCCCTTTTTTATGCCAACAAATTGCAATATCTGTTTTATATACCATCCCGCAATTGACCCTATTCTTGCTGTAAATCACGCAAACGCACAATGCGGACTTCCCTGCTGCGGATTTTCTGCCACTCCTGCAAGGCTGCCAGGGTTTCCGGCAAGGGATGTCCAATAGCCACAGCCTGCCCGGTAAGCAGGGCTATACGCTCCGCATGCCGCAACTGGGCCAGTATTTCCTTTCTCGACGCGACAACATCCAAAAAAACATTCCGTTTGTAATTCTTGACGCCAAGCGCCCGCGCGCGATCCCAAAATACCGAACGACCGTGGGTCACGCTGTCCAGCATGAACATGCCGCGCTCGCGCAGCACATAGAGCACTGTATCCACTCCCTGGCGATGCTGGGTAAAGCGCGACCCCATGTGATTATTCAACCCCACCGCATAGGGCACCGCCTCCAGGCTGCTCCTGACTGTTTCTCGAATTTCCCTGTCGCTCATGCCCGTCAGCAAAACACGGGGTCCCGGCTTCACCCTGGGATAGCCCAAGGGCTCCATGGGCTGGTGCACCAATATCTCGTGTCCGGCAAAATGCGCCGCCCGGGCTCCTTCCCTGGTATGGGCCCCATGCGGCCAAAAAGCGAACGTCACTGGAAAATCAAGTTTCATCAGGCTGTCCAAGGCCTTTGCGCTTGCCCCCAGATCATCCATAACAATGACCAGCAGCGCGGGTTCCCCCGGCTGACGTACCCTGGCCTTGTCCAGTCCCTTTCGCGGTTGCGATTCGTCCCTGGTTTCTGGCGTCTCCGGTACCCCCGGCGTTCCCGTCAGAGGAGGAAAATCCTTCAGGCCCGGATACAGACGCAGCACATGCGTCCGTGCTCCGTTGACGGAGATGGACCACTGATTCTTCTTGCCGTCCCTGACCAGTCTGGCTTTTTCCGCCCAGGCCCCCAAACACTCCCTGACCGACCGCACATACTCATCAGCAGAAGGTCCGCACAAAACCTCGATTACCTGAAAATGATACTGTTCCTTACCCTCCGTCCTGTCTTCCATAGCGACTTGCCGCATGGCCCCGGCGGGCAGCTTCTTCAGCCGCGCCGCCTGGATGAGGGCGTAATCTATCTGCCGTACCTGATCCTGCAGGTTTGCTCCCAAAGGCTCCTCATACGGCAAGGCCGTGTGGTCTATCAGCGATCCGACAACCGCTCTGGAGGCCGATTCTATCGCCTTCTCACCCCCACTGGCTTTGTCCTCGTCCGGGGCCCCACCCACCAGCGCCCCGGTCGCATTCTTAGCCTCGTTCCCGGACGGAGGAGGGGAGGGGGGAACCGTTTGCCTCTGAACGGACGGGGCAACAGCTTCGGAAGCGGCCTTGCCTGACCCGGTCTGTGTGCCTTCCGGATCTTTAGCGGCGGAGGCCTTGGGTTGGGTCTTGCTTGCCCCGGGCTTAGGAGAAGTCGCCTGGGCTGTTTTTTTGGCGTTATCCTCAGTAACCTTGGGCAAAGAGCGCTTGGAAGATGTCCCCTTTTCCGTGCGGGAAACGCTGCTGACGCTTTTGGGCCCCTGAGGGGTATCCGGCTTCAGAAAAATGAAAAAGGCGGAAGCGAGCAGCAGGCCAAGGATAAAAGCAAACGCAATGTGCCTGCCGGTTGTCTTGCTTTTCCCGGAACTTTTTTTACGGGCCGCACTGCTGCGGGAAGCGGGTTTACCGCTCCCTGTCTTGCTCGGCCCCGTTCCGGACCGAGATTTTTTCCCTGTTTTGGGGGCGCTTTTTTTCTTTGGAGGGGTCATCGCATTAGTTGACGCAGGTTGGAGATATGCCGTTCACAGGAGGATTCGCCAGCGCCTGCAATACAAAACGGGAGAAAGCATCAAAATGCCTTCCCCCGTCTGTTCGGCATATGGTTAAGGAAGCTCTACTGGGGGTGGACTTCAGAAAGCTTCGGCAAACTGCGCGCCATCTGCAGCGCCATACGCAACTGGTTGTCTTTTTCCAACATGGTTTTTGTTTCATCTTCCAGCAGTTTCAACTTTTCCTGCTTCTCGCCCTTGCCGGCATTGCCATTTTCAAGGTGACGCGAAAGGTCTTTTTCACGAGGGCCGAAAAAGCGTATCGGCTTGCTTTCTCCCTCTCTCGGCGTTTCAAAGGCCACTTCCAGGTCGGGAACAATGCCTTCAGCCTGAATGGAACGACCCTCCGGCGTATAGTAGCGGGCAATGGTCATCTTGATGGCTGTGCCGTCGCCAAGGGGCTCTATTTTCTGCACAGAACCCTTGCCAAAGGTACGCTCGCCAAGGATAACGGCCCGATTGTGATCCTGCAGCGCGCCAGCCACGATTTCCGAAGCCGAGGCAGAGCCCTGATTGACAAGCACCACCAGGGGGCAGGTAATATCTGTAGCGGAAGGCTTGGCGGTATGCGTTTCCAATATCACCCCATCCCGGCCGCGCATGCTCACGATAACGCCTTTTTTGAGAAAGACGTCAGATACGGTCACCGACTGCTTGAACAGACCGCCGGGGTTGTTGCGCAAGTCAAGGACAATGCCTTTGATCGGAGCCTGTTTGGCCCTGTCGCGCAAGGCCTCCATCAGCTCCGAAGTGGTGCGGTCATTGAAGCGGGTAAGGCGGACCCAGAGGAAACCGTCATCATCCAGAAAGCGGGATTTCACGCTTATCAGAGGTATGGCGTCACGCACGATCTTCACCGTTGTCGGGGCCTTGGCCTCCTTGCTCAGAATCGTCAGTTCCACTTCCGTGCCCTTGGGACCGCGAATTTTGGAAACCGCCTCCTGGGTGCTCATATCCTGTGTAGGCTGGCCATCAACAGCGAGGATTACGTCGCCTGCCTTGAGCCCCGCCTTGTGAGCGGGTGTATCCTCAATAGGAGAGACAACAATGAGTTGATTATTTTCCGTAGAAATTTCAATGCCTATCCCGAAGAATTCGCCGGAGGTAGCCTCCTGCATCTCCTTGAAATCATCCTTGCTGAGAAAAGTGGAGTGAGGGTCAAGCCCTTCGAGCATGCCCTTGATGGCGCCGTTCATCACTTCTTCGTTCTCAACGGTACGCACATAGCCTCTTCGGATGAGATCATAGGCCTTGGTAAACCGTTTCATATCTTCATATTTGGAAGAGCCGTCGGAAGCGCAATGAGCGGTGGCGGCCAAAATCGTCAGCAAACTGAAGACGAGCAGGCTTTTAATAAAAAAACGCATTTGAGTCCTCCGAAAACATAAAAATGTCGGCATCTGGCCACAACGACAGCACACTACGATGCGAACCAGCTTTCAGGGTTAATGGCTTTTTGCTTAAAACGCAATTCAAAATACAATCCTGGACCTTTCAAGTCAGGGTAGAAGCCTACAGTGCCCAGTTTCTGGTTGACGTTCACTGCGGCCCCCACTTTGAGAGGGCTGTCTCCCATATAGGCATACAGGGTAAAATAGTCGGTATTGTGTTGTATAATAATAACCGTTCCGAATCCACGCAGAATATCATTATGCACGACTTTTCCCGCCGCGACCGAACGCACTTCGGCATTCTCGCCTGTGGAAAAACCCACCCCGCGCACAGGAGGAGCGGCCTCAGGCCTGAAACGCTTTCGCAGACGACCGGACACAGGACGCTCAAGTTGCCCCTTCATTTTAGCAATATCTTTGGCTTCCAGCCGCGCAACCTCCATATTCAGGTTTTCCGCCAGCTGCAATATATCCTGAAGTTCGGTTTCCGTACTCTTGCGTTGTTGGCGGATACCCCTCAATTGCCTGTCATAGAGGACGCGGTTCTGCAAAAGGGCGGCTTTTTCCCGATTGACCGAGGCAAGCCACTCTTCCATACTTCGCGCCAGTCTGTCGCGTTGCTCAAGCACCCCGGCGAGCTTTTTCTCCTTCTCGGCCAGAACGCTACGGTTGTCGTCGAGAATCTTGTAGAGTTCCTGGGACCAGATATACTCGCGGTCTGTTCCCGCCCAGTCGTCCATTTCCCTGCCGCCCACAGCCATGCGTCTCACATGCGCTTCCCACAACAGGCGCAGGGTATCGGTCAGAACTGTCTCGATTTTTTGCTTTTCCGCCACAAGGACGTCATATTCCTGGCGGGCTTCATCATCGGCCGCCGAGATGTCAAGGAGCTTGGCCTGCTGCTCCGCAATATTTTTTTCCAGTTGCAGGATGCGCTTTTCCGCCTCGGCGAGATCGGTGTTAAGCTTACGTTCCTGAATCGTCATGCTTTTCAGGTTCTGCCTGCGCTCATCGGCCTTTTTTTTCTCCAAGGCCAATTGTTTTCTCAGTTGGCTGGGGGATTGAGCGGCATGGCCGGAAGCGGCGCAGACAAAAAGCGCCAGCACAGCCAGAGCAAGCGCCGGCAAAAATATGCGGGAGAAAAAAGCTGGTCTACTCGCCGAAATCATAAGATACACGATAGCCCAAGGGACACTGGGAACACAAGGATTTGTTCCTTTTACAAAAGGTATTGCCGGTACGGACGACAAGAGCATGGCACTCGTTATAGAGGATTGGGTCGCGGGGCAGGGCGTTCATGAAAAAATTCCGTATCTCTTCATACCCGGCCTTCGAAACCAACAGGCCATGCCGCTCGAAAATACGTCTCGTATAGGCATCCACCACAAAAGTGGGGCGCTGCAAGGCATAGAGCAATATGCAATCCGCCGTTTCCGGACCAATGCCCGAGACAGAGAGCAGCCTCTGGCGCAGTTCGTCCGTCTCCAAATGTTGCAAAAAAGCCAAATCTATATTGCCGGGCGCGGCATCCCAGCCCGGGAACTCCATGAACCAGGCCAAAAGATTACGCAGACGCGCGGCCTTTACCTTGTAAAAACCGGAAGGCCTGAGGCTTTCTTCCAGCTCTTCCCGACTCATGCGGACGAGGGCTTCCGGGCGCAAGGCGCGCTTTGCCTTCAGGATATCCAGAGCCTTTTCCACGTTACGCCAGGAAGTATTTTGCGTAAGAACCGCCCCGACAACAATTTCAAAAGGACTGTCGGCGGGCCACCAATGGCAGGGGCCGAAATGGGCCGACATCTCTTCGAACATTTTCAGGAGCAAAGCACTGTCAGGAGCTGCTCCCGCATACTTTGTCTGTTCAAATAGCTGCGTCATCCGAGATTGTCTCCGCTAGCCGAGGACTCTGCCCTTGGAACTCCGCTGGCCAAGGGCTCTGCCCTTGGAACCCAC
>JGI994J12354_10003702_pt1 | contig 14134 bp, 13 predicted proteins | sample IntmicLarv3ML3BL_FD_12354 | JGI IMG/M metagenome (IMG submission 12354)
ATACACCTGTTCGCAGGGTTAATTTTGTAGTAGAAGATACCCGCGTCGGACAGACTACGGACTTCGATAAACTTACTTTGGAAGTTTGGACTAACGGTACCGTCAAGCCTGATGATGCGGTTAGCCTTGGCGCTAAAATACTTATTGAACATCTCAAACTTTTCATGGATTTATCCGATAACACCAGAAATACGGAAATCATGGTTGAAAAAGAAGAGGGCAAGAAGGAAAAAGTGCTTGAGCTTTCTATTGAAGAGCTTGATTTATCCGTTAGAAGTTATAACTGCCTTAAAAGAGCAGGCATTAACACAGTTGAGGATTTAGCCAATAAAACTGAAGAAGATATGATGAAAGTACGTAATTTAGGTCGCAAATCCCTTGAAGAAGTACTTAATAAAATGGCAGAGCTTGGCTTGGCATTAAAGCCCAGCGATGAATAAAGACAAAAGGAGGTTTTAGCAATGTCAGGTTACAGAAAACTTGGTCGCGAGTCCAGCGTGCGTAAAGCTATGATGAGAAGTTTAACGACCAATTTATTATACCATGGCAAGATTGTGACTACAGAAACAAGAGCTAAGGAAGTCAGAAAAACTGCCGAAAAACTCATTACGATTGCTAAAAAAGAAAAAGACAATTACGAAACCGTTACTGTTAAAGCTAAAGTTGCCCAAAAAGATGCAAACGGCAAACGCGTTAAGAAAGACGAAAACGGTAAGCGTGTAACTGTTTTTAATGAGATTGATAAAACAATCAAAAAAGATAATCCGGGAAGGCTCAATGCCAGAAGGAAAATTTTAAGCTACTTATATCCCGTTACTGAAGTTCCTGCTGATGGCAGGAAAAAGCGCTCCCTTTCTGTTCAAGTAGATATGGCTGCTAAAATGTTTGACGAAATAGCACCTAAATATGCAGACAGAAACGGCGGATACACAAGAATGGTAAAAATAGGCCCTCGCAAAGGCGACGGCGCTCCTATGGTTATCATTGAGCTGGTATAATTTTAGCAAAATTTATTTGAAAGCGGTGAACATAACAGTTTACCGCTTTTTTATGCTCAGCATTAAAAAGCACGAAAGAATTGTAAGTGAAAATATTAATCGTTGCTTTGTACCCATACAATATAAATGACTCGTTGTTATGAGGAAAATCTAAGTATATAATAACAAATGTGCAAAAAACAGGTAATTTATTTAAATCGTTTATTTAATTGCGGGGTTAATATGGTAAAAACAGAAAATTTAGTATTTAAATATAGCAGATATAATCAGGAAACAGAGCAAAAAGAGTATGTGGAAGCTCTTTCCGGTGTTGATATAGAGATTAATGGCGGCGAATTTGTAGCCGTATTAGGGCACAACGGCTCAGGCAAGTCAACATTAGCTAAGCATATTAATGTGCTCTTGTTGCCCAGCGGGGGCAAGGTGTATGTGAACGGCCTGGATACGGCAGTTGAAGATAATGTGTGGGTTATCAGGCAAAATGCAGGTATGGTGTTTCAAAACCCTGATAATCAGCTTGTGGCTACGATTGTTGAGGAAGATATTGCTTTCGGGCCGGAGAATTTGGGCGTGCCGCCTTTAGAAATAAGAGAGCGGGTGGATTCCTGTTTAAAAGCTGTAGACATGGAGGAGTTTAAAAGGAGTGCGCCTAATCTTCTTTCAGGCGGGCAGAAACAGCGCATTGCCATAGCAGGCGTTCTTGCTATGAAGCCCAGATGTATTGTCCTTGATGAGGCTACCGCTATGCTTGATCCAATCGGCCGCAGGGAAGTTATGAATATTATACGGCGCCTTAATAAAGAAGAGGGAATAACCGTTGTTCATATTACCCATTATATGGAGGAGGCCGTGCTTGCCGACCGTGTTATTGTCATGTCCGGAGGCAAGGCTGTGATGGATAATACGCCTAAACATGTTTTTAAAAATGTGGAATTTTTGAAGGAAAATGGGCTGGATGTACCGCAGGTGACGGAGCTTTCCAATATGCTAAGAAAATCGGGGGCTAATCTTGCCGATGATATTATTTCCCTGTCTGAAATGGCGGATGCGCTGGAAGCTCTTAGAAAAACAAGTGAATTTGAGGCGGAAGAAGCGGCAATTTCTCAATTTGATAGAGATATAGAAAAACCACTAGATGTGCCTTCCTATATAGAAATTGAGGGCTTGAGCCATATTTACAGTCCCGGAACGGTTTTTGAAAAAGCAGCAGTTGAAAATATTAATTTGAATATTAAAAAAGGCGAATTTTTCGGCATAATCGGGCATACGGGCTCTGGCAAGTCCACTTTAATACAGCATTTAAACGCTCTTATGAAACCTACAAGCGGCCATATTCTTATTGACGGCGAGGATATAAATGCAGACAAAACGAGGCTTAAAGCCATACGCCAGAAGGTCGGTCTGATTTTCCAATATCCTGAAAACCAGCTTTTTGAAGCAACTGTGTTTGAAGATGTGGCTTTCGGGCCAAAAAATATCGGCCTTGATGAGCATGAAATAGAGCGAAGGGTGAAAAATGCCCTTGAGCTTGTGGGGCTAAGTGAGGAATATTATAAAAAATCACCATTCGAGCTGTCCGGCGGGCAAAAGCGGCGAGTGGCTATTGCAGGGGTTCTCGCCATGGAGCCTGAAATTTTGGTTATGGATGAACCAACGGCAGGGCTTGATCCTCGCGGCAGAGATGAAATTTTTGGGCAGATTAAAAATCTGCATTCCAAAATGGGCAATACCGTTATAATCGTATCCCATAGCATGGAAGATATTGCCCGCCTGACAGACAGGCTTGCTGTTATTGCCAAAGGTGAAATAAGATTTCTTGGCACACCTAAGGAAGTTTTCAAGAACATAGAAGAGCTTGAAAGTATAGGGCTTGCAGCGCCGCAAATCAGCTATTTAATACGTATGCTAAGGGAGCGGGGCTTTAATATAAGCGAGGATATTTATACGGTTGAAGATGCTTTTAAAGCGCTTAAGCAAATCATAATTTAAGTTTTTGGCGGCATTTCAATTTGTGCCGGGTAAAATCAATACCAATCAGGGAGTACATTATGAATATCAATATTACAATCGGGCAGTTTTACCCTATAGATTCTAAAATACACAGGCTTGACCCAAGGGTTAAGCTATTGGCTGTGTTCACTTATGTTATATTTCTTTTTATGTCCACAAATATGTGGGGCTATATTTGCGGGGCTATTAGCTTAGGCATAGTTATTACCATGAGCAATGTTCCGCCAAAATATATGTTTAAGGGTTTGAAAAATATTTTGGGCATTATATTATTTACGGTAGTGCTGAATATTTTCTTCGTACCGGGGGAAAATGTGATTTTCTCGGTAGGTATTATTACATTAACCATGGAGGGTATTTATACTGCGGGTAAAATGGCTTGCAGGCTTATACTTCTCATAGTGGCTTCTTCAATATTAACGCTTACCACATCGCCTATAGAGCTGACAGACGGCATAGAATACGCTCTTAAACCATTTAAGAGATTGGGAGTGCCTTCTCATGAAATAGCTATGATGATGACTATTGCTTTGCGCTTCATACCTACTCTTATGGAGGAGGTTGATAAGATTATGAAGGCGCAAATTGCCCGCGGTGCGGATTTTGACACAGGCAATATAATGCAGAAGGCCAAAAGCCTTATTCCTCTGCTGGTGCCTTTGTTCATATCGTCTTTCAGGCGGGCAGATGAGCTTGCCCTTGCCATGGAAGCCCGCTGCTATCAAGGGGATGTTAACCGCACAAGGATGAAAGAGCTTAAACTGGAGCAAAGGGATTATGTATTTTTAATATGTCTGCTTGTTGCCGGAAGCGGAATTATTTTAACAAGATTCATATAGCCGGAATGTGTGGGAAAATACAATGGCTCAAAAGCGTATGGGTACAATAATTGCGATTAGTTGTAAATCTCTATACTGATTAGTATTATATAAGTGGAATGAGACATAAGGGAGACATAAGGAGGATTTTTTATGAGAAGGTCAAGGGTACATTATATTACGGCTTTAGGTCTTATGATAGCTTTGGTTTTCGTAGGCAACCATATAAGCATTAAAGTGCCTATAACTATTGGCGACAGCTCAGCCAGGATTCATTTTGGCAATATTTTCTGTTTATTCGGGGCATATATATTCGGGCCGGTTGGTGGCGGTCTTGCAGCCGGTTTAGGCGGGGTGCTCTACGATGTTACCAGCGATTATATAACAAGCGCTCCTTTTACTTTTATATTTAAATTTGCTATGGGCTTTGTCTGCGGGAAAATTGCGTATATGGGCAAAAATAACGGCGCAAATACGAAGCTGAATATAATCGGCGGAATATCCGGCATAGTGGCATATATGGTGCTTTATCTTTCCAGAAGTTTTATAAGAGATGTTTATTTCAATATGATGGAAATGGCGCCGGCTATGCTGAATTTAAGCACAAGAGCTATTTCTTCCACTGTTAACGGAATAATAGCCGTAGCTGTTGCGGTTCCTCTGGGGCTTGTAATAAGAAAAGCGCTGGAGATGAATAATCTCATGGATGCGATAAGAGACGGTAGCAAATAATGCAGTGCTTGCTGAATATTTCATACAAGGGCACTAATTATGCGGGGTGGCAAAGACAGGAGAATGCCGTTAGCGTTCAGCAAAGAGTGGAGGAAGCCCTGAGCGCGCTCTATAAAGCACCCATAACCGTAACAGGCGCTTCCAGAACAGATGCGGGAGTGCATGCTCTCGGGCAGAAATGTACATTCAATGTTGAAAGCATGATTATACCGGTAGAAAAGCTGCCTTATGCTTTGAACACGCAATTGCCTGGCGATATAGCAGTTACCTGGGCTAAAGAGGTTACTGATGATTTTCACCCCATATTTGATGCTAAAAATAAGACATATGTTTATAAGATTTATAACGGAGAGTTTCGCAATCCGCTGATTGCGGAGATCTCATGGCATGTTTATTATAAGCTGAATTTCTGTGATATGGCTCATGCAGCCAGATATTATGAGGGTAAGCACAATTTCAGCGCATTTTGCGCAGCCGGCGGCAGCGCGAAAACTCATGAGAGGGAAATATATTCAGCCAAGGTGTTTGAAGAAAACGGGATTATCTGCTTTGAAGTAAACGGCAGCGGCTTTCTCTATAATATGGTTAGAATAATGACAGGTACGCTCATGTATGCCGGCAGCGGTAAAATTGATAAAGATTCCATTCCTGATATAATAGCCTCCATGGACCGTAAGCAGGCAGGAATAACAGCCCCGCCCAATGGCTTGTGCTTGAAGGAAGTATATTATGAATAGAGCGCTGAACATATTTAATAATGCAAAGCTATAAATGGGGTTGGTCTTTTGGGGCTAATCCCTGAATAATTATAATGGAAATATAAACGCATATGGTTTAAAATAAAATACAGAGGAAAGTGATTTTTATTTCGCTGGATTGGAAATAAAACAGATTAAAGGGGATATATAAATGAATAAATACAGCTCTAAACGAATATTGCCGTTGCTTTTAGTATTTGCATTTTTATGGGGCCTGTTGCCTGCAAAAATATCGGCGGAGGAAGCGGGAGCTTCACCATATCAAAAATATGAATTGGCAAATGAGATAATGGATAATATAGCCGCCGGCTTTACAGATGACAGCGGCGAGTGGGTGATTATGGATATGGCGGCCTACAGTGCATTAAAGCCGAATAGCCCGCATAAAACCAGCGAAAAGGCCCTGCAACATTATATAAATTATGCCATCGGTACAGTTATAGGCATTGAGGAGCAAGGGGGTAGCACCCATTCAGCCTATGCCAAGGAGGAAATTATACTTCGCTCAATAGGCGGGGATACGGATAAATTGTATGCTGTACGTAGCAACAATAAATTAGATACACTTGCGAAAATAAAGGATAAGCTAAAAGCAGCCGGTATATCTCATGCCAATATGTATGATGCGCCATGGATTCTTTTGGCTAATTTGCAGGGTAAATTAGAATTATCGCCAGAAGATATTGCATATCTTATAGAGGTTATCGGAGCGGAGCAGCCTCAAAGCGGTATTTACGGCTATACATGGGATGGGGAATTTTACAGCGATTATGATACTACAGCAACAATAATAACGGCGCTGTCAGCTTATTACAATATTGATACTGCGGCGAATAATATTGCGGATAAAGCCATAGCGGGGCTTAGCGCAGAGCAAAATGCGGACGGCTCTTTCGGCAGCTCAAACAGTGATGCTGTTGCTGTTATAGCTTTGGTTTCAATGGGCATAAATCCTGATACAGACAGCAGATTCATTAAAAACGGAATATCTCTTTATGATGCTCTGCTGGCTTATGTAAATGAAGATATGAGCGGCTTCACTTTCTTTGGCGAAGCTAATGCCCTTTCAAGCGAGCAGGGCTTTAGGGCTCTTATAGCCGCAGAGCAAATGCGGAAAACAGGCAAGGCATTTAATATATATGATTTCAGCAGTGCTGCGGTCGGCGCGCTCAGGGCGATAGATACGGCAGAGCTTGTAATTCCAAATGAGCCTGCGGGAGAGGGTGTAGTAAATATTACTCTCAGCCTGGAAGCGGGCGGGGAATATTGGATAGACAGCAAAGAGCTGGCTGTAAAGCAAGGTTCCTCTGTATATCATGCTTTTGTAGGCGCGTTAAAAACCGGCTTCAGCTACGAAGGGGCGGAAAAAGGATATGTGCGTTCCGTAACCAATATTAAATCAGGGGAAGAGCTTTCTGAATTTGATAAGGGAATAGATTCGGGCTGGCTGTACAAGGTTAACGGCGAGGTTCCGGTAAAAGGCTTTTTAGATTATATTTTAAATGACGGCGATGATATTATATGGTTTTTCAGTGATGACTATGTGAGAGATACAGATAAAAATGAGGCAACTTTGGAAGCTGTGCCCTTTAGTGATGTTAATAAATCTCATGGGGCATATGATATAATTATGAAAGCCAAAGAGCGGAATGTTATTACAGGTATTGATAATGTTTTTTATCCCGATAGAAGCGTAACAAAGGCAGAATTTTTAACTATGCTCTATAAACTTGAAGCCGAGCCAAAATTTTCTTCAAGCAATAATTTTATTGATTTATCAGAATCGGACTGGTATTACAGTCAAGTTATATGGGCTTATGGAAATGGCATTGCTGCTGATACAGGCGCGCTTAATCCTGCGGAATATTTAAATGGACAGGATATGGCCGTAATGCTCTATAGATATTTGACATTTAAGGGTTATGATTTTGGAACCGGTGCGGAGAGCTTTACAGATCATATTGACCGGCAGATTATAGAAAATTCCCTTGCAAATCGGGAAAATGGCTTATTCAAATCAAATGAAGAGATTTCAAGAGCAGAAGCAATCGGCATAATAATACTTCTTGCAGATGAAGCGGGCATTTAATTTCAATTGGAAAGCGGCATGAGGATTAATTCTCATGCCGCTTTTATAAATTATATATTTATTTTATCTTAACAGGATTCCAGGCATTTCCGGGGAAGAGATGGTTGGCATAGGCTACAAGATAAGGCTCCCATGTGCTTTGGGGACAGGCGCCTCTGCCGGGGGCAGGGTTACCTGCCGAAAATTCATTAGAAGGAAGGATTTGGAAGCTCATATTATACACTGCTCCGCTTTCTGTTACGCGGTCTTCAAGATAGAAGGTAAGGGTATTTGTCACCCATTTGTCTTTATGGAAGACTAAAATAATATCTTCGTTTTTATAGTCAAAGGGGGTAACCTCTATTTTTTCTATATAGCTTTCAAGCCAAGCGGGTAAACCGCCTTCTAAGCAATAGTCCTTATTATGTAGTATATTGCAATAATATAGAAAGCTGGCCCAGTCGGTATTGTAGTGAAGCGTCCAGTCATCATCACCGTTATAAATTTCTTCTCTGAATCTTTTGGGAACAAGCCTGTGCCAGTCGGGATACGGCCTTTTCGGAGCTGAGGCCATTTTATATGCCTCCTTTGATAAAGTTTAGGGCTTATACTTTAACTTATTATAGCAAACAGGGGCATTGTTTTAAAGGGAAAAATGAAATTGCGCCATATAAGACGGCTAAGGAAGCTGGAGAACAATGAAAGCACGAAATTCCTTGAAAAAATAAGTATATTTTGTTACAATTATTAAAGCGCATGAATATGGATATAATAATGTGCAGATTGTAATAAATACATTATAGCTAAGTTGGATTAAGGCGAGGGTTATAAAAGATTAGGAGTGAATAAAATGGCAATTCAAAAATTGGATAAAAGCAATTTTAAATCGACTATAGAAAGCAGCAATAATCCTGTTATTATTGATTTTTATGCAGATTGGTGCGGGCCTTGTAAAATGGTGGCGCCTATTATGGAAGAAATAGCGGCTGAGAACAATGCCATAGATATTTATAAAGTAAATGTGGATGAAAATCCGGAGCTGGCCATTGAATTTGCGGTTATGAGTATTCCAACTATTATTTCTTTTAAAAATGCCGCCCTTTATAAAAAAGCTATCGGCGCTCAGGGTAAACAGGCTATACTTGGCCTGGTTCAATAGAGTAGCGGCTTTAACAGTGAAGGCTATAGGCAGGGAGGGTTGATTTTATGAAAGGAAAATCATCAGTATATTTGGCTGTATTGATCGTGCTGGTGGGAGCTATTATAGTATTATCTATAATGGCCTTTGGATACTTTTCATACAAAAATACACCTGTTTACTTTAATACTTCAAAAACGGAACAGGCAAAAAGGCTCTACAGCAAAGCTATGGATATAGATTTAGACCGGAATTATCCCAAAACGCCGGATGAGGTTATGGAGTATTATCTTATTATGAGCAGGCTTATTTATGGCGATATGATTGCGGAAAGTAGCCTGTATGGTGAGATAATAACGCAGATGCGCAAACTCTACGGAACGGAAATGCTTGAGGAAAACTCTTATGAAAGCCAGCTTTCCAATGTTGAAGAGGCTGTGGTTATTTTAAAAGAGCAGAAAATTAATCAATCTGATTATGAGCAGCTGCCGACTATTTTTAACAGCGTTAATACGGATCTTTGCTATATAAGGGCAAAGCAGAGCTATAACAACGGTGAGGTTTTTTATTGGGAGTTTCAGCTAGAGCGCGTTCCTCCGGAAAATAATTGGAAAATAATACGCTTTGAACGCACAGATGAGAATTATGAGCCGATTCCCGGAGGTTGGTAAAACAGGATTAAAATATTTTTGTTAAGAATATACAAAACCATATCTGCTGAGATATGGTTTTAATTTTTGCATTTATAAAAATAATAACAGATGAAAAATATAGGATAAATTTAATATTAAATAATTTATTTCAACACAAAGAAAATTAGCCTATACTGCCATATCATAACTTCACCGGAAAATCCTGAGGCACCCGAACCGGTAAAATACCGCTATCCATACTATATGTGCCGTAATAAATCCTAAGCTATGATGAACAGTTATAGGCTAATCCTAAAACATGCTTCGATCATAATTCACCCTTTATTAAATTTCCCAAGTTTTTATAACCTGGGTCTTGCAGCTTAATGTCCTATATTGCCGTTGATGTTTTTGGAGGACTCACCTCTTTCAACTTTCCGTTCAACAATCAGACTAAAAGCTATAATTAATTATTTGGTTTTATTCGCCTGTTGCCATTAGAGCAGTGGTGATTATCTTAACTTAATTTGTTGCATTTGTTCAATTCATAATAGAAAAATGCTTCAAAAGCTAACCGAACACTTTCGATACTTAAACTAAACAGGATTGCATACGATAACGGCTACAAACTGCCTGCAGGCATGTTTTAAACCCGTAACCTTAATAGCTAACACCTATTGCGCCAGATATAACCGAAGCAAGCTCACTTGCACTAAAACTCGGCTTAAGGAGTAAAACCATTTTTGATCTACTGCATAGAGTTACAACCAACGTCCATACAATATATCTAAAAAAGCCGACTCTACCATCCAATAATACTATTCAATTTGCGCTAACATATGTTACAGGCCAAAGGGCAAAAATCCTAAAATTATGGTTGATATTATCTGCTTTGTAATAACAGTATATCTGTAAATGCTGAAAATGTCAACGTATATTCAGAGAATATGCATATTTAGTGCAAAATGCATAAAAATCTATTTGCCGTTAAATAAAAAATAGATTTGCCACAGACCGGATTGTGTGGTAATAATATAATTGTAAAACTAAGTTTTAGAGAGGAGGCGCATTTTAGTGGACAACAATGAAATATTGTTTTCAAAAGCACAGGCAGGCGATATGGAAGCCTTTGAAATTTTCATGGCCGCGTATGAAAAGCTCATTTATAATGCCGCCTACAGAATGCTCTCTAATTCTCATGATTGTGAAGATATTGCCCAAGAGGTTTTGATAAAGGTATATAAAAATATTTCAAAATGCAAAAATGCCGCATCCTTTAAAAGCTGGCTGCTTCGGATAGTTCACAATACTTGCATTGATGAAATAAGAAAGCGGAAAAATAAAGCTACCATCAGCTTGGATAAAGAGCCTGAAAGCGATGACGGACCGATGGAAAATCAGCTTTTGAAAGATGAAAATACTCCGGAAACGGAGCTTATTAAAAAAGATATTAATTTGCAGATAAATAAGGCTATTGACAATTTGCCTGTAGATTACAGGGCGGTAATTATTTTGAGGGATGTAAATGGCCTAAGCTATGATGAAATAGCAAAAATTACCAATGTTAATTTGGGAACGGTAAAATCAAGGATTGCAAGAGCCAGAAGTAATTTGCAAAAGGAATTGAAAATTTTACTGGAACAAAAGTGACATAGTATTCGTCTTGAAACATAGAATGAAATTTTATGGAAGGAGGGACTGCAAATGAAAAACTGCGATAAATACAAAAATATGATGAATGAAGCGGCTGACGGCATGCTGAACGGCAAACAGCTGGCGGAATTTAACAAGCATATTGAAAGCTGCAAAGAGTGCGCAGATGAATTTGAATCGCTGAAGTCCCTCATCTTGCAAGTTAGCGCTTTGCCGGAATTGGATTTGCCGGGGGGATTCCATGAGAGGGCAATGCGCCGAATTAAGCTGGAAGTAAATGTAAACAGCCGCCAAAGAAAATCAATATTTGACCGTTTGCCAAATTTCAATTTTGGAGGAATGGCACCTGCAATGACCTCTGCTTTTGCATGTTTTATTTTGCTGGGGGTCATGGTTTCGGTGTTGAACAGCGCAGGTCTTTCTTTGGCAACGGATATGGATAATACCGACGCGGGAACAGGCTTAATAAGCAGCGCCCAGCCGGCGCCGCAGGCCCCGGCTGTAGCCTTTGCGGAATCCGTTGCTGCGCAAGCTCCGGAGTCTTCTGCTACTCCTTTACCTGCTACCGAAGCCTTACCTAGGGGGGGTGCCGCCGCGCCATTGGCGGACAATTCAAATGCCAATACAGGCGGAGCTTCAAGAATCATGCCTTCCGATACAGTGATTATTCAAGCAGCCGGAGCAGCCGCTTCAAGTGAAGCCGCAACAAGTGCAGGCGAAAAGTCTGTAACAGAGCCGGAAAGCGGGTCTGCTGAACAGGTATACAGCGTATCGGCATATACAGGTATTTCTGCGGAGAACGTAGGTCTTACCACAAAAACAGCTATTATCCGAATTGAAGTTGAAGATGCAAGGGACGCCGCGAATCTTTTGAGAAACACAGGCTGGGATATTGAATCCAGCAATGTTTCCGGCGGTTGGGCCAATTTTAATCTCAAAGTATCGGGATATGATTATGAATATGTTAAAACATTGGTAAAAGACATGGGCAGGGTATTAAGCGAGAATGAATGGGCCTCGGATATTACTGATGCAACCAATGATTATGCCGTAGGCTATGAATCTAAAACGGCTGAGGTTGAAAGGCTCTACGATCTCTTGGAGCAGGCCGGCAGCATAGAAGATATATTGAAGCTGGAAAAGCGAATAACCACTGTTATAGGCGCCCAGTCTAATTATAAGGGAGACTATACGAATAACATCGATGCAGGCGGCCATTGCCATTTGCAGGTGGAATTTGTTTCTAAAGTCAAGTATGAAGAATACAGGCCGAAATCGTTTTCCGAGCGGCTTAACGGAGCATTTATAGCCTCTGTAAACTTTACCGCAAGTATGTTTGAAAATATTGTGGTAGCCGGGTCAGCTTTGCTGCTGCCTGTGCTGGCCATTGCTGTAATAATAATCATCATTCGCTTTTTAAGGAAGAAATTTTCCGAAAGGGGGTCGAGATGATGAAAATATATAGATATTTTGCGGCATTATGCCTTCTTGCTGCGGTACTTGTTTTCTCCGCTTGCGGTTCAGGTAAGTCACCAGCTCCCGCGCAGGATCAGATGAGCCTCAGTGAACCTGCGTTTTTTGGAATTTTCAGCGGTGGTAGCAATAACTATGCCACTGCCCCTGCGGCAGCGGCACCTGCGCCTTCAGCAGCGCCTGGATCAGGGGATGTAAACTATGACCAAGGCGAAGCCGCTTCGGAAAACAGACCTTCTAAAAAAGTCAAAACAGCCCAGATGGAAATGGAAGCTAAAGATATTGATTCCGCGGTTATCGGGCTGGAATCGGCTGTACTATATTACGGCGGCTATGTTGAAGGGAAAAATGTAAGCACAAGCGGGGATTACAAATGGGCATCTGTAACTTTGCGCGTGCCAGTTGAATATTATGAGAGCCTTGTCAGCGATATTTATGGATTAGGCGAGATATATGAGTTTTATGACAGCGTCATGGATATGAGCGGTGAATATTACGATATTAAATCGTGGCTTGACCTTAGCTTGGCAGAGGAGGCGCGCCTGCTTGCGCTTATTGAGCGGACGGAGAAAATAGAGGATATTATAACCCTTGAAATACGCCTTGGCGATGTTCGCATGGATATTGCCATGTATGAAAATAATTTGAAGAGTATAGACCGAAAAGTCAGTTATTCTACAATTAATGTTAATATTGATGAGAAGGTCAGCCCCCGTATTAAAAATATCAGAACGAGCCTGCCCGATAGAATGATTGTAGCTTTTACAAATTCGGCCAACGGCATTGTTGATTTTGTGCAGAATGTTTTAGTGACAGCGGCATATTTAAGCGTACCGCTTGCATTGCTGGCGGCTTGTGCATTAATCGGGAGAAAGGTTTATAAAAGATCTAATAAATAGGGTTTTCTTAATTCAGCTTATATTATGAAAGGCATCTGATTTCAGATGTCTTTTTTTATGGGAAAATGCCGCTTTCTGACTAGATTTGTAATGATATGCCTAACCCTTGATTTTTGATTTTAAATTGTATATTATGAATATATTATTTACATTTATTGGAAAAAATTCAAATATTTATATAAAGGAGGACATGCCATGGAAGTGCATATGAGCATGAGAGGGAAAACTCTTGTCATAGCTGTTTCAGGTGATATTGACCACCACTGTGCAAGCGAAGTGAAAGAAAAAGTAGATAATGCAATAGAACGGGATAATATGAAAAACATCATATTCGATTTTTCAAAGGTTTCATTTATGGATAGTTCGGGAATAGGCATGATTATGGGGCGCTATAAGCTGATTGAAAGAAGAGGCGGAACACTTTCCATATGTGCCATGGAAAGTGGTACAAAACGTATATTCGACATTTCGGGGCTTGGCAAAATTATAAAAACTTATGACAGCGTAGCTTCTGCCATGAGTAAAATCCAATAAAGGGAGGCGCTAATAATGGTATACGATAATGAAATGATGCTTGAAATAACAAGCACATCGAAAAATGAAAGTTTCGCGAGAGTAACGGTGGCTTCCTTTGCTGCTCAGCTTGACCCGACTCTAAATGATATAACGGAGATTAAAACCGCGGTATCTGAGGCTGTTACCAATGCAATTATCCATGGCTACGGCGAGAACCCCAAAGCGGGAACCGTAAAATTAAAATGCGCCATAAAAGACAGTACAATTTACATAGAAATAAGCGATACCGGCGCTGGGATTGAAGATGTTGAGCAGGCCATGTCGCCTTTATACACATCTAAGCCGGATTTAGAGCGCAGCGGCATGGGCTTTACGGTTATGGAAGCCTTTATGGACCGCGTTGAGGTCATAAGCAAGCCTTTTGAAGGCACAACGGTTC
>JGI994J12354_10003703_pt1 | contig 14134 bp, 10 predicted proteins | sample IntmicLarv3ML3BL_FD_12354 | JGI IMG/M metagenome (IMG submission 12354)
AAGTAATTAAGTAATTAAGTAATTAAGTAATTAAGTAATTAAGTAATTAAGTAATTAAGTAATTAAGTAATTAAGTAATTAAGTAATTAAGTAATTATGTTGACAGTGCAAATGTAGCTATGATAACTAATAAGAAATATAAGTAGCAAAGTCAAAAAAGATATTGTACAATACTTGCAAAGAGGAAACCCAGATGAAAAAAATTTATATAACAGAAGATGATGATAATATAAGGAATTTAATGGGAATAGCAATGGAGAGTTTTGGCTATGAAATTAAGACTTTTGAAGCCGCAGAAGATACTCTTTTGGAGATTGAAAAAGAGATACCCTCACTCGCAATTTTTGATTTAATGCTGTCAGGAATAGATGGACTTACAGCTATACAGTTATTGCGTGAAAAACCAGAAACTAAGAATCTTCCAATTATAATTTTAACAGCTAAAGATACGGAACTTGATAAGGTTCAAGGTTTGGATAAGGGAGCAGATGATTATTTGACTAAGCCATTTAGTGTATTAGAGTTATCGGCCAGAGTACGTTCCTTATTGAGGAGAAGTGTCAAAAGTGAAGAACAAAATATAATAACTATAAGAAATCTGCAAATTGACACTGATACTAGGGATGTTAAATGCAGCGGTCAGATTTTGGAATTAAGTTATAAAGAATATGAATTATTGAAATATCTGGTAGATAATAAAAAGCGTGTTGTTACGAGAAAAGAGCTTTTAAGTGCAGTTTGGGGATATGAATATGAAGGAGAAACTAGAACTTTAGATATGCATATTCGATTTTTAAGACAAAAGTTAGGCGAAGATACAACACCTTATATTAAGACTGTAAGAGGAGTAGGGTATCGTTTTATTGAGGAGGAATAGCTGATATATGAATAAAGTTATTTTAAAAAAGTTCATAGCGGTAATATTGTTAGCATTATGTATAAATGGAATTTTATGCCGTTTTCTTACATTTCAAGTCCTTTCTGATAATATCAGAAAGGACTTATTAGCTTTACTTAGAATAATAGATTATCAAATAGATTATTCATCAGACATACAAGAACAAGTGGAGCTGTTAAATGAGATAATAACACATGATGATGTAAGAATAACAATACTTAGTTTAAGCGGGAATGTGTTAGCTGATACACAATTAGATAATATATCTGAATTTGAAAATTATATAGATAGAAAAGAAATTAAAAGTGCCATTGAAACAGGAGAGGGCTATATAAGGGGAAACTCAAAAACTGATAATACAATATTTACATATGTGGCGAAAATTTCTAAAAATAATGATTTTATTATTAGAATTGCAGCTCCATATTCAAAAATAAATCAAAATATATATATGTTAATAACAACCATTATTGTAAATGTAATAATGGCTTTAATGGTATCTGTATTTTTAGCATTAAGGTTTTCTAAAACTATAGTTATACCTTTAAGGGAAATAAGTGGTGAAATATCAAAACTTGGTGACAGACAGCCTAAGTTTGAATTTAAGGAATATAAATATGATGAATTAAATAGCATTTCTGTTATTACAAAACATATGTCTGAAACTATAAATGAAACTATGGAGCGGTTAGAGCAAGAAAAGGTTATAAGACAAGAATTTTTTTCAAATGTATCTCATGAACTTAAAACACCAATAACATCTATTGGCGGATATGCAGAAATGCTTGAAAATAATTTAGTTACAGATGAAAATATGCGTCAAGATTTTTTGAGAAGAATAAAAAAGGAAGTATTAAAAATGACTTCGCTTATAAATGATATTTTGATGATATCTAAGTTAGAAACCAAGGAAATTAAAAGAAAATTTACAAAGGTAAGGATAGGTGCTGTGGTCGAAGATGTGCTTGCAACATTAATGCCAGTTGCAAAAGATGCGGATATAGAGCTTAAAGTAAATTATATGCCTATTACTATGCTTGCTGATGAGGAACATATAAGGCAATTAATAACTAACCTTTTAAGTAATGCTATTAAATATAATAAATCTGGCGGATATGCGATGTTAGATATAAAAGAAGAAGGAAAAAACATTATAATTGAAGTAATGGATAATGGGGTGGGTATACCTGAAAATTCTTTAAATAGAGTATTTGAAAGATTTTATAGAGTTGACAGCGGAAGAAGTAAAAAAGTGGGTGGTACTGGACTTGGACTTTCAATAGTAAAGCATATAGTTCAGCATTATGGGGGTAAAATTGCCATTAAAAGTAAGGAAGATGTGGGTACTCAGATAGTAGTTAATATGCCAAATTTGCCAATGTTGTAAATTTGTGTTGAAGAAAAGTCAAGTATGTGATAGCATTAGAGGGGAATAGAGATTTAATGGAAAATTGATTAAATTTACATAATTTTTTATTTTAATTTATATGAATTTTATAAAACTTGTATCTAAAGGATATATGTAAAATATAAAGATTATCTTCTTATGAGGGTAATCTTAAAATTAATCTTGAAAAGCTATTAATTTGTGATAATGATATTCGAAAAAAATACTGTACATAAGTATTTATAAGGTTTTACAGTGTGGAGCAGTTATATTTAATAATAAAAAATTAAAATATTAATTAGTACAATTTATAATCAAGAAAATATATTTTTGATAGGGGGAGAAGTTGATGAGTTTAAATTATATTATTTCAGCAAAAACAGATAAAGGAATTAAAAAGTCTGCTAATCAAGATAGTTTGACTGTAAAAACAATTAAAACAACTAATGGAAGGTTGGTATTTGCTTTGATTTGTGACGGTATGGGGGGATTATCTCAAGGAGAAGTAGCAAGTGCAACAGTTGTAAGAGCTTTTGAACAATGGGTTATGACAGAACTGCCAAAGCTATGCAATTTAGGCATTAAGGAATCTGATATTGTAAGTCATTGGACTAAGCTTATAAATGAGCAAAATGGAAAAATACGAAAGTATGGTGAAATTGAAAGAATAAAATTAGGAACTACAATTACAGCATTATTACTTACAGATGCTAAATACTATATTGCTAATATAGGTGATTCAAGAGTTTATGAACTAACCAATACAGGCATAAATACATTAACAAAAGATCAAACAGTAGTTGAACGTGAAGTGGAATGTGGAAATATAACAAGGGAAGAAGCGAAAACCGATGCAAGAAGAAGTGTACTTTTGCAGTGTTGTGGTGTTTTGGAGAAAATATACCCAGATATTAAAAGTGGAAAAACTAAAAAAGATGCAGTTTATATGATATGTTCAGATGGATTTAGACATGAAATATCAGATGTAGAGATATATGAACAATTAAATCCTAAAAAACTTCTTAATCAAGAAATAATGGAAACGAATATGACATATTTAATTGAATTAAATAAACAAAGAGAAGAACAAGATAATATTTCAGTTATCACAATTCGGACTTTTTAAGGAGACATTATGTTAGAAATTGGGACACTGGTAGATGGAAAATATAAAATTCTGAATAAAGTAGGACAAGGCGGTATGAGTGTTGTTTATTTGGCCATGAACGAAAAAGCCAATAAACAGTGGGCAATTAAAGAAGTTAGGAAAGATGGAATTAAAGATTTTGAAGTAGTAATGCAAGGATTAATTGTTGAAACAGATTTACTTAAAAGATTATCTCATCATAATTTGCCAAGCATAATAGATGTAATAGAAGATGAAGAAACATTGCTTATTGTAATGGATTACATAGAGGGGAAACCACTTAAACAGCTTTTGGAAGAAGAAGGGGTTGTTCCGCAAGACTATGTAATTGAGTGGGCAAAACAATTATGTGATGTACTGGGGTACCTGCATACACAAACACCTCCTATCATATATAGAGATATGAAACCAGCTAATGTAATGCTGAAGCCAGATGGAAATATAATGTTAATTGATTTTGGAACAGCAAGGGAATTTAAAGAAAAAAATGTAGCAGATACTACATGTCTAGGAACAATAGGATATGCAGCACCAGAGCAGTTTGCAGGTGCCGGAATGGGACAAACTGATGTTAGAACTGATATATATTGTTTAGGAGCTACATTATATCACTTAGCTACAGGTATGAATCCCAGTGAGCCACCATACGAGATAAAGCCAGTATGTGAAATTAATCCAAAGTTATCAAGTGGATTAGAATACATTATATTAAAATGTACACAGAGAAATCCAGAAGAACGTTATCAATCTATGGCAGAGTTAATGTATGCTTTAAAACATGTAGATGAAATGGATTATAACTATCAGAAAAAGCAAAAAGGTAAATTAGCTGTATTTATAACCTCACTTTTTCTTACATGTATATCAGCAGTTATATCAATATGGGGATATTTTTCGGCAATAGAAGAAAAGGCGAAGAATTATGATTATATATTAACTAATGCACAAAATATTGATGATTATTTTAATGCAATAATAATAGACCCTAGTAAAACAGAAGCATATTCAAAATTTGTAGATTATATATTGCTAGACGGTGAAATGACTGTAGATGAAAGTAATATAGTGCGAAAGCTAGTTAGCGGATTGGATATAACAGATAAAAATGGATATTCTTCAAGTGTAGATGTGCTTTTAGCATTTCGGCAGAGTAATTTAGATGGGTATATTGATATTTGTTATGAAATTGGAACAGCATATTTATTTAATTATAATGTTTCTGTAGAAAAAGATAGATATTTAGCAGCAGCAGAATGGCTGGAAAAGACAACAGAAAAATACCCCATAGCACAAATATATTGCGATATATCTTTTTGTCTTAATAGCATACATAAATATAAAAGTGCACAAGTGAAGCAGACTAGCAGATTATATAATGAATATGAAAATTTATGGAATAAAATTAATGAATTACAAGAAAAAACTATAGAAGCAGAAGATATTGATTCAAGTATACAGGTATGGAAACTTCTGGTTGATATGATTTCTAGAAATGTAAATGAATTTACAGAAGTAGTAGAAAAAGAAATTATAATAAATATGCTTGATAGCATAGAAGAAGAAACTGAAAATATTACACATATAGTATTACAAGAAGATATGAAATTATTGCAGGAACAAATATATATAGTTAGAGCAAAAGTAAAATCATCCAAGTATCAAGGAGGGGGAAATTAGTGACACAAGGAGATTATGAGTTAATATTTATGGTTGGTGCAATTATATGTGTAATCATGATAATAATTACAGTTACATTATTTATAGTTTTAAAAATTTCAAAGGTAGTAGGCAGTATTAGTGGTTTATCTGCCAGAAAAGAGATTAAGAATATACAGAAAAAAAAGAGTGACAGTATGAGAAAAACCTACAAGCCAGTAACTGCTAGTGTAAGTTCATTATCGGATGTTACAGATAAAATTAATGTAACAAGTAAGATTAGTGCAAAACCAAATATATTAAGTAAAAATTCTAAAGAAGAAACAACATTATTAAGTTTTGAAGAAACGACACTTTTAAAAAATGAGGAAAATATTGGGAATTTTGAAGTGGAATTTGACATTACATATATAAACTCAGATAAATTGATTTAATTTGGTGTAAAACTTCGTGAATACATAAGCATAAAGAAAAATAAAGATTAAGAAAAAAATTAAACAAAAAATATTAAGAGGTGGAAGAGTATGCATAAAAGATCCAATATAAGTAAACGTATTATACCAGTGCTGCTTTCTATAGCATTGATTAACACAAAAATATCTTTTGTATCAGTAGCAGAGGATAATTTAAGCCCTGCGATAAATACTGAAACTGTGGAAGCGGCAACTCCGAGTAATGCAGAATTTATTATTGAATTTGAAAATCCAGTATCAAAAATTGAAATTCCAACTGAAAGTGAAATATATTTTAGCGCTTATGTGGTGGAGAATGCAACTGCTTCAAATGGGATTAGATATTATTTGGAAAATGCATTAGATAATGGACAAAATATATCAGAAATTGCAGAAATTGATAATCTAACAGGAGAATTTACTGCGATAAGTCCAGGGTATGTTACCGTAATTGCAAGAAAATCTACGCCAAGTAATGCTACTGCTAGTAATTCAGAAGAATTTATTACAGCGGAGGCCAGACATAATGTATTAATTGCTAAAAGAGAGGACTCTATTGATTTATTGCGATTTGAAGAATTTGAAGATAGAAACGAAGTGGATTTGATTTTAGAAATTCCATTAGAAAATGTATTTAATGGATATACAGCAATTAAAGAAGAGGGCGATAATGGAGAAATACAATACTCTATAAGCAGTGATGAAATAGGGATATCTATAGATGAAAGTACAGGAATAATATCATATAATGACTACGATTTAATTGCGGCGGCAATGTTAAGTGAAGATGATAGAATAATTCGCTTAACAGTAACAGCTTATAAGGCGGCAGGCACAATCATGCAGGAAGGTGAGGTTTATGGAGAGGTTTTATATCCTGAAAAAAATATAGAATATGTGATTAAGATACAATTTGCATTAAGCGGAAACTTGGAATTAGAATTAGCTGGAGCATTAGGAAACCATGATTGGTATACAAGTGATGTTAATGTACAAGCAAATGATAGCGATTATCTAATTACAGATTTTTTAAGTGAAGAATTTGCTAGTATAGTGACAATATCTGATGAGGGAGTAAATAATAAATTTTTCTATATCAAAAATGAATATAACAATCAAATTATGGAGCCCATATTAATAGAAAATATTAAAATTGATAAAAGTTTGCCAACAGGACTTAGAATAAGATATTCAGAACCTGCATATTCAGAATTAGAAATCGGGAGATTAAGTTATTATAGAGAATATGTAGATATAACATTGTCAGCCACAGATACAATATCAGGAATAGAAAGGTTTGAATGGACTTATGATAGAGATGCGGAGGCAAGTCTTATAAATATAGAAAGACAAAATGGTACATTATCAGGTGAAAGCAGAACATTTAGATTAAGTGCGGAAGAAGCGGCACAATATAGAGGTAAAATTTCATTTACAGTTATAGATAATGCTGGTAATACAAATACTATGTTTGAAAGAAATGAAACATTAATACTGGATAATATAGCTCCAGTAATTAGTGTAACACTAAATGAGCCAGTAGAAATATATAATGAAAAAGAATATTATGCAAATATAATAACTGTCAATATTGAAATAGAAGAAGCTAATTTTAAAGGTTCGGATGTAAGTATAATAGTTTATGAAAATGAGAGTACAGAAGGTGAAAGACAAAATGTAATATGGGAAAGGGAATTAGGCAGTGACATATATACTACAAATATTGTGCTGGAAAATGATGGGGATTATGTTGTACAAGTAACATATATAGATTGTTCTGAAAATGAAGCAAGAGCATATATATCTCCAACATTAGTATTAGATAATACAATACCACAAATTGAGTTTTCGTATAATGAAAGTTCACAGCAAGCAGAAATAAAAATTATAGAACATAATTTTAGAGCAGCAGATTTAGAAAATATAGAAATAGATTCATTTAATATCTTAGGTGAAAATATAGTGTCCAGTGACATAGAGACTTATTTAATTAATTATGAATGGACTCAAAATGGAGATGAGTATACAGCAATAATTGAAGATTTAGTTGAAGCACGTTACAATATAGCTTTTAACTATAAGGATATATCAGGAAATCAAGCGGATACATGTAACACTAATTTATTTATTGTTGATAGAACTTTACCAAGCAATTTAAGAATAAATTATGAAACACCTTTAACAGAAAGAATATTAAGTACAGTTACTTTTGGTTATTATAAACCAAGTGTAGTAGTATACTTTGAAGCTCAAGATAATATAGCAGGAGTGAATGAGTTTCGTTGGAGGTATTTGAAAGAAACAGGTGCTAGTAATGCAAATATTGCAATAGAAGAAGGAACTGTTCCAGCAGTTTTAAATGGTAATATTTCTACGGCAGCAATAATTCTTAGTGGTGATAATGCTAGGCAATATAGAGGGAACATGGCATTTGAAGCTGTAGATACTTTAGGAAATATAAGTAATAGATTAACAGACACAGGTCATGTATTGGTTGTAGATTCTATAAATCCAACAAGGACAGTGGAAAAAAGCAGTGCAATCCAAAGTATTGGTAATAAAGAATATTTTAACAGTGATATTATATTTAGGCTTATAGTAACAGAAGCAAATTTTTATTCAGAAGATGTCAATATACAAGTAACGAGAAATGGCAATGGTATTGATAGAAATGTAAGCTGGACAAGTGATGGAAGTGATACTCATATAGCTAACATTCAACTGACAGGAGATGGTGAATATATAATAAGCGTAAGTTATACAGATAGGTCTAATAATTCAATGGAAATTTATGAAAGTGAATTAATGATAATTGATACTACAAAACCTAATATAAATATAGAATATGAAAATAAATTAGTTATTAGAAATGTAGGTGGAGTTGAATACTATGATAAGCCGCAAACTGCTATTATAACTATTAATGACATGAATTTTAGAGCATCAGATGTAAAATTAATTGTAAAAGCTACAGATATTATAGGTGAAACTGTATTAGTGGAAAATTTTGAAAGTTTTGCAAGTTCAAGCAGCAATTGGACAAGTGCAGGTGATAATAATAGACTTAAAGTAGAATTTATTCAAGATGCCAATTATTCAATAGATATATCTTGTAAAGATTTAGCTGAAAATAGTTCTGTAATATCAGATAAAGAGAATTTTACTGTAGATAAAACAGCACCTAAAAACTTAACTATAGAATATAGTGAAAGTGTATTAGAAAATATGCTGGAAACTGTAAGTTTTGGTTACTACAATGCAAAAGTAAATGTTAAAGTTACAGCAGAAGATGATACAAGTAGTATACAAAAAATTATATACAACTATAAAAAAGCAGATAATGTAAGTATGGTAAATATAGAAGCTAGAAATTTAGAAATACAGTTTGCAGATATTCAGTTTTCAGAAAATGGGAAAAAAGCAACATCAGTATTTAGTATTCCTAAAGACGAGCTTACCAGTAATGGGCAGTTTAATGGAACTGTAGATTTTACAGTATATGATACAGCAGATAACAATGCATACAAAGATGATGGAAGAAGATTAATAATTGATAATATATCACCAGAAATAAGTGTCTCATACAATTCGCCAATAAATAATATATCTGGAATATCATATTATTCAGGAGCAATTAATATTGCTATAACAGTCAATGAAGCAAACTTTTATAATAGTGATATATCAGTAAAAGTTATTAAAGATGCAGGAGAAGTTTTAGATATAATACCAAATTGGTCAGACAATAGTTTAGATTCTTATGTGGGGACATTGGTATTATCAGAAGATGGAGCTTATCAACTAAATGTATCATATGGAGATAGGTCAGGAAATATAATGCCGGAGTATCAATCAGAAGTAATGATAATTGATAGCATTTCACCTACAATAAATGTAGCTGGTATAGCCAATGGAACCGCTAATAATGATGAAGGTGATATTGGATTTGAGATGTATGTAACTGATGAAAATTATGAAATACTAGAAATACAGCCTAGACTTACAGCTATTGTTCAAAATGAATCTGGAAAACTAGAGGAAAAAATTGTAGAAATAGGTGATAGCCGTAATATAGAAGGTGAATATGTATATAGTATTTCAAATTTAGTAGAAGATGGAATTTATACACTTGTATGTACTGTAAAAGATGCTGCTGGAAACTATACAGAGGATATTACAGTTTTAAAATCAAATAATGAATTAACTAAGTCTATGGAATTTTCAGTAAATAGGAATGGGTCGACATTTATGCTAGATGATAACACAAATAAAGTAGTTGATTCACACTATGTGAAAAATGTAGATAATAATGTGATTATGATTGAAATTAATGTAAATCCATTGAATAGTTATGATATTTTGTTAAATAATATAGCGCTTGAAGAAGGTAAAGATTATTTAGTGGAACAATCAGGCGGAGAAGGAAAATGGTATAGATATACTTATAAAGTAAATAAAGAAGTATTTAAACAAGAGCAGGAATATACTATAGTAACTTCGTCTGTAGATGCAGCTAAAAATGAGGCTTATAGTGATGTGAAAAGTTGTGAAGTAAGTTTTGTAGTGGATAGAACCGCACCTAAAATAGCTATATCTGGATTGGTGAATAATGGACGTTATAAAAGTGAACAGCAAATAGTTACATTACTTCCTTCTGATGACGGCGGAGAATTACGTTCTATAAAAGTTAATATAATGGATAGAAATGGAACTATTATAGATACACCTATAAATTATAGTGGAGAAAGTTTTAAAGAAGCATTAATAGACGGAGGAAATAAATTAACTTTTAATATTAATGAAGGCATGTACCAAAAAGTAAATATTATTTGCGATGATTATGCGTTAGATATAAGCGGAAGCTCTAATGTATACAATGAGGTATATACAGATATTACCGTTTCAAGCAGCAGTGTTGCAATATTATGGGCAAATAAAAAATTACGATTAGGAATTATTTTATTAAGTATAGCTTTATTAACTCCTTTAACTGCATTGTTTATAAAAATAACTAAAAATAATAAAAAAATGTAATACTTTTATTTACAAAGTAAAAAAAATATTATATTATTATACAATGATTATTAAGAGTGATTAAATAAAAGTGAAAAAAATATATAATATATAGTTTTAAAGTCAATTAAATTGCCGTTGTTTAAAGCCGAAAACTAAGGAGGGAAATTATGACTGAAAAGGAAAGAGATGACTTTATATATGAAGCTAAGGAATATATAGTGTCATATTTAGACTTAAGCCGTTTGTCGGATTTAGATTTGGAAAGTAAAATTGAAGAAATTGTAATAGAGCAACTAGGAGGTCAATATATTTCCATTGAAGAAAGAGTGAATTTAGTACATGAGCTTTTCAGTTCTATAAGGGGATTAGGACTTTTAGATATAATTATAAAAGATGATGAAATTACGGAAATTATGATAAATGGTCCCAATGAGATTTTTATAGAGAAAAAAGGTAAGTTACAAAGAATGGATCAAAAGTTTGAAAGTCAAAGACGATTGGAAGATATTATACAAAAAGTGGTAGGGAAGGCAGGGAGAGAAGTTAATCAGGCAAATCCAATAGTAGATACAAGATTGCCCGATGGTTCACGTGTAAATGTGGTATTGCCGCCTATCGCACTTAAGGGTCCTACAGTCACTATTCGTAAGTTTTCTAAAACTCCGATGACAGTAGATATGTTGATTAAATATGGCTCTGTAACATCGGAAATAGCAGAAATTTTGGAACTTTTAGTAAAGGCAAAGTACAATATATTTATAAGCGGCGGAACAGGCTCGGGGAAAACCACATTCCTTAATGCTATGTCTAACTTTATACCTAAAAATGAACGTGTAATTACGATAGAAGATTCAGCAGAATTGCAGATAGTTGGCGTAGAAAATCTAGTTCAGCTAGAAACTAGAAATGCTAATTCTTCAGGAACAGGTGAAGTGAGTATAAGAGATCTCATAAAATCTTCGCTTCGTATGCGACCTGAGAGAATTGTAGTAGGTGAGGTTCGAGGTGCAGAAGCACTTGATATGCTGCAAGCTATGAATACTGGACATGATGGTTCGCTGTCTACAGGTCATGCTAATTCCACTAAGGATATGTTAAGTCGTCTGGAAACCATGGTTTTAACAGGAGCAGAAGGCTTGCCTTTACCGGCAATAAGACAGTCTATAGCCTCAGCGGTAGATATTATTGTACATTTGTCAAGACTTAGAGATCATTCAAGAAAAACTATTGAAATTAGTGAAGTGGTGGGCTTAAAAGAGGGAGAAATAGAATTAAATCCTTTATATGTATTTAAAGAACATGAAAGCAGTACTTTAGATAAGGTCATAGGTGAGCTAAGACGAACTGTTAATCCATTACAAAATGATTATAAGCTTAAACTAATGGGTTATAAAGGAAACATATAAAAATTTATAGTTGAAATAAAACGATATATAGATTAACTAAAAATGGGGGAGAATATGCTCAAAATATTTAAACAAAATGAATCAAGGTATATTCGGCAGCATGGTTTAATGGGTGATGCAGATGATTATCATATTTATAATATGAAATTTATAGATTATATAACAGGATTTTCAATAGGCTTTGCAGGTGCAAGTATTACTATGTATATATTTTTTAGAGTTATAATGTTTAGTGCCATATGTGGTGCAATAGGAGGCATGATACTTTTAAAACATTATAGAGGATATAGATTAGAAAAGAGAAAAAATACTTTACTGTTAGAATTTAGAGATTTATTAGAGGCACTGACAACTTCATATTCATCAGGTAAAAATACTATGGAAGCTTTTTCAGATGCACATCATGATTTACTAGAACTGCACGGTGAACATGCTGATATAGTAAAAGAACTTAGACTTATATTAAATGGTATTACTAATAATATCATAATAGAAGACCTTTTAATGGATTTTGCTAATAGAAGTGATTTAGATGATGTGAATAGCTTTGCAAATATATTTGAATCTACTAACAGACAAGGTGGAAATATTAAACAAATAGTATGGGATACTAGAAAAATTCTCAATGATAAGATAGAAATAGAAATGGAAATTAAAACCATGATTACAGAAAAGGAAAATGAACTTAATGTAATGATGATTATGCCGCTGGTAATTATGGTTTCTTTAAATGGTCTTGGAACTATGACAGCAGTATCAAATAATCTTAATAATATTATTGTGAAAATAGTAGCATTGGTGATATTTGGCACAGCATATGCTATAGGAAGAAAGATAATAAGCATAAAGATATAGGAGGGGGATATGTTACAAATTGTACTTATGATAATCAGTACACTATTAGTTGGATTTTGGGGATATTTACATTTTAGTAATAAATCTAAATTTGATGACATAATGAGTGGAATAGATGATAAAGATTATCCAGCATCAAAGATTTATTATATAGGTTTTGGATTTATGAAATTGATACGTTTTGATATGGAAACTAAAAGTGCCAGAAGGCGTATAAAATCTATTTCGGAAGTATATGGCAAGAAGTACGCTGTTTATTATTATTATGTATTAATGGGGGCAAAATTTACATTTGTGCTTACATTTATACCAGTATCTTTGGCACTGGCGGTATCCGCAGGCGAAAACATAGCAATATTAGCAGGGGTATTATTAACAGGCTTGTTGATTTGGTATCTAGATGAAAAAGTAAATGATAAGGTAATGGAAAGACATGATGAGTTATTAAAGGCATATCCGCAAATGTTATCTAAATTAACATTACTGGTTAATTCAGGAATGCCGATAAGAGAGGCGTGGATAAAGATAGCTAATTCAAATACAGGAATATTATATAGCGAGATGAAGCTGACAGAAGAAGAATTAAGAAATGGTATATCAGAAATTGAGGCATATAAAGCGTTTGGAGAACGTTGTTCAGTAAAACCGTTAAAGAAGTTTTCTTCAATGATGTTACAAAACCTGCAAAAGGGAAGTGCAGAGGTGGTTTCGTTTTTAAAAGAAATGGGTGATGATGCATGGGAAGAAAAGAAACATATGGTAAAGCGAAAAGGAGAATTAGCAAGTACAAAACTTATGCTGCCTATAGGAATGATATTTATAGGAATACTTATGATTATTATGGTACCTATGTTATCAGCATTTTAAATTTAAGATGCTAAGAAGCCTTTATATAGGCTATTTAGTATATAGATATTATTAAGGAAAGGGGGAAAAGGCTATGTTCAACTTAATTGACAAGTTCGTAATTGGCAGTCAAACAAGAGTATCGAAGTATTTAGAAACTCTTAAAAAAGAAGAAAAAGGTGCATCTGATATGGTTGCAATTATAGTGGTAATTGTAATAATTATAGCAGTGGCAGGAATTTTCAGAACACAGTTAACAGAAGCAGTGAGTAATGTATTTGGAAAGTTGAATACATTTATCGGTGAATAAGAAGTTTGTTTTTAGGGAAAACATGGAGGAAGTAACACTTCCTCTTGTGAATTCCTTTAACTATTAAAAATTATGCAAAGAGTGGGGACAAGGATGATAGAAAAAGAAAGAGGAGCCATGATGGTAGAGGCAGCACTGGTATTTCCGACAGTGATACTTAC
>JGI994J12354_10003704_pt1 | contig 14125 bp, 22 predicted proteins | sample IntmicLarv3ML3BL_FD_12354 | JGI IMG/M metagenome (IMG submission 12354)
AACCAAACCTTATAATTTCCCCAGAAGTCCACATCAACAGCGGTCGGGGTGATTCGGTGACTGCCGCTCTCAAAGTCAAATCTTATACCGCAGTTTCCTAAAATAATTAAACAAGCCACAAGTATTATAATGAGTATAGTAAGTTTTGCTTTTGTATCTGCTGACATAAATAATCTCCTTAAATTTGATTTATATATAAATTTCTATTGAGCATACTATTTATCCATTCTATATCTTCATCTGTAAGTGGGCGTTTCCATGAATACCTTTTAACATGACAATATACTTTGCAAGTATACGGATTATCAATACCGCATTGACAATAGTGGTAATTTGGTTTAGTCTCATCATAAGATTTGCAATTAGTTAATGTGCATTCTATCATAATCATTCTCCTTATATATAAAACGGGTAGCGTCCTAACAGTTAGCCACGGCAATAGCCGCTCTTGTGTTTTTCGGGGTTACTGGTTTGACGCTTTTTAAAACAACGCTACTGTAAACCCTTTTTTGCGTTGTTCCCGTGCAGGGGTTTACGTTGCGGGCGGTAATACATTTCCTGCCGCTTCCTGCACTCCCTGTTTGTCGGCGTAGTTTTTTATCCTTTCAAACTCTATCACCCAAACCCATGGATTTGATTCCCACGAATAACCGCGTTTTGCGTTTATCAAATGCCATAAACTCGAAAAACTATCTCTCGCAGATTTGTAACTACTGTATTGATAATCCCATTTATTGGAATGTTTATTGCCCAAACCATATTTGCCGAAATGACCATGCCAAAGATAATTGGTGTACCCATGATTTTCTTGTTCTCCGGGGTCGAATTCCACGCCGCAATAAGTGATAATTCTATTTCTCCAATCGGAATATTCTTCCGATGATAGATAATCAAATAATTTTGTAACACCCTCTGCAATAGCGTCATTTTCTGTTATATCGAGCAATTGCTCAATCCGAACATTTGTCACCCGTAGGAATATTCGCGCGGCGGCTCGCAGCATGAATATTGACGGTTTCCAATGTTCACCGTCTGCAAGCGGTGCATTTTGGTTTATGTAATCCGCTTTATAAACGATTCCTCCCGAGAGCTGTATTCCAACTCCCCATGTTTCCCGTACCCAGAGAATATCTCCGGGTTTATATTTCATTCGATTGTAAAGACTGTGACACGGCATAGGCTGAAAACTGTTTATTGTGTCCGACCAACCCGCGCCGCCGAGTTCCCAAAGATGACCGTTTAATGTCGGTTGCGGTTTTACCACGCGTCTTGTCATTGATTTATTACCGCTGAGTATTGCCTGTACCATAGGTGTACTGAACAGGATAGGCTTTTCTTTTCCGCTCACTCATCATCACCTCCAATCGTCGTGCTTGCCAGACAAGCGGCACAGCGTTTTTGTTCCCCTGATTCACTATGCAAGAACGTGCCGCACGGAGCTTTGCCAAACGCTTTACAAAAGCTCATACGCAAATATTTGCAATCAAGGCAGTATTCGCTTTGCTCGTGCTTAAAGCTCTGCGGCTGTATTATGATTGTGTTCATTTTGCACCTCCGTTTTCGTTATCAGTTCTGCGATTCCAAGCGCGTGTTGGATTTTTTACATTGGGTGAATTAATCCCCCTAAAACTCGTAATCGCTCCGCAGTTTCTGCACTCGAAAAAAATAATTCCGTTCAATCCTCTTCGCATAGTCACTTGATTGCCGCAAAACGGACATGGTTTTATGCTATCGTTCATTTGTCATCGCTCCTTTTAAAAGTTCGGGATTTTCGTAAATATTGCCGATTATGTCACATTGGGCAAAGAATAGTGGGTCACCGAAATCGTCTCGATTCAATACACGTGGTAAAAATTTGACATACCTTTCAAGCCATATTACTTCGTAATATTTTTCGTAATATTCAATGGGATAACCATGTGCAAATTTTTCACTTACAATATCACCCTCATAAATCAAATTGCCATTTTTATCGCGTAAGCCTGTGCATTGCATAATAATATAATCGGAATCCGAACAAAATTTTATCGCTTCGGTGTTGCTGATATTGTATATACTTTTATATGACATTCTTTTTTTGTCTTTCAACCAGATTCTGAATTGTAATCGTTCTGTTATCATTTTGATTTTCTCTCTTTCTACTTTATTTTTGAGAATAAAACCGACTGCCGCCGCTTTCCATGACTAAATACAACCCCTTGGCAATCCTACTCGGATTAACATATGTCGCCGCAAAGAAAATCGCACATTCGCCGTCGAATACATCATCACCGTACAATAATTGTTCTAACGCTTCCAACGCCTCGTCTGACGGCGTATATTTATCGTCGTACAATTTCATGACCGAGAACTGATTCGGCGTATATAGCACATCTGTGACGGTGTTTTGCTTGGGAAACTTCTCAGATTCAACCCGATTCATGATGACCTGCATGACGCATTGACGGCTCCCGATTGAGCTGTGGTCTTCGCTGTCCGCGACAAAGCAAATCAAGCGTTTTTCGTCGTCGGTCAATATGTATCTCGGTTGCGGTTCGGGTTCTGTTGTCGGCTCGTTCATTTCCACGATTTGTATAATCTCCGTTCGCGTATATGCCTGCTGCACATCGTTCGGGATATATCGGTCGATATGCTCCGTAGTCGTCACAGCTTCGCTGTACGGCTCTGTTTCTGCGAGTGCGGTTGTTGTGTAGTCGTCGTCATGGATAACGACGATTGGCTCTATTATGAGTTTGTCGGGGTTGTCGTAGCCGAGGGCGTACCATAAAGTAGCTATAACCGCACATATTATAAAGCATATGATTAGACTTATGTTTGTTGCTCTGCTCATTTTGTTTTCCTTTCTTAGTTCATGCCTGCCCATTGTTCAGCAACAGCTTTTGCTATACCATGGAAAGTCTTACTGCGTTCTTTTGAACTTTTTGATAAAATACCTTTATGCTTCGCTGCGTGTTTATGCGAATAAGAGCCAGACGGACACCATGTTTTTTCTGGCATTACAATTTCGGTAGCTCTAAGCAGCGGCAGTCCTTTCAGCCATAATCTCGTCTTTTTCGTGTATGGGTGTCCAAATTGCCAAGGCTGTATCTCTTGTGTATGTGGCGGCATGTTGTATATTTTACTTGATACCGGATTTTCCACGGCAATTTTCGGACAATCTGCATTCAAAATTTTCATGAAAAAATCTTTTGCCGTCAACCCTTTTTTGTATCGTTCTGTGTTTAAAGTGTGGTTTTTCCACAAATGACGCGCTCCTGCATTTGATAAATATGTACACGGCGGGAACGCAATTATCATATCCCATTTCATTTTTAACAACGGAGTAACGTCCTGTTGTAAATGCCATTCAGGGTGTCCGCCCGAACACGGCTCTAAGTCGCAGGAATATGCTTCATGTCCCAGTTTGCGTAATTCTATTGTAACCGCCTGACTTTCTTCACAGGCTACTAAAATTTTCATTTTTCTTTTTCCTTTCGCTCAACCATGTCGGCGTAAGTCCCGCATATGTCCCCGCTAACGGAAACCCGCCAGCTCCGTCAAACAAGCGGCCTATTGTTAGCATTTTTCTTCACCTTTCATAATTTTTACACCTATCATTACGAGTTTCCCGAAATTTTTCTTCCGTGTGCGGTATTTTTTAGCGTATTTGCATAAATGACAATATTTCGGATTTTTTTTGAATATTATTGCGACCGCTGTTTTCGTAGCATTATAAATTTTACAAAGTTCCGCGAAATCAAGCGACATGTTTCGTGTAGCTACATATACCCCGCGAAACGCTTCGCAATCTTGTTTCGTGGTTATATTTGGTAATTCTATTTTTTCCATGTTATATCAATTCCTTTCGTAATTTGTAGTATGTTTCCACGCAATCCAGTCAAGCAGCTCCTGTTGATTCCATTGCTTACCTCTTAAATAATCGGTGATTACTTCTATTGCCGCGTCGGCGGAATAACACACATGCACGGCGTAATTCTGCTCAATCAAATTGCTCATCACTTCAAGTTGTTTCGCCGTCGGTTTGTTCGGTTTTATTTTCATTTCGATAAAAAGTCCCGAATATGCTCCGTGAGGTGACGCGAGAAATAAATTCGGAATCTCTAAAATAAAATTTTTTGTCGCTTCATTTATTTTCACGGGAAATAAATTTATAAGTTCCGGGTATTTCTTTATGTTTTGATTTGTCCAATCCATTACACCATTTTGTATTTTATATTCATTCATATCATCAATCCTCTTGCACAATAATCTTTGTTCCAAGCGGCACACTTTTGAATAAATATCTGTGCCTCGTTATAACTGCTTATAATTTCCACATCATATTCGTCTTTTCGTCTTATTGCATATGCCAGAGTTTCGTCAAATGTCAAAATCAATCCTTTATATCTGCCGTACTTAGCAGTCAATTTTAAAATATCGGTTTCATGTATTTTTTCCACTTTGAGATTAGCCAGAGCTGGATAATTCCACTTGTTTTTTTCCGCCCATCTCAATAAACTTGTTTCATCTGATAATACACCCAATCCGACATCGCTCGGTTTTACTCTGATTCTGCATTTTTCTTTTTCATAGGTAATATTATTTTCGTATTTATCCCAAATTTCTGTAAGTTCCAACGCAAAATCCGCTTCACCATTTTTATCACCCTCTAAAACATATGATATTTTATAATTCATCGAATCGTTATACTCAACGCGAACATGAGCGTGCATTGCCACTCTTGCTTCTTCTACCGTCATTTATTCTGCCTCCCGTTCTTTGGATAATTTTTATTATTTCGTTTAAATTCGTTTTTCGTTTTTTTATACATTTGAACATAAACATAAGCCCCTGCGACCCATTCGCTCCGCTTGACTTGCATTTCCCGAAATGTATAACCTTTACAGGCTTTTTCGAAAATCGCGGGAGCGGCGTTTTCATCGGAAGCGATTTTTGTTACTTGCCGCATTGTGATTTTTCTGTCCGCGACACTTTCAATGGGCGGTTTTAAATTTAACGAATGTCCCCACATTTTTTCATATCGTGAACCTTTGGAAAGATATTTTCCCAAATCGTCTAAACCTTTATCTTCTGATAATTCCAAATGTTTGGTTTGACTGCGTCCGCCGCCTTTCCATAACTTTTCCAGAGTAGTTCTGTCCATGTCTCCCGACATAACGATATGATGATGTTTACGTACATTCATTCCGTGTTGCGTCCATTCGGTAACATAAATATATTTAAACGGCGGCAGACCGAGTTTCTTACGTAAATTTTTAATCCTGCGAATAAAATTTATAACATCTTTCTTTGCGGCTTCCGGGGTTTCGGGTAAATGTTTTTTGTCGTAATTGAATGTTCCGAAAAGGTCAGCTTCTGTAAAATTTGCATTAATTAAACGCATGATTTTTTTCTGCGTATTTTTATGATTTAAATTTTCTTGTGCTTCACGGCTCGGTTTTTCTTTTTTCGCTCGTTTTGCTTCCTGTGATTTCCAAATCGGGAATATCTCACATTCAAGCATATTTCCCGATTTTATTGTTTTGGTTCTGTACCAGCCTACATCGCGATGTCGGAGATTTTCAATCATTTCTTCGGGTGTCAACCGCTCAATCGGTAAAATATCCATGTCGAAAAACGATATTTGACCCTCCAACTGCGAAGTCTTTTTCTTCTTTTTTTTGCTCATGCCGCTACCTCTTTGGTTCATACAACTGCGACATAATTTGTGAAGATTCGTTTATATATCCCGCTTCAAGTTCAAAAACCGAATTATACAAAGCAGTCAATAAATATGGTTTTTTCTGTTTAACGGGGTATGTAATTTTTTCATAATTGTTTGCAATGGTTTTCAAGTGTTCTCCGCTAAGTAGCGAAAAGACTTCCTGCACAATAAACGCATTAACTTTTGTGCCCGCGACTTTGATAATGTCATCGGGAGACAGTGTATTTACTTCTGCTATTATCAAACACATTTCATAATATATTTTTTTTGTATGTTTTACACGCAACCCGTTTTCATAAACTTTAAATTCTCCGTTTTCATTTTTTTCCCATTCTCCCAAAAATTCATAATCTACTTGTTTTTTTGCATTATCAAGTTCTTTCAAAATTGAGGGTCGGCTTTTATTTTCACATGACTTGACTTGACTGGACATGACTTGACTCATTATAAACACTCCTTAATTTCATTTTTCCAATTTCGGGCATGGTCGAGATAATAATACTTCATTACAAGCCCGATTGCGGCAAAGCCGCATAAAAAAAAATTTGTAAACTGTTGACTTTTATACCCTTGAAGTGTTATAATATGTATGTATCAGTTCAATGGCATAAAGGTTTTGTACGCTGTATGTGCCATGTTCCGAGGTGCTTCACAATCAGCATTTGTGAAGCACTTCTTTTATTTAAAATTTAATTTTTTTGATTTTCGCTTAACCGCTTTATTTCTTTGCTGTTTTCTTCGCATACACGTGCTAATATTTCATATCTTTCGCTCCATAATAATATTGCCCTTGTTACAATTAACGAATATCCAACTAAAATCGCTACCATTAAACCTATTAAAATTGATGACATTATTTTTTTATTCCTTTCTGCGTTATAATATCGGATATGACATTTGCAAGAGGTGCGCAGATTTCGGGAAAAGTGATGATTATTTTTGCGATTTCGCCGATGTCGAAATCATTTGGGGTGTTTAATCTTTTTGAAAGTGTCGATTGCGGTATTCCTATTATTTCAGCAAATTCAGTTTGATTTAAATTATACCGTCCCCGTACTGCGAAAATAGCACTCCGAAGTTCTTTGCATATTTCTTCGGTTTTATCTTTAACTAACTCTTGCTGCTTTTCTTTGGCGTTTTTTGTGTATTTTATTTTCGGCATCCGCTCACCTCCTTTTAGTGGTCCGGTCTTACCGTGACTTTTTTTGTTTTATTTTGCATGTGCTTCCCTGACGTATTTCTTCCAATTTTCGGCGAATATGCTTTTCATCGCAAATCCTTGCATGTCTTTCCGCTTTTTGTTCATTTTTTCAATACCGAGTTTTTTCATATAATGCCGTGCGACACTTCGTAAATATTTTCGTTGGCTCATTTTTTTCACCTCCTGACTGGTCCGGTCTTGACGGAGCTTTTTTTGTTTTATTTTGAAATAAAATTAACTTGCTTAGGATTTTGTTTCAAAAAGTTACCTATCGCGTAACTCGCCGTTAAAAAAAATTTTTGCGGGTTCTTTTATATCAAGTTTCTGTATGAGTATTTCCGCTTTATCTGTTGGCATTACAGCTTTATCTAACCATTCATAAAATGTTTTCGGAGTTATGCCCAAAATCTTTGCACCCTCGGATTTGGACAATCCTTTTCGTGCCAAACAAGCGTTTAATTCGTTTACATTAATCATTGATTATTCACCTCCATTCTTATTTATAAAAGCATTATACCACAACAAAAGTTACTTGTCAAGTAACTTTTGTAAAAATATTTTATTTTTTGTTGCAATTTAAGTAATTATAGTGTATAATAAAATTATCATAAAATATTAGGTGGTAACTTATAATGCCTTTTTTACGAGAAAAATTAAAAAAACGTCGTGTTGACATGGGATTAACACTTCAAGAAATAGCAGATATTGTTGGTGTCGAAAGACCAACTGTGCAAAGGTACGAAAGCGGTAAAATATCTAAAATAGACACTTTGACAGTAGAAAAGTTAGCTGACGCAGTCAGATGTAACCCCGCTTATCTGGTTGGTTGGACTGATAATCCGTCGTTATTAGAAAATAGCACTGAGTATTCATTTGATGAAAAAAAAGTAATTGAGGATTATCGCTCTCTTAGCAAAGAGGGACAAGAAAAAGCAATTGAGTACATAAACGATTTAATTGATTCAGGAAAATATTCCGCTTTTTCTTATAAAATAGCTTCTCGCGACGGAAAAAACGAAATTTACCTTGATTCAAAACAAAAGGAAGAAATGATAAAAGTAGTTAATGAATCAAAAGACGATGACAACAGTGATTTATATTAAATTCTATGTTGTCTTATGATTAGCATATAAAATATATTAAAATACAGGGGGTATAGGCATGGCAGATTTACAAAAAGAATTGAAAGACTTGAAAATTAAATTTGGATTTTATAAAAAAGAAAACTGCTTAGATGAAGAAAATCAAAAATTCAAAGAATTAAGAAAAAATGATACGCCGTTACCTGATGACATTTATTATGCGAGCGATATAGAAATGTTTTATAGATATGTAAGAGATGAGAATATTAGCGAAGATGAATTTAAAGATTACATATACTTGCTTAAAGCAAAAAATATAAATACAATAAAAAATTGCTTTGTATTTTTTACAACTCTTACTGTGATTGGTATGGTTCTTGGCATAATTTTGTATTTTATCTCATATGCAAAATAAAAATATTCCGCATATTTGAAATGCGGAATACAAGTAAATAATTTGTTTTAATTTTACTGATAATATATCAGTGGAGGTTAAAGCAAATTTATGTATGATGATTATAAAAAAGCAAGGGACACCGCATGGAAAGTTTTGATTGATTGTAAGATTTCGGCTTTACCCGTAGATTTAAATATCATTGTAAAACATTACGATATTGAAGTTATAAGATATTCACAATGCTCATTAACGCAAATTTTTAAACCCGAAATAATATCCGGTGACGGGTTTATCACAGAAGTAAACGGCAGAAAAATTATTTTTATAAACGATATGATTAATACACGCGGTCGCCGCCGTTTTACGTTAGCCCATGAATTAGGACACGGGATTCTTAATCACCCGTTGAATAATATTGTTGCGAGAAATAACGAATATGACCTCGACGCAAATCCTTTGGAAACTCAGGCGAATGTTTTTTCGCGTGATATTCTTGCCCCAGCTTGTGTGTTAGAAGCGATTGGAATAAAAACTGCTGATGAAATAATGCGGATATGCGATATTTCAAGAGTGTCTGCGGGAATTAGATTAGAACGTTTAGAATTACTTCGTAAGCGTGGAAGTTTTGAAAAATCTCCGCTTGAAAGACAGGTCTTTGCGCAGTTCAAAGACTTTATCGAAAAAATAAAAAATACGCCTCACCGATAAAGTCGGCGGGGCGATACATAATAAAGGTGTTTTTATGGGGACGTTAATAACATTTGTGCTTTTTCTTATAATTGCATTATCAATAGTCTTTGTAATAGCGTTAGGCATGAATTTTGCGTCGGCTATGATATTATCGGTTATTATTATTGGAGTAACCTTTTATGCTATAATAGCTTTAATAAAACACAATAACGAGAAAAAAGCCGCTAAGTATCGACAAGAACAAGAAAAAATAGACCAAGAAACAATGCGAAAAGTTCAAATAAAAAGGCGGGAATTGATAAGAAATTTTTTTGAAACCTATAGAAAAGGTAAATCTTACGATGAAGAAATAGAGTTGCAAGAACTGAATAAGTATATTAACAATGATTTTCGCTTTATGAGCGATACTGATTTTTTCCTTTATAGATATAAAATTACTTATCCATACGAAAAAGAGCAAGAACGTTTGATTGAACAAAAAAATCACAAAGAAACTGAATCCCAAAAACTAACTGAGCGAGATAAAAATGTAAAAGAAGCTGCCGCTAAGTATCGCCAAGAACAATATGAAAAGAAAAAGCAGGAAGAAGTAAAGCCGCATTTGAGTGAACAAAAAAAAACAAAAAAGAATATTGGAGTGACAAAACTAAAAGAAATGAAAAAAATACTCGGTATAGATTTTGAAACAGCAAATCCAACAAGAGCCAGTGCATGTTCAGTTGGATTATATTTGAAAGAATTTAACGGTAATGTTTTATATGAAAAAGAAATACTTATAAATCCCGAATGTGAATTTTCTTATTTTAACATAGATATACATGGCATTACACCTGAAATGGTTGCTGATTCTCCAAATTTTAATGCCGTATTTTCGAAAATTATAAATTTAATTGATGATGATACTGTGGTTATAGCTCATAACGCTTCATTTGATATTAGCGTTCTTCGTCATTCTTGTGATAGATATTATTTAAAGAAACCTACTTTTACATATCTTTGTACTTTGGTAATGGCACGTGCCTTGATTGCTGGCTTATCTTCATATAGGCTTAACGTTTTAGCGGAACATTTAAATTTGGGAGATTTTGAACATCATAACGCATTGTCAGACGCTAAAATGTGTGTTAATTTATTTGAATATTTAATGGACTCCTGCGGGTGTAAAAATAAAGATGATTTTATAAAAAAACGTATAGCCTCTTTTGGTTGGGTTGACGGTGAAACAAATAAATATTCTCCATGCAGTACATATCACAAAAATAATATAGCTGACAATGAAGAATCTGTTTCAACTCAGGAACATAATCCGGAACACCCATTTTATAATAAGGTCGTTGTTTTTACAGGCACATTAAAATCAATGTCCCGTGATATAGCTTCTGCGAAAGTTACCGCAATCGGCGGTGTTGTCGGAAACGGACTGACAAAAAACACTAATTATCTTGTATTCGGACATCAGGATAAAAATTTTTTGAACGGCAAAGATAAAAGCAACAAACTTATCAAAGCCGAAGAGTATATAAAAAACGGTGCGGATTTACAAATAATTAGTGAAGTTGAGTTTGTGCAAATGGTTTAAAATTATAAAAGGGGAGGGGATAGAGCGTGCCGAAAAAAGCGATACAGTTGCCAAGCGGAAACTGGCGTGCGCAATACAGCACAGGTGACAAAAACGAAAAAGGCAAATATATATACGGCTCTGTAACCCGCTCAACTGAAAAAGAAGCTCTTTTCGCCGCTCTGGAAATAGAATTAAAATTTAAAGAAGCCATGCGGAATCCTACAAATATAACGCTTGCCGAAGCTATGGAACAATACATAAAAAGTAAAGATAATGTTTTGTCGCCGTCAACAATAAGAGGGTATCGCATTATATTAAAAAATAATTTAAAATCTCTCATGCCGATGAAACTTAATAAATTTAATAATAATAAAATTCAATCCGCAATAAATGACGAAGCACGAAGTAATTCACCTAAAACGGTTAGAAATGTTTATGGCTTACTTTCGGCGGTGTTAAATTTGTTTTATCCCGATTTTAAACTTAAAGTAACTTTGCCGCCAAAAGAACGGAAAGAATCAAATATATTGACGGTTGAAGAAGCAAAAATATTATTTAAAGCAGTAGAAAATACGGAAATCGAAATACCGATATTACTTTCCGCTTGTTTAGGTCTCAGACAGTCGGAAATAACGGGTTTAAAATGGGATTGCATTGATGATGACGAATGTATTATAACTATAAAAAACGCCCTTGTCAGAGGTACAGAAAATTATGTTTTGAAAAAAAGTACAAAAACTTTTACTTCAACAAGAAAAATTAAAGTACCGGAATTTATAATGCAAAAATTAAAAAACATAGATAAATCTAACGAATTTATTATTAATATAAAAAACCATGTAATTTATAAAAGATTTAAAAAGGTTTTATCAGAAAATAATCTTTCGGACATTCGTTTTCATGACCTAAGACATTTCAACGCTTCAGTGATGTTGTTATTGGGTGTATCTGAAAAGTACGCCATGGAACGCGGCGGTTGGGCGACGGATTATATATATAAAAATGTTTATGGACATACATTCACAGACGAACGCATGGCGGTTGACAACATAGTAAATAACTATTTTGAAAGTTTGGTGAAATCTCCCGAACAATAATTTAAACATTTTTAAAACAGCTTAACGCAAGCAGAAATCACACGAATTATCACACGAAATAAAAAAATAGCGGATAATTCCGCAAGTTTACCAAATATATTACGGGTTCGAGTCCCGTAATCCGCTTTTTTTCATGCGTAAATGTTTATTTTAACGCAAAAATAAAACCAAAATTAAAAATAATAAAAAACGGAGGTGTATTTTTATAATGGCAAAATCAATAAATATCACGACGGTAAAAGCTCCTGTTGCGGGAGTTTATCCTCAGGGAATGTTCAAAAACGACAGGGAATGTTACTATGAAACGTTATCATGGTGTCCGAGTATTTGCTCAACTTTTGAACCCGATACGATTTATAAAGCAGTTTATACTCTTGAACCCAAAGGCGAATGCTGTTTTTGCGAAACCACGATAGACGATATAAAAGGTATAACACCCGACAACATAACATGCGCGGCTGTAAACAAAGACGGTAAAAATCTTATAGTTGAAATAACTTTTTCAAAAACACAAGCGGAAAAGGTAACATTTAAAGAGTTCGAAAACGCGTTATTTTACGATGATTTCAGCGGTGATTCACTTGATTTGACAAAATGGCAGAACCCTGTATATTATCAGCATGACCGTCAGGGTAACAGTAAATGGGAACCCAGAAACGTAAGCGTTAAAAACGGTGTTTTAAACCTCAGATTCGCGAAAGAAAACGATGACAATAATTTTATAACAACAAGCGCGGTTCGCTCAAAAGGTGAGTTTGAAAATACATACGGATATTATGAAGCTAAGATAAAATATCCGAACAGAAGCGGTGCATGGGGTGCGTTCTGGTTACATAACGACAGCGTAAATATTATCGGCAACGGCGGAATCGACGGCACGGAGATAGATATTATAGAGTTGTCAAGAGTTCATGAAAACGGCTCAAACAGTGCGCTGCACTGGGACGGTTACAACGAAGCCCACAAATCCTACGGTAAAGACGCGTCATATAATACAAAAGATTATCCCAACGAAGAAAATCTGTTTGACGGTAACTGGCATTTATACGCTCTGGAATGGACGCCGTCGTCGTATACTGTGTTTATAGACGGTAAAGTTATGTGGAAAGCGACAAACGACGACCTCGCGGCTGTCGAATCGGGGATATGTCANAATCCGCTTTATATCAAATTATCTATTGAAAGTTCCGCTCCGACAAACGGGACAGATTGGAACATGGGTTGGGGAGGTCCGGTAGACCCCGGAACATGGGAAGAAGTGATGGAAGTAGATTATGTAGTAGTTTATGACCGCCCGAAAGCGTAAATAATAAAACAAAAAAAATAACGTGAGTTCGATGGAAATAAATATGAAATCGAACTCACGTTAAATATATTTTTTTATGTGAGGATAAAAAAAGAGAGGATACAAAAAATGAAAACATTGAGAATATTCATAGCTTCTTCGGATGAACTTAAAAGTACAAGGCAAAGTATTGTGGAGCATGTCGCTAAAAAAAACAGAATGATTGAATCCGGCGGTGTATGTATACAAGTGGATATATGGGAATACATGAGTTCCGCAATTCCGCCGTCCGGACGCGCTCAGGACGAATACTCAAAATTATTGATAAATGATGACATTATAGCTGTACTGATAAAAAACAAAGTGGGTATGTACACACGCGAAGAATTTGAAACTGCGCTTGAACTTCGTGAAAAAAATGGCAAACCGGAAATTTGCATATATGCTTTACCTCCCGAAAAAGAAGAGCCGTCGTTGGGTGAATTTATAAAAGATTTACGCCCCAGCGGAAAATATAAACTTGATTATTTTCCTGTAAAAGTAAACAACGATGACGAATTATGGAATAGTATAAGCGTTGAATTAGACAAATTAATCGCCGAATGTAAACCCGAAACACAAGCACAACCACAAAACAACGGCAGTTTTACTTATATAGAAAGGCAAATAAATACGGGAGGAGGGGATTATACTGAAAACAACTTCAAATGAAATTAATATAATCAATCGCCAGATAAACACAGGCGGAGGAGATTATACCGTAAATAACATCGAAAATATATACATAAACACACATGACTACAAACAACTGACAAAAGATATTAAAGACCTTCGACTTGATATAAAAGAAATGGATTCAAACAGTCCAAGATTACCCGAAAAAAGAAAAGCGTTAAACGAAAAGACAGAGAAGTTGACAGAGTTAAAAAACGCTGTAACAACACTCGCCGAAACATTCAACCGCATAAATATAGATTCCGAGCGTATTCGTGCCGCCCGTGAATATTTTGAAAACGGCAAATTTAAAGAAGCGGACACGATATTAAAAACAGAAGATATTGACAATGAAGTAACGAATTTAAAAGCAAAAAAAGTGTGGCTGGATAAA
>JGI994J12354_10003705_pt1 | contig 14123 bp, 12 predicted proteins | sample IntmicLarv3ML3BL_FD_12354 | JGI IMG/M metagenome (IMG submission 12354)
CCGATACAACAAACAACCGGATGGAACTGACAGCTGTTATCGAGGGACTATCGGCACTAAAGGAACCATGCGAGGTTGAGCTTACAAGTGATTCTAAATATGTCATTGATTCTATAGAGAAACGGTGGGTGTATTCCTGGCGCAGCAAGGGTTGGATAAAATCTGACAAAAAGCCTGCGCTGAATGTTGATTTGTGGGAAAAACTTTTGCCGCTGCTTGAGAAGCACAAAGTTAAGTTTAACTGGATACGCGGGCATACAGGCCACCCCGAGAATGAACGGTGTGACGAGCTGGCTGTAGCGTATTATAGTAAAGCCGCTAAAAAAAGTAATTAGGTAACAAAAATAATTTTACAAGTGGCTTTCCATTAAGAAAACCAAGGGACGAATAGGCAGGCAAATCCGCATGGGCGGATTACCCGGCAACAGGGAAAGGGAAAGGAAGTTTTTATGCCTGAAAAAAGATTTGTTTATGCGGACAACTCCGCTACTACAAGAGTTTCGGATAAAGCGCTGGAGGCTATGCTGCCATACTTAAAGGACAGCTACGGCAACGCTTCCAGTATATACAAAAAAGGCCGTGAGGCTAAAATAGCGGTTGAAACCGCAAGAGATAAAATGGCGGCTCTTTTAGGTGCGCAGCCAAAGGAAATATTTTTCACCTCCGGCGGCAGTGAAGCTAACAACTGGGCAATAAAGGGTGTAGCGCTGGCTATGGCTCAGCGTGGTAAAAAGCACATTATAACCTCTGCTTTTGAGCATCATGCCGTTTTGCACTGCACAGAGGTGCTTGCAAAGCAGGGTTTTGAAATAACATATATTCCTGTAAATGCAAACGGCGTAATCAACCCTGACGACGTAAAAAATGCAATAAAGGAAGACACGGCACTGGTAACAATAATGTATGCCAATAACGAAATCGGCACAGTTCAGCCGATAGCAGAAATTGGCGCTATATGCAGGGAAAGCGGCGTGCTTTTCCACACAGATGCTGTGCAGGCAGTAGGGCATATTCCCGTGGATGTTGTAGCTGATAAGGTAGATATGCTTACGCTTTCCGGCCATAAATTCCATGCGCAAAAAGGTGTGGGAGCGCTGTATGTGCGCACAGGTGTAAGGCTGCCTATATATATAGACGGCGGCGGGCAGGAAAAAGCAAGACGAGCAGGGACAGAAAATGTCCCCGGAATTGTCGGTATGGCTGCAGCGCTTGAGGATGCAGCGGCAAATATGCAGAGCGAAAACTCAAGGCTTACAAAAATGAGGGACAGGCTTATAGACGGCTTGCTGAAAATACCCAGAACAAGGCTTAACGGCGACAGAGAAAAAAGACTTGCAGGCAATGTGAACATTTCCTTTGAGGGAATTGAGGGCGAAAGCTTGCTGCTTATGCTCGATTTTCAGGGTATAGCGGCTTCATCAGGCTCGGCTTGTACATCAGGCTCACTTGACCCCAGCCATGTGCTTTTGGCAATAGGTCTTATACACGAGGTTGCGCACGGTTCTCTCAGACTTTCGATTGGGGCGGAAAATACAGAGGAAGATGTGGAATATATACTTGAGGTTGTACCGCCTATAGTTGAAAAACTAAGAGCAATGTCTCCTCTTTGGGATAAAATAATAAACGCATAAACTTTAAAGAATTTGGAGGGAAAATAAATGTTGTATTCAGATAAGGTTATGGAGCATTTTTCCAACCCGCGCAATGTGGGCGAAATAGACAATGCCGATGGTGTGGGCGAAGTAGGCAGTCCTGCCTGCGGCGATATTATGAGAATGTACCTGAAAATAGACAGCGGAATAATTTCTGATGTTAAGTTTAAAACCTTTGGCTGCGGTGCTGCTATAGCTACAAGCTCTATGGCGACAGAGCTTATAAAAGGTAAACCTATTGGCGAAGCGGTAAAGCTGACAAACAAAGCTGTTATCGAAGCGCTTGACGGACTTCCCCCGGTAAAAATACACTGCTCTGTTTTGGCCGAGCAGGCAATAAAGACTGCACTGGCAGATTACTACACAAAGCAGGGGATAGACCCTGTTATGATTTTGGGCGAGCTGCCGGACGCCGAGGCATGCCACCTGCACTAGAATGAAAAACACAAAACCCCGAAGCTAACGGGTGCAGATTTTTAGGATGAAGAGGGTGCCTTTGCGGCACCCATCTCAATTATTGGGAGCGTTTCTCCCAATAATTCCTAGTCATCTGTTCCTTAATACTTCGGGGTTTTGCTATATATTGAGTAGCTAAAGCTACTCAATATGGCACATTAACTTTTCCTTATCTCTTCCATATGCATTTGAAAGTTAATTAACTATATTCCCTAATGCTTCGGGCTAGCTTTCTTGCTGCGCTTCTGCAATTGTAACGGCTATGCCGTTGTTGTCCAAAACAGCAAATTCCTTTGCGCCGTATGGTGTTACATGTATATCTTTCATTATACTTGTACTGTTTTTTATTTGGTTATAATATTCATCAAAATTATCTACTATAAAATACAGCGTTAGCATAGGCTTTATGGGTTCTGTGGCCAGCACAGGGTATTCCTCAACCAGGCTTTCCTTTAGCTGAAACATTATTACAGCGCTGTCCTTGCCCAGAATAGTAAAAACTTTTCTGCCGCTTTCGTCCAGTGCGCAGTCATATTCTGTAAAACCCAGTTTTTTAACATAAAAACTTACGGTTTCATCCACAGATTCGGTCATCATATTTGGGGACAGGGATTTTATCATAGTTTATCCTTTCTGTAAGAGAAGATTAAAATGTGTTTTATTTGCGGCGGGAGAAAATTGAAAACCTTGCGTAAGAGCCTTCGGTTGTTGATAAAGCTTTTTGGTAAATGCTAAGCATATAGTTTGCAAGGCTGGCGGCACCCCGGCCTATAACAGAGTTACGCACCTTCTTTTTAACCTCTGCCAGCTCTTCGGGGGACATTGCTTTTATCTCTCTCAGCTTAGCGGCAAAATCTTCGGCTGTGTTAAACAGGTAGCCATTTACACCGCTTTCTATCTGGTCAGCGTTAAGCTCATCATAACGCTGCAAAACAACAAGGCCGCAGGCCATGCTCTCTATCATGGAGATAGAATTCATCTCCGAAAGGGAAGCGGAGGCAAAAACATCCGACATAGAAAAATGCACAGGCATTTTGGAGTGGTCTATCATACCGGTAAAGGAAACCATGTCTTTAATTCCAAGCTTAACGGCAAGCTCCTCCAGCATAGGCTTGTCAGGGCCGCCGCCAATAATAAGCAGGTGCATTTTATCCTCGGCTGTTATGGTTGCCGCCCAGAACTGCATAAGCACATCTATGCTTTTTTCCTTGCCCACTCTGCCCGCAAAGCATACAACCATGGAGTCTGAGGGAATGCCCAAGGCTTCACGCAGGGCGTTTTTTTGCTCATCTGTTATTATATTGTAGTCAAAAACATCAATATCGGCAGAATTAGGAATGACATTAACTTCCTTTTTTATGCCGATTTTTTTGAAGTATTCGTCACATTTGCGGCTGGGGCCTGTAAGCATAGTCGCACTTTTGGCAATAAAACGCTCGTACTGGTGGGACATTTTTGTCGCCGGAGCCAGCAGGGAGCGCGGTGCAATATAGTACATATACTCGTCATACATTGTGTGAAGAGTGTATACAAGCGGTTTTTTGTGGATTTTTGAGTACATTATGCCCGAAAGGCCTATGCCGAATTCATGGTGTATATGAATGATATCGGGCGCAAAATCGGATATTAATTTAAGCCTTTTGCGGCTGTACGGGAAGGCAATTCCAAAACCGTAAAAGCGCTTGGCCTCAATAGACGGGCAGTGCAGAATATTATCCTGAACATAATGATGCTTGCAGTGTTTGTCGGCACAGACTATAAGCACCTTGTGCCCCATGGACTCAAGCCCCTCCCTGAGCGTTTTTACATGGGCAACAACGCCGTTTACATCGGGAATATATGTTTCGGTAAAAAGTGCAATATTCATAATAAAAATCCATTCCGCCGCCCAAATACATTATTTTTGGCAGCAATGACAAAATTTTGTTTTTTAATAGGCTTTACTATATATTCAAAGAGTAAAAAGAGTAATTTGTTTATTTTCGTACAGTATATCATATTTGCAGGAAATAGTAAATTTAATTGACATTGTTAATATATTAAAACAGCATGAATTTTTTGGGAATAATAAAGCTGCAGCAAACCGCTGAAAACAACAATTTTACAATCGGTTTTACTTTGCTTGCCTTATAGGATAAAAAACAGATAATTTTTAAAATTTAATTTGCTATATGTTTGAAAGAACAGGCATTATACAGTATAATATAACTAATAAATATTTTTGTGGCAGCTTTTGCCGCAGAAATGTATAAAATGTATTGAAAAGAGGCGGTAGTTTGGCTGGTACATTTTCTGTTAAGCTTTCTAAAATTATAAAAAATACGAATCTTGTTCCGCTGTATATGCCCAGAGATTCCTCCGAAATAGAAATAACAACAACAGATATAAACCGTCCCGGCCTGCATTTGGCAGGTTTTTACGAGTTTTTTGATAATCAGCGCATACAAATTCTGGGCAAAACAGAGTTTGGCTATATTCAAAGAATGCAAAAAGGCAACGAGCTTGCATGCTTTAGAGAATATTTTTCCCACAGGCCTATAGCTTCGGTAGTCNCCAGAGATATAACAGTTTACCCCGAAATGCTGGAGGCCGCAAAGGAATTTGACTGCCCTGTTTTGGCAACCGACCTTACAACCTCCGAGTTTATGTCATCGCTTATATCAATGCTTAATGTTGAGCTTGCTCCCAGGGTTACGCGTCACGGCGTTTTGGTCGAGGTTTACGGCGAGGGTGTACTTATAATGGGCGAGAGCGGTGTCGGCAAAAGCGAGGCCGCAATGGAACTGGTAAAGCGGGGACACAGGCTTATAGCCGATGATGCAGTGGAAATAAGACGTGTTTCGGCACACACACTGGTGGGAACATCGCCCGAAAACATACGCCATTTTATGGAGCTTAGGGGTATAGGAATAATAAATGTGCGGCGAATATTTGGTATAGGCTCTGTAAAAATAACACAGCAAATAGATATGATAATAATGCTGGAGCATTGGGACCAGGAAAAAAATTATGACCGCATGGGCATGGATGATGAGTACACAGACATACTTGGCAATAAAGTGCCTGCTATTACAATACCTGTAAAGCCAGGCCGAAATCTTGCCATTATTATAGAGGTTGCGGCCATGAACTACCGCCAGAAGATGATGGGCTACAACTCTGCGCACGAGCTTTTGCTAAAGCTTGGCATGATTGATGAAATCCCAAAAGCTGAACAAAATAAATATGACGATTGGGGCAAATATGAGTAAAATTAAAATTGTAGCGGATACACATACCCACTCGCTCGCATGCGACCATGCCTACAGTACAATAAGCGAAAACGCTGCCGCTGCGGCAAAAAAAGGCCTGTCCTTCCTTTGCCTGACAGAGCATGGCCCTGCTATGACAGGTGCGCCTACACTAATGCACTTTGCATGCCTTGGCGGTGTTATTCCCCGAGTTTTGGATGGAGTTACAATAATAAAAGGCGCAGAAGTGAATATAATGAATACCAAGGGCGAGCTTGATATTCCGGACGCTGACCTTGACAATCTGGAATGGGTAATAGCATCTATGCATGTGCCTGTTTTTCCGCCGGCCAATAAAAAAGACTGCACAGAGACGTGGCTTGCTATAGCGGCCAACCCCCTGGTGGATGTTATAGGACACTGCGGTGACGGCCGCTATGCTTTTGATGAAGAAGTTGTGCTAAGGGAATTTAAAAACAATGGTAAAATTGTGGAGATAAATTCACATTCGCAGAATGCGAGGCCGGGTTCGTATGAAAATTGCCGGCGTATAGCAAGGCGCTGTGCGGAGCTGGAAATTCCTGTTGTTGTCAGCTCGGACTCTCATTTTCACAACAGAATAGGCGATTTTGCAAATTCTCTTGCTTTAATTGAGGAGATAGGCTTTCCCGAAAAGCTTATACTAAATGCTGACTATGACCGCTTTATGGCGGTTGTAAAGGAAAAAGCACACAATCTTTAAAATTCGAACTCTACAAAATCACTGTATTCTTGGGAGACCTTATATGAATAATATTTCTGACATCAAACTTTTCTGCGAAAAAAACAATATAAGCCACAAGTTGGGCGAAAAGCTTTCTGCCTACTGCACATTCAAGACAGGCGGCAAGGCCGAGATAATAATAGAGCCTTCATCGGCAGATGAACTTGGGAAAATAATTGCAGAAATAAAAAAGCAGTGCATGAATTACATTGTACTTGGCAGAGGGTCAAATGTACTTTTTCCTGACAGCGGAACGGATGATGTTGTGATTTTACTGGGCGAGAAATTCTCGCAGATAAAGCTGATAAGCGAGGATGAGATTTTCTGCCAAAGCGGGGTTAGTCTTACAAGGCTTTGTAATTTTGCCTGCGAAAATTCCCTGACAGGGATGGAGTTTGCATATGGAATCCCAGGCACTGTCGGCGGTGCTGTATATATGAATGCGGGTGCTTACGGCGGGGAGATAAAGGATATTATAACAAAAGCGGAACACCTGGAGGAAAACGGCGTATCGGCAGAGCTTGCGGGTGCGGAGCTTGAAATGGACTACAGAAAAAGTGTGTACACAGACACAGGCAAAATTATTACAGGGGCATATTTTAAGCTAAAAAAAGGCGACAGACAGCAAATGCAAGCCAAAATGGATGAAATAATGGGGCAAAGGCGGGCAAAACAGCCTCTGGAATATCCAAGTGCAGGCAGTACCTTTAAAAGGCCGGAGGGAGCTTTTGCCTCTGCGCTTATAGATGGGTGCGGACTTAAAGGTTTTAGTGTCGGCGGTGCACAGGTCAGCGAAAAGCATGCAGGCTTTATAATAAACAGGGACGGTGCCGCAAGCAGTGATATTTTGGCGCTTATGGCAGAGGTTACTGCAATAGTAAAAGAAAAAACGGGATATGTGCTTGAGCCTGAAATAAAAATATATTAGGCTTGCAGTTAGATTTGAAAGCTGAAAAATGTAAAATTTTGCGACACAAAAAACCTAAAAAAGGAATGATGCCTGATGGATTTGATAATTATTACAGGAATGTCCGGTGCGGGAAAATCGCAGGCAATGAATGCACTGGAGGATATGGGGTATTACTGTGTAGACAATGTTCCGCCCGGACTTATTGTTAAGTTTGCGGAAATACCGAATAAATCCGGCGGCAAAATAGAAAAAATAGCGCTGGGTGTTGATGTACGCAGCAAGGATATGTTTGCCGATTATTTAAGCTGTCTTGAAGAGATTAGAGAGCTGGAATATGAATTCAAGACTGTATTTTTGGAGTGTGACGCTGCTGTGCTAAGCAAGCGTTACAAGGAAACACGCCGCAGGCATCCGCTTTTGTCAGAAAAATCCATTACCATTGCCGATGCTATAAAGGCAGAGCACGAGATATTGGCTCCTGCGCTTTTGGCGGCAGATTATATAATAGACACCTCTATTTTTAGTGTTACACAGCTGAAAACCCGCATAAGGGAGCTTTTTGCAGACGAAAAAACAAACAGAATGGTCGTTACCTGCATGAGCTTTGGGTTTAAGCACGGCCTGCCTGTGGATTCTGACCTTGTTTTTGATGTGCGCTGTCTGCCAAATCCTTTTTATTTAGATGAACTTAGGGAACAGGTTGGTACTGATAAGCCTGTGGAAGATTTTGTGCTTAGCTTTGATACAGCAAAGGAACTGTTTGAAAAGTTATCCGGCATGTTGGATTTTCTCATTCCGCTTTATGTGGAGGAGGGCAAAAGCCAGCTTGTAATCTCATTTGGCTGCTCGGGCGGGCGGCACCGCTCGGTAGTATTTGCAGAGAAAATGGCACAGCATTTATCGGCCGGTGGCGTTGCTGTAAACAAAATACACAGGGACATAATAAAGCGCTAAGCAGTAAAGGGAGCGGCTATGACTTTTTCGAATGCAATAAAAGAAGAAATACTTGAAAACAAAAGCTTTAGGACAAAATATAAAAAGGCTTATGCTTATGGCCTGCTTCTTTTCGGGCGCTATTTTGATGAGGAGAGCATTCTTCTTTCAACAGAAAACAGCGAAATAGCCGGACTTTTCAGTTGGCTTGTTACAGCGCTTATAGGCAAAAAAACAAAAATAAATAAAACAGAAAAGAAAAGTGCGGGAAAGATTATATATACTTCATCAATAGAAAAGCAGGCAGACAGGCAAAAACTGCTTGATTTTTTTGCGCATGATGCGGAAATAAATTTGCAAAACTTTACAGAAACAGGGGAAGAGGACGCTTTTTTGGCGGGTGCTTTTCTGGCATGCGGAAGAATGAGCGACCCCGAAAAAAGCTATCATTTGGAATTTGTTACACGCTCCGAACTGATTTGCTTTGGACTGGCTGAAATTTTGGAGTGCAAAATCCCGGGAGTTAAAACAACTACAAGGCGGGGACTTGAGCTTGCTTATTACAAGGAATGCTCGCAAATAGAGGATTTGCTTACGCTTATGGGTGCCAGCAGGGCAAGCCTGAAAATGATTGATGTTGAAATGATAAAAGAAGTGCGCAACAGGGCAAACCGTGTGACAAACTGCGAAACCGCAAATATAGACAAAACTGTTGGTGCAGCGTCAGGCCAGATAGACAATATAACCCTAATATATGAAAAAATGGGCGAGGAATACCTGCCCGATAATCTGCGGCGTGCGGCTGATATAAGGCTCGCAAATCCCGAGCTTTCGCTGCGGGAACTCGCTGATATGATGGAGGAATCCATCAGCCGTTCGGGTATGAACCATAGATTTGAGAAAATCGCAAAAATAGCAGAGGAACTGCGAAAAAAAGAACAGTAACTGCTGTTTGTTAAAATTTTGCTTTATATAAAAAAGAAAGGCCGATAAAATGTCTGATTTTGTGCATTTGCATGTACATAGTGAATACAGCCTGCTGGACGGCGCCTGCCGTATACCGGCTCTTGTTTCCCGTGCGGCGGAGCTGGGGCAAAAAGCTATAGCAATAACCGACCATGGTGTAATGTATGGTGTCGTGGATTTTTACAGGGCAGCCAAAGCGCAGGGCATAAAACCCATTATAGGCTGCGAGGTATATGTTGCCCCCAGAACAAGGCATGACAAGCAGCATAAAATTGACAGCTCGCCGTACCACCTTGTACTTCTCTGCAAAAACGAGACAGGCTACCAGAACCTTATAAAGCTTGTATCTACAGGCTTTACAGAGGGATTTTACTCTAAACCCAGAATAGACAGGGAGCTTTTGGAAAAGCACAGCGAGGGACTTATAGCACTTAGTGCCTGCCTTGCAGGGGAGGTGCCCAGAGCATTATCATCGGGTGATTACGCAAGGGCAAAGGAGACGGCGCTTTGGTTTAATGCCCTGTTTGGGCAGGGTAATTATTATATTGAACTGCAAAACCACGGAATAGAGGAGCAGGTGCATATCCTGCCAGATTTGGCTCGCCTTTCCAGAGAAACAGGCATACCTATGGCGGCTACAAACGATACCCATTATGTGCTTAAAGAGGATGCTAAGGTACAGAATGTGCTTGTCTGCATACAGACAAACCGAACTGTCCACGAGGGCAGTGACATGGAGTTTGCCACCGAGGAATTTTACCTGAAAAGCGAGGATGAAATGCGCCTGCTCTTTGGGCAGTACGAGGGCGCTATAGAAAACACAGCCAAAATTGCTGAAATGTGTAATTTTGAATTTGAGTTCGGGCAGACAAAGCTGCCTTTTTTCAGCGCACCGGGCGAAATGGACAATGAAGAATACATCCGCAAAATGTGTTACGAGGGACTTGGAAAATATTACGGTAAAAATCCCGCAGGGGAAGTAACAGACAGGCTGGAGTATGAGCTGGATGTTATTACCAGAATGGGATATGTGGATTATTACCTGATAGTCCATGACTTTATAGCATACGCAAAAAGCAAGGGAATACCTGTGGGGCCGGGGCGCGGTTCGGGTGCGGCAAGCTTAGTGGCTTACTGTATAGGTATAACGGGAATTGACCCTATGAAGTATCAGCTTTTGTTCGAGCGGTTTTTGAACCCGGAGCGCATAAGCATGCCGGACTTTGATATAGACTTCTGCTATGAGCGCAGGCAGGAGGTTATAGACTATGTTGTGAATAAATACGGCAGTGACCATGTTGCGCAGATTGTAACCTTTGGTACAATGGCGGCGAGAGGCTCGCTGAGGGATGTAGGCCGTGCCCTGGGGATGAGCTATGGTGATGTTGATATATTAGCAAAGTCTGTCCCGTTTGAGCTTGGTATGACACTGGACAAAGCGCTGGAGGTATCGCCCGATTTTAAAAAACTTTACGAAAACAGCCAGCAAAGCCGTGACCTTATAGATATGGCAAGAAAGGTTGAGGGTATGGTGCGCCATGCCTCCACCCATGCGGCAGGTGTTGTTATAACACGTAACCCTGCCGATACCTATGTGCCGCTTATGCGAAGCGATACATCAATAGTCACGCAGTTTCCCATGACAACATTGGAGGAACTGGGCCTTTTGAAAATAGATTTTCTGGGTCTGCGAAACCTTACTGTAATAAGAGATGCCGAAAAAATGCTTGCGGCGGGAACAAATCCCGCTTACAGGGATTTTGACATAGAAAAAATACCGCTGGATGATAAAGCAGTGTTTGAAATGTTTTCCCGCGGGCAGACAAATGGTGTGTTCCAGTTTGAATCCGGCGGCATGAAAAACGTGCTTATGCAGCTTGCGCCCGAGCATATGGAGGATATTATAGCGGTAATATCCCTTTACAGGCCTGGGCCTATGGATTCTATCCCCAAATATGTGAAGAACAGGCATAACCCCAGCCTTATAACCTACAAGCACCCAATGCTTAAAAACACACTGGAGGTAACCTACGGCTGTATAGTTTATCAGGAGCAGGTAATGCAGATATGCCGCGAAATGGCGGGATATTCCTATGGCCGGGCTGATCTGGTGCGCCGTGCTATGAGCAAAAAAAAGCATGATGTAATGGAAAAAGAGCGCCAGAACTTTGTATATGGTGCAAAAAAAGAGGACGGCACAGTGGAATGTGTCGGTGCTATGGCAAATGGTGTGAGTGAAAAAATAGCAAATGAAATTTTTGACGAAATGGTTGCCTTTGCCTCATATGCCTTTAACAAGGCGCATGCCGCAGGCTATGCACTTTTGGCATATCAAACGGCGTACCTTAAGCTTCATCACCCAAAGGAATATATGGCTGCACTGCTTACCAGTGTACTGGATTCGGGCACTAAGGTGGCTGATTATATTGCCGAAGCAAAAAAAATGGGAATAGCTGTTTTGCCGCCCGATGTAAACGAAAGCGGTATTGGCTTTACGGTAGTTAGCGATAAAATAAGGTTTGGTCTGCTTGCTGTAAAAAATTTGGGCAGGGGCTTTATACAGGAAATAATAGCTGAACGAAAGGACAAAAAATTCGGCAGTCTGCTTGATTTTCTTGAGCGTATGTACGGCAAGGAGCTTAACCGCCGTGCTGTTGAAAGCCTGATAAAATGCGGAGCATTAGACAGCTTCGGGCATAACAGGCAGCAGATGGAAAAAGGATTTACCATGCTGCTTGACGATATTGAAACCAACTACAGGAATAATGTTCAGGGACAGATGAACTTTTTTGGCGGTGCAGATAACCAAATATCAACTGATTATGCTCTGCCGAATATTGAAGATTACGGCCCGCTGGAAAAGTTGGGATACGAAAAGGAAATAACAGGACTATATCTTTCCGGGCATCCGCTGGCGGAGTACGAGGATATTATAAGTGCGGTAAAAGCTACGGATATATCAAAAATACTGCGCTCGGCAAATATTGACGGCCAGCTTGTAACAGTGGCGGGCATAATAACGGGTCGCAAAACTAAAACCACAAAAAACGGCGGTATGATGGCTTTTGCCGCACTTGAAGACAAGACAGCTTCTATTGAGCTTATTATTTTCCCCAAAATATACGAGCAGTATGCTTCGGCTGTTACCACAGGCAATATAGTTGTGGTGAAGGGTAAGGCAAAGGGCGACAGGGACGAGGGTGTGCAGATAGTCTGTGATATGGCTTTGCCGCCCGAAAAAGCGGCCGAAATACTGAAAAACAATCCGCAGGCGGGATATAGCGGTAATGCAGGCAGGCAGGATAATACTTACAGGAACAGCCAGCCAGCGCAAGGTAATAGTCAGCCGCAGGAGCAAAAACCAAAAGCGCCGAGCAAAAGGCAGGGGATTTATCTTAAATTTCCCGAAGAAGAAAGTCCGCTTGTAAAGCAGGCCTCTAATGTGCTGTTTGTTTTTGAGGGGAGCGTGCCGGTTTATTTTTACTATATGGACAAGGAAAAATACGTGCGCTGCCCGCAAAGCTATTGGGTAGAGCCGAATAATGTTATGATAGGTGAGCTTAAACGCATACTGGGCGGCGAAAATGTAGCATATATAAATTAATATATAACACAAGGTATCGGCCTGAGATTAGGCTGATACCTTGTTGTTTTGTAAGTAAAGTTTAGATTTATTTTACCCGCTGAAAATTCAATTTTTAAAGATAATTGCCTATACTATTCTATTTCACTCTTAAAATATTCTCTCAGCTTTTGTATAACTTCGGGGTCTGCAATATATTCTTCCCTGGGCCTTACAAAATTTGTAGATCCAATTTTTTCGCCCTTATATCTTGGTATAAGCTGTAGATGAAAATGGTTTACTGCGCCGTCACACATTGTGCATAAATATACCCGTTCGGCCTGATAAACAGTTTTTAGCGCGTTCATAGCTTTTTTGGCGAAAAGGTAAACACTTTCGCAAATATCATCAGGCAGCTCGGACATGTCATTGTAATGCGGCTTTACCAATATTATTGTATGACCTGCTGAACGTGGAAAAATTTCTAAAAAAGCAATAGAAAAACTCGTTTTCATAAACAAGCCTGTCAGAAAAATCATCATATACTCCGCCATGCTCGTTGTTGTAGCATGTAGGGCATATCCCTTGATTTTTCAGGACTTCGATTTTATTCTTGTCTAACATAGATAAGCCTCCTGAAAATCATATTTTATCTGACATGTTTTGTTTTACAAACTTGCTGTACCCTCAAGCTCGGCGAGCTTTTCTCTAAGCGCTAAAAGGTCGGCAAAGGCATCAGGCTTATTAGCAGAAAAGCGCAGGAGCGCCGCAGGGTGATATGTACCCATCATTAAAGTGCCGTTTTTTTCTATAAATTCCCCGTGCTGTTTTGTTACCTTAAAATCAGGCGATATTATAGCCTGTGCGGCAACACGGCCAAGGCAGACAATTACAAGCGGTTTTATTATTTTTACCTGTGCACGTAAAAAATCTATACAAGCGCCTACTTCATCAGCGGCAGGGTCACGGTTTTGCGGCGGGCGGCATTTGGCCATATTGGCTATATATATATTCTCATAACGTGAAAAGCCTGCGGCCAGAAGCATTTTGTCAAGCAGCTGCCCCGCACGGCCTACAAAAGGCTCACCCTGTAAGTCCTCGTTAGCGCCGGGGGCTTCACCAACAAACATAACCCTAGCTTCGGGGTTACCTACACCAAAAACAACCTTTGTACGTGTTTCGGCAAGCTTGCAGGCTGTACAGCTTTCCACTTTTTTTTGCAGTAATTCAAGTTCGTCTTTTTTGGACATTGTAGTCTCCTTTTACTATATATAGTCAATTTTATACAGATAAATATTTATTTAGTAAAAGTATATCATAAGCCGGGAGCAAAGACCATAATATGACTGAACAATTTGAAAAATAGAACAAAAAAAGCAGAAAAAACTCTTTGTCATTGAGCGAATAACATTAAATTTTTTTGTTTTCCCAAGTTATCCACTATAACTATTGCGAATGTTGACATTTTGCGTTAAAATAAAAACAGAAAAATTTTTAAAACAAAAAGGGAGTTATATATTATGAGCAAGCAGTTTTTGATCGAAACCTCCGCAAGACATTTGCATGTAAGTGAAGCTGATCTTGAAATTTTGTTTGGCAAAGGCCATAAGCTTACAAATAAAAAAGAGCTTTCTCAGCCTGGGCAGTATGC
>JGI994J12354_10003706_pt1 | contig 14123 bp, 12 predicted proteins | sample IntmicLarv3ML3BL_FD_12354 | JGI IMG/M metagenome (IMG submission 12354)
AAATTTTAGAGAGAAAGAACGAGCTTGGACTCAAGGTGAGTTTAACAAAATGATTTGCATTTGTCTGGAACAGGAGCGAGAAGATTATGCTGCAATTCTTTGCCTTGGGCGGTACGCAGGGTTGCGTATTCACGAATGTTTCCGCATTGACACCTCAATCGCCTTAAATGCCCTAAAAAACAGCGAAATCACCATCAAAGGCAAAGGAGGACTTGTGCGAACAGTTCCCATCAACAAGAATATAAAAATATGCCTGCGGGATATGTTAGGCAAAACGACCCGAGGGCATAAGTTATTCGTGCCTGATAATATGCCGACCCATGTTGCAATAAATAAACTTCAGCAATTTATTGCACGCCATAGAGAGCAAATTCAGGGCAAGGATAGTGATGTCAAGCTGACATTTCACGGCTTACGCCATCTTTACGCCTGCGAAAAGCATATGGATTTTGTTAAAGCGGATATTCCTGAATCTGAATCCCGTCGCAATGTTTCCAAATTGTTAGGACATAGAAGGGGAGATGTTACGAGTATTTATTTGGCCTCACTCAAACGATTGGAGGGGTTGAATGAATAATTGTACAACACAATTAATGAATTACCCCGATTTGTTGTCTGCTTCTCAATTATCAGAGATATTCAGTGTAAGCAAACAGACCATATACAAGGAAATTCAGAATGGGAAATTTGGAACGCCAATAAAAATCGGCAGGGAGTACAAGATTTCAAAACTGCAAATAGAGAAAATATTTATTAATCCAAATTTGTAAAAACTCAATACTGCGCCATATTTATGTTATAATAATTTCGTCAAATATAACATGGATATGGCGCTCGAAAGAAAGGGTGAATATCTATGAACGGAACCATACAAACAAAGGCTGAACGGCTGAATTATTACGCTGTGCTGGATTATATTGATGAAGCCACCGGCGAACGAAAGCGGCCTTGGATTAACACAAATATTCCTATAAAGGGAAATAATAAGCGGAAAGCTCAAGACCGCCTGAAAGAGATTATGCTTGAATATGAGGAAAAAATTTCTCAAAATGTGAATTTGAGCAACGATATTTTGTTTGTTGATTACTTGCAGGAATGGCTTGAAAATTACAAGGCTTCCATTGCGGAAGTCACTTACGACTCCTACAAGCGTATTATCAACGGGCAAATTATTCCATTCTTCAAGCCCAAGAAGCTGAAAGTACAGGAAGTGACGCCACTGCATATTCAGCAATATATCACATTTAAACTTAAATCTATTTCGCCGAATACTATCCGAAAGCATCTTTGGAATATTTCCAAATGCTTAGATAGTGCAGTTCGTCTTAATATTATTACAACGAATCCGGTTAAGAGGGTAGACATGCCCAAGAAGATAAAATACACTGGGGCTAAATTTTACGACGAAAGGCAGATTGAAAGGTTGCTTGATGCTATAACAGGGGATGTTTTGGAACATGTGATTGTTGTTACGCTTTTCTATGGGCTTAGAAGGTCAGAGGTTTGCGGCTTGAAATGGAACGCAATTGACTTCGATAATAACACAATTACGATTCAGCATACCAATGTTCAAATGAGCTCAAAGATGTACAAGAAAGATTCCACAAAAACCAGCAGCAGTCACAGAACAATGCCTATGCCGCAAATGATTAAAAGTATTTTCAAGAAAATACGGCAGTACCAAGCTCAGTACAAGTTGCTACAGCCAAATGACTACATAGATGAGGGGTATGTGTTTACGCACCCTGATGGCAGAATAATCACGCCGAACTTTGTTACAAGGCGATTTAAGCGGATTTTGGCGAACAACAATCTGCCTGAGATACGTTTTCATGACCTTCGCCACAGCGCGGCAAGCTACTTATTATTTTTAGGCTTTGGAATGAAGGAGATACAATCTTGGCTAGGACACGAGAACATAAGTACGACGATGGACATTTATGCCCACTTGGATATTCGCGCCAAGCAAGGCATGGCGAATATGTTGGATGAAAAATTTTCGGCTATGGGAAAATAGAGTGGAATTGGGATTTGTTTTCGAAGGCTATCAAAGTAAGTAAAATCAAGAGATTTTCATTTGGGTTTTACGAATTTGGTAGACACTTTGGTAGACATTGGGCATTTTTAGCAATTTTACCACAAAAAAACAGAATCAGGGTTCCCTAAAAACCCTGATTCTATCCCATTTTTTACTTAAAGGTACCACCCGGATTTGAACCGGGGGTGAAGGAGTTGCAGGGGTCAAAATCATGTTATAGATAATCTGATTTAGGAAAAGATAAAACGATATAAACCCAGTATTTAAGCCGAATTTTCATTGGCTCTAATACTGGGTTTCTTCAAAGCTTTATAAACAAACAACCAATTAAAACACGAATATTTTAGACAAATTTTAGACAGAAGTAAAAATTGTTTATTATCATTGCACCTTTAAATGTTTTAGCTATATTTGGGGGTTCCCGTACTAAAAGAAATGCGGTGAAATAGTAATCTAAAGCTAATTTAAAAATATTACAAAGAACATTTTACTATATCTGATTAACTCACTATATGCCTTAATTTTAGTTTATAGAATTAAATATAAACCTAAAAGACTGCGTCAAATTTAATGCACTTTTCAGATTTTGTTTGTTAAATTATGAAAATAGGATTATATTTCCTTTGAAATAGTAATCGGATTTGAGTAGTACTTTGTCTCAAATAAATCTGCATTCATAGATTGTTTATCTTCAAGCAGTTTTATGAATATATCAGTAGGTACTGAAAGGCTTTTTCCTAAAATAAATCCGTTAAAATGCTTGATTGAAGTTCTGCGAATATTCTTTTCGATACATTTAGTTAGCGCTGGATGAAGAATAAAAAGAGTATCGTTATTGGGGAAAAGATTATCTCCATCACGATAGTATGTAATATCTTTTGAATCGACAAAGTTTTGCTCAATAACCCTTTTAGTGCTTGTATTGTATGCTGCGCGCCCAAGCAAGCCCATTTGATGGAGCATAGAAAAAGGGTGTAGTTTACAGGACGATTCGTTGCAGTTATTATAATCACAATCAGGATTGCTATTAACCTTTTTGCAAATATCAGCCAAGTTATCTATAAAAAGTAAATTTCTATCAATCTTTTCAATAAAGTTTTTGAAATTTCCTGGATTAGCCCAATAATTGCGAAGTAAAATTTGTTTATCACTATAATAAGTGCGATTTCCTGATGCAGAAACTCCTGCTGTCCGAAATACAAGATCCGCCGCTGTGTTTTCTATAATTTCCTTAACCCTCTCTTCGCGGTCTTTAAGTGTTGCCGTTCTTCGGAGTTCATCTGTTTTAAGAGAGAGAGCTTCGCCATAATATTGTATTTCCCTCGCCCTATCAAATGAATGGCGATATATGCAATCAAACAGAGACTCCGTTTCATCTACTACATATGGATGACATAACCTGTTTATTCCAACGAAGGCTTCTATATCATTGCCGTTTTCTCCAATTAATCTTGGATTGAATAAATAATCAGGAGGCTGAACTCTTATAGTATTGATAAATATTTTTTCTTGTTCGTCTTTAGAATAATATAAAACCTCACTATGAGCCTTAATTTTATGAGCATTCGCCCCTAAAAGGTTCTCCTCGGCGTTGAAGGCTTCTTGACGAATAGAGTAATAGACCTTTATTCTTGAATTGAAGTCAAAACCAATGGTATAAACAGCATATACAAGGGCTAATTGCAAATGTTGCCATCGACTTATATGCTCATATCTTTTCCCGAATCCTGATCCATAAACACGCAATTCGCTACCTGCATATGGGCTTGAAAATTTTTCGCATCCATAACAGCATTCTCTACACTGCTCTAAGCAGTAAGGGGAGTCTTTTTTTGGATCTTTACACTTTTCATAATTTGAATCCTTATAACATGCATTACACTCAGGTATTTCGGCACCAGGCTGTAGTATCGATTGATCAACTTTATCAATAAAAATAGCTACATGATTATCGCTGTTTTCTATATGGATATTCATTACCTGTTTACAGTGGCTTTTTAATACAGTATAGCTATCTAAAATAGTATTGTACCAAATCTCATCTGTCAAAACTTCATTCATAATGTCGTTTAAGCAAGCAAACGACTTTGGATTTTTTAACAAATAAATTAAGTTGTTTGGTAGCCTGTTCAATTTTTGTTCATCTATTTCAACAGTATTCTCATAACAGTTAATAATAAGACATAATATCGATACTTGCCATAATACGGCCAGTTGTTTTAGTCCCGCATTCTCCAAGCGAACAGGATTTTCAAAACGTATGGATTCTGTGCCCCACTCATTATCTTTCGATAGTTTGCGATGATGCGGAATGGCATATTTATTCATATCTCTACGTAATTTTTGAAGGAGGTATGTTTTCCCAACACCCTTTGCTGATCTGATACCCCAAATGTCGCCTTCTGGGTTCACAAAATTACAAATACTATTTGTCATTGTAAAGCTAGCAAACTCAGATTGTTCTTCCGTAGCAAATTCGGCATCTGGCAACCATAGTCTCTGCGGTGGCAGTTGTTGAACCGCGTTAACTGTTTTAGCTATTAACTCGCTATTGGCGTGTGGTTTATTACCGTTAGAAATATTATTGGCGAGAGTTTCTTGCTTCATATAATCTATTAGGCCCTCATATTCATTTTTAACTACATCCCCTGATTCATCCTCATCATTAATAATCCTTTGAAACTGCCTGCACAAAGCAATTAGAAATAACTCTTCATTTGGATCAGGATCGTTAATCAAAAAGTTGTTCATTATCGTTGTGAGCGCCCTAGATTTAAAACGTCCAGTAAAATGACTAGCAAACTTCTTTTCATCGATTTCTAAAGGAAAACTTGCTTTCATTTCATCTGTAAAACTACGTTTTCCTGAATAAAGCGAACGGGTAGACCAGTAGCAAGAGTCATTTACGTTTGGACTTTTGGGAAAAAATGTACTACCTCCTGCGTGAAACAACTCTCCAATAAATCTATGCTGACTTTCAATTGATTTTATTCCAGGTTTTAGATAAATTTTTTTTGCAAATATTGAAAAATTCAAAACTTTCATACCCCCTTAAAATCTTGTCCCATATATGTCCTATAAATATATTCTCTTCCATAAATGTCCTAGTGATACCCTATTGATGGCTACCCGCACCTATGCAAAAATTAATTTGTAAAAGAAATTGCTCTATATAGCAAACTTTAAATCAACCCAATGATTATCACTTAAAGTACAGTATAGTATAGTTTCGGACATAGAGCAAGGTCAATTGCAAAAGTTATTTATATTACAAAATACAAAAGCGGGAGGGTAAAATATGGACAAGGTTATGACAATAATTCTTTCAGGTGATCATGGTGCAGGAAAAAGTACATTAGCAAGTGAAATTATAACTGCATTCAATTGGGTTATGATTATTCCGCAATATACTTCACGGAAACCACGAAATGATGGACAAGAAACCGAAAACTATTTTGTTTCAATTAAGGAAGTGGAAAAGTGTGATATAGTGGGAGAGTATATTGACGGAGATGGGTCGCATTTTAAAATGGGATATAAGCTTTCTGAAATTAAATATGCTTTATCGCAAGGATGTTTCCCCCTCTTAATCGGCCATAAGGCTCTTATAAGGCAACTTAGAGAAATTTTGCCAAAGGAATCAACCCTCGAAATATTTTTAAAATGTAACAAAAGCATTGCTGTAGAAAAAATTATGGAATCTGGCTTATCAACATTAGAAAAAGCAAAAAGCCGTTTGGAACGAGGATGGATACCCGAAATAGACATAAGTTATACTGATTTTGTTATAACGAATGGTTATAACGATGCAACAAAGCGTATGGTTCTTGAAATAATTGGAAGTATCCATTCAGTTAACCTGTCTACATCTTCTTTATAAAATAAGCATTATGGAGGAATTATAACCATGAAAATAATTACATCTGGAAGTTCATACTTGGATATAGATGGCTATGCGTGCTGTATCGCTTATGCCGAATTGCTAAACCTACAAGAAATACCAGCTAGAGCTATTAGTTCGGCTCCCTTTAATTATAGTGTTAGCAAGGGTATCTTATCTCTTTGCAGAAAAATAGAAGCACCAAAATCAATTTTTTTCGAACTAGGCACCGAGTTTATCATTATGGATGTCTCCGAACCTAGGTTCTTTGAGCCTTTTGCAAAGGACGGAATTATAGTTGAAATTTACGATCATCACGTTGGTTTTGAGGAATATTGGAAAAAAAAGCTAGGGGATAAAGCTCATATTGAAATAATTGGTTGTGCCGCCACTCTTGTTTTTGAAGAATGGGAAAAAGCTGGATTGACTTCTCAAATGTCACCTGATACAGCCAAAATTATGGTGGCAGCAATATTGGACAATACGCTTAATTTTTCAGCTAGCATCACTAATTATAGAGATATAGCCGCTAAAGAAAAATTGAGTGTTATTGCTGATATCGATCAAGAATGGTGCGATTCTTATTTTATAGAATGTCAAGATGCAGTGGAAAATAATTTGTTTACTTCAATTAGTAAAGATGCCAAAACTGATTGTAACATAACAGGTTTGCCAAAAACCATAGGTCAGATTGCAATATGGGATGCTAAAAAATTCATGGATAGAAGCGATGATATAATTTTGACATTAGACACGTTGTCATCAGACTGGATGCTAAATGTTATTAGCATAAAAGATGGCAAGGGCTATATAATTTGTAACAATAAAAAGCAGCGAACAAGACTTCAAAGCATTTTTAATGTTAGCTTTGACGGGAATATTGCAATCATGGAAAAAGCAATGCTCAGAAAAGAAATAATTAAAAAAGCGATAGATAGCAATATATAATTAGCATAACAAAAATTAGGAGGGCTATTTCATGAAAAAATCAATATGCGAAAATGGTGGGTGCTTATCTAAACTTGGAGGAAACGAGTTAATTTCCATGCTTCGAAATGCAAAAAATATTATTGGAAATACTGCTAACAACAAAAACATTCAAGATTCTTTCGATGATTGCGCAATAGTAAACTGCAATTCAGATAAACTCCTATTAACAACCGATATTAACCACCCTGTAGGACATGATCCATTTACCGCAGGTCGCATTGCGGCTTTTCATGCGATTTCAGATGTGTACGCAATGGGAGGTACCCCCAAATATGCTATAGCTCAAGTTGTGCTAGGAGAAAATAGCCCAACAGTACATGGTGAGCAATACATGGCAGGGCTATATTCTGTATGTAATGAAGAGGGTGTAGTGATAGTTGGTGGGCATACAATTATTAGTGATAAACCCATTATCGGCCTGTCAATCATAGGATATCCCGCAGAAAATAACATTGTTTTTGGGAAAAAGGGGGGCGTTACGGGAGATACAATTTGGATATCCAAACCAATTGGAACAGCTATGGCCTTGCGTGCTTATTATAATGGCTTATTACCTGAAACAGCTTATAATGAAGCTATAGAAGTTATGACTAGGTCAAACAGTGTTGTACAAAACTTAATTGGATCTGAAATACATGCTTTGACCGACGTTACTGGATTTGGCTTGCTCGGACATCTTGCTGAGATGCTTGTTGAAGGACAAAGTGCAAGAATTAGTATTGAAAGCATTCCTTTTATTTCAGGAATATGCAAGTTGCCATATTTGCAGTTGAAAACGAAATTCATCGATGATAACTTTTCATATTTCAAGAAAATGAAGCAACTAACAAGCAAGCCTAACTCGGCGCAGAAATTGGCATTATTTGATCCCCAAACAAATGGGGCATTGCTAGCAATTGCTCACAAGAATTCTGGGAATGTTTTAATTAATAGCGGTTTTGTTTGTATAGGAGAAATAATTGAAGGGGGACAAAAAAATGAAATCCATTTATCTTGATTACAACGCATCTACACAAGTTGACAACTCTGTGCTTGAAGCAATGTTACCATTTTTTACAGAAAATTATTGCAACCCTTCGAATACTTTACATGAGTATGGCGCTAAGGCTCTTGAGGCCATAGAGAACTCTCAAGAAATTATCGCCAGATATCTTGGAGTGTTTCCCGAAGACATAGTGTTCACTTCAGGTGCTACAGAATCAAATAACCTTGCTATTAGAGGGGTTTTAGAGGCATCAGGAAAAGATAGAAAGCACATTATAACTTCTAAAATTGAACATCCAAGTGTTATTGAAACTTGTGCGGCTTTAGAACGGCGAGGTGTTACTGTTACCTACGTTCCTGTAGATAAAAACGGTCTTGTTAGCATCGAAGATATTAGAAATTCAATAACTGATAATACGCTCTTAATTTCAATTATGGCGGCTAACAATGAAATTGGAACCATACAACCAATTGAAGAAATTGGTGATCTAGCGGTAAGAGAAAACATACTATTTCATACTGATGCTACGCAATATTTTCCAACTGGGAGGACTGATTTGAGAAAGATAAAAGCTGATCTCATATCATTTTCAGGGCATAAGTTTTATGGCCCCAAAGGCGTTGGGTGTTTGTATATCAACTCAGATAGGGTAAAGATTGAACCACAAATTTGGGGCGGGCGTCACCAACGTAATATTCGGAGTGGAACAATGAATGTTCCAAGTATAGTTGGGATTGGCGTTGCAACAGATATACTCTATAGAAATGCGGAAAAAGAGAATCTTCGTATAGCGAACTTAAGGGATACCCTGTTAAAATTAATTTCAAAAGAAAATCCCATTATTGTAAATGGCTCTATGATAGACAGAATACCATCTAATCTCAACATAACAATTCCAGGGGTGTCTGCTCTGGCGCTTACTGCGATTGTACCCGATGTAATATTTTCAGCAGGTTCCGCTTGTTCTGTTTCAAGCAAAAATGTTTCATATGTTTTGAAATCAGTAGGGCTTGATGATGAGTCAATTAAGTGTTCAATACGTTTAAGTTTGGGGAAATTTACAACCGAAGACGAAATACAATACGCAGCTAAAAAACTTACTGCAGGAATTAATATGCTATTTAAATTACCTGCTGCATAATACAATGTGCACATTGTTTATATATCTATTTTATTCACAACAACCAAACCAACGGCTAATGGATTGACACTTATATAGGGTACCAAATTTATATTATTCTACTTGTATTATATAAACCCATTCCACTATACTAATTTTTAGTATACAAAACTTAAAAGGCTTATATCTGTTTTTAACAGCCTATAAGCCTTTTTGATTTTTCAAATATGTTTTTGGATAAGATGCAAGGATTAGCTTTGGTTAAGCAGCATACAGAAATAGGGAATTCTGTATCAATTTCAGGGCAAGCATTAAAAAAGTTAGCAAAACAAGGCGCTATAACTTCTATGTTTTGGAATATCGAATGTTACAAAAAAATAGTATTTACCGTAAATCCACTTTTTTGTAACAAGCAATCCTGAAATCCAGTGTCAATCAACTATTTTATCTCCCCCCCCCAAATGATATCCTTCCTGTAAGTATCCCCTGTAGAATTTTCTGTCAAATTAATCAAACCTATTTTGCAGGTATCATTTATCAATCGTAAAATCATGTAGCTGTTTTTAATATCCATAATAGAATCGGTGCCGTCGACTTGCCTTTTGGACGCAGGCGAAACTCAATTGTTAATTATAATCAACTCTATCTCGTAATTCGCCGAGTCAAATCTGACATATGATTTCATGAATACTGCATCACCTGTCAGACTTGCTAATGTCTTATATTGTGAGGTGCTTTTATTAGCAGTCCGACAGTGGTAGCGAGAAGAAAAAATACACCATGCCATTTTTCTGCTCAATGCCAAATTCGCTTTTATGGGCAAGCAGTATGCTTTTGACAAAATCGAGGCCGATTCCTTGGCTGGGCAGGCGGACTTGCCCCCTGATTGACGTGATAGTTGCGGTTCCAAATTATCTTTTCCTGGCCTTCGGCGATGTTTCCGGAGTTTCCGACGGCGATATAAAGCATCCAGTTCCTTGTGGAAGATGTTAACTCAATAATCTGATTTTCACCACAGTATTTCATCACATTGCTGAGAAAATTGGTTATTACTTGGCTTATCCTATGTGCATCGGCAAAAACCAAGGCATCTTCTATATCTTCCTTTACGGTAAAACCCTGATTGGCAAGCTTCTTTTCAAAGCGAGTCAACGCTGAGGCCGCTATTGCAGAAAAATAATGGTCGCCGCAGTTAATGCACCAATTTCCCGATTGCAACATAGTCAGTTCAATTGCTTCGTTGACCATGTCGGTTAACTGCGCAAGGTCATGATCAATGATATCATAGTAGTAGTCTGCGCTTTTTTCCATCACGCTCAGACGCATAACCTCAACATAGCCTGAAACAATCCCCAATGGTATTTTGAACTCGTGGGCAAGGTCGGCCAAAAGAAGCTTCATTCGCACCTCATTATCCTTAACCAGCCCAGTAGCCTTGGATAACTCTTTGTTAGAGCAATGGTTACGTCTCATGAAATCTCAATGTAATAATTCATTACAGAGATAAAAACAGATAATATCTTGCAAAGGGAAGATTCATGGTTAAATAGCGAAACTCACAGTTACAAGATATCAATATCAGGACTCAAGTTTTTTTGCGTATCGGAGGAAATATATAAGGGGAATATGCGTCCATAAAAGATACTTGCACTAATACTCCAATGATCCATAGAGCCCCCGATGATTAGTAAAACAGGTTCCGAACAGTTAAGCTGTTTATTTTTTGCAAATACTTTCATTTGATTAATATCTACATGACTAGGAGCGGGAGTAGAATCAGGATGGTAATGCCACTCACCCAAATAATAATTCCCCAAAGCCCATTCTTTATCTAATATGGATTTTATGTTGTGATTTGATCTAAAAAAGCTAGAACGATTATGCCTAGAATATCTTTGCGGTCCAAGAACTCTTGTTACATTTGCCCATTTATAATCTAACGAATAATTTCCAATTATAACTCCGCCAGTTTCAAGCGGATAAGAACTTTCACAAAATGCTAATAATTGCAAGTGAATGTCGCTTGGTAGAATTATGCCTAAGTTAATTTCAGTATTTCGAAAAATAAAATCATTCATGTGCAACCTTCTCAATAATATTATAGCCCGTAATAAAGCCATTTTGGTTTTCTTGCTCAAAAACCAGTGTCAAGGGCTTTTTTTCTTGACTTATGATATAGGTTTCTATTGCTTTTATTGCTAGTGATGACACAGCAACAATATCATCATTCCTTGCGGGAAACGTCGGATGCCAACACCCAGTTCCATCTCTGGGCAAGGCCATTTTTTTTGCAATATCCTCATCTTCAACTAAATATTTTGATATGACTTCAAAAAAACTATCATACTGAAAAACTTGAGCATTTTGCATATTTATATATATTCGTTTTGCTTCTAATCCAATTGAAATAGAAATGACGTGGCATCTGCTTTTGTATGCCATTGCCGAAAGTGCATTTAAAACCGAGTTTTCGCCAGTGCAATCGATAATTATGTCTGATTTGCTAATGTCAATACTGGGGGTGCCATTATCACATGAATAGAATCCACCTACAGAATATGAAACCCGGGCATGTGGATTTATAGTATTTAGCCTATTTGCAACCGCTTTTGATTTGCTACACCCTATATCAGATGTAGCTAAGATATGTCTTGATAAGTTTCCAACTTTGACAATATCATTGTCAATAATATGTATCTTGTATGCTCCACTACGAACGAATAGTTCAGCAATTGTCGAACCCAAACTACCGCACCCAATAATAGCGATGTTGCATTTTTTAATTTGTAGAGGTAATTGACCACGCAATGAAATTTCTCTTTCGTTCCAGTTTTCAGAATTTATCCACTCTAGTTCCATGTCATCCTTAAGTATCTCCACTTTGTCCCTTAGCCACCACCCTGGTTCCCCTGGCCTAAACCCATTATATGTTTTTTTGCCAACAGACAGATATGGTAGTAGCAAAGCTTGCCAAAAAATAATTTCACCTTCACCTTTGTGATACTTGGGGATGGGGAATCCTAGCAAAAGTAGATGCCTTTTATTATCTCTAATTCTAGGCAGACAGTCTCTTAGTAAAGCAAATAAATCAATTCCTTGACTGTAACAAACCTCTTTTAATTCCCTAAGCGTGGAAGGGGGTTGCCATACATTTAATACTGGAGTTGACAGGAGTTTTATCCAAATGGCGGTGTAAATATCACTAGAGTTGCTTTCAAACAAGCTTCCCCATGTGGCATTTACAAAAAACTTATCTTGGCCGGGTAAAGATTTAAACTCATTTACTCGATATATGCGCACATTTGAATTGGGTATTTGTGAAAGAACTGCTATGCCACATTTCGCCTCAATATACTCCCATTGCATATATGAAACTGCATCTTCAGAAAATGCAATGCTAATATGCGAATTTTTACTCGTGTCAAAACTTGGGAGTTCAAACAAATCTCCATCTGAAACGAGGGTTCCACTTGCTGCATCTTCGAGCCAAAAGATAGCTCTTTGCACATGAAAAAAGAGTCTGGAATCAATATCAAAAGGCTCTGCCGTATATAGCCGATCAATAACTGTTGTACATATATCTCCGGTTCTCCAGAGTCCACTACTATCAATTTTTGAATTATTTGATTGGTGCGGGAATGTTACAATTATACTATTTTTCGCCGCAGGATATATTTTTAAGTTTCCAAAAGGATATGCCGAACTAATCACTACATACCAATCCGTTTGTTTTGGTACATACTGACTTGATTTCGTTATTTCAATTTGAATCTTTATATACCATCGATCCTCTTGAACGTTATGCTGCCAATCTTCTAATAATGTAATTTGTGGCAAATCATCAAACGATCTTCGTGCACGCTTTAATTTTTCAGGAATAATATTCATAATTTTTAAGCGAAGCGTCCGCTAGGTACGCCTTCAGTTTTAGAGTTTCTTGGAGTAAATCCACTATGTGAAGAAGAACTTTTATTACTAGGTGGCGATGGAAATTCTGTACCCAATAGCTGGCACCACTTTTCTACCGAATCAGATAACACCTCGTCATCTAATGCCTCTCGAGCTAAAATCGTAGCATCCGAAACGGCAGCATAGAAGATATCATAATCTTCTTCTTTTAGCTGCCCCAAAACGTCATGCTCGGGAACTCCGCGATCACCTAAAAATGGTTTTACTGGATAGTTAGAAATCATCGTTTCAAAAACTGCCACAATACCCTCCGCTACACTATTGATATTATCGGGGCAACATTCACCTATGAAGTGTTCAAGTGGATAGCTCTTAGGATGCTTAACTGCCTCCATATTTATTTTTTTCCACCACTTAATTGCTTTTACTACATTTACATAATGACCATTGCACTTTTTATTCTTTTCTTGCGTCCATCTTATCTGCTCTAGGGGATGTGTTTCGTCCCATTTATCTGCTTCCCTGTCTGGAATTAACAAAGGATCCAACTTCCATTGGGGAGCAGCGCTGGCTTCAGAAAAAAACATATAGGCTTCATTCAATGCTGCGCTATGTGTAAGAGAAGCATCTGTTGCAATTGATAATCCAAAAAAATCCTCAACTGAATAGTCGGATTTAACACCCATGCTTGCAATTACTTTTTTTACGCTTTCACTCGGAGCAGAGGTGGGCACAATATCCAAATTGACATATCCTAGTTCAATTCCAATTGATCTTCCTTGCACTCTATATTTATCCTTATAATGTTTTTCTAAAAATGGAACAAATAAATCGAGAGCTTCTTGCGGTGAATATTCTTCCGAATCCAAACTTGTAACAACAATTACATCGACATCCGCTCGAACTCCATTTTTAGGTTTAACGGCAGTAGATCTTCGGTAACTTCCCTGTAAAAAGGTACCAATAATAATTTTTGAAAGTTCAGAATCCTTTTCAAGCCTTTCTCTTAGAGTTTTATGCCCAGTAATCAAATCACTTCTCTGATTATCTGTTAATCTGATGCTCGATAAAAAATCCTTAAAATATGTAGGAACTGTTGACATTTTATTTTCCTCCTTGAAAACAAATAGTAGGGAAGTATGTACAGCTGTTTAGTAAGTCAAAATCAAAATCGTAAATTACAGTATTTCCAAAAGGCCTT
>JGI994J12354_10003707_pt1 | contig 14122 bp, 9 predicted proteins | sample IntmicLarv3ML3BL_FD_12354 | JGI IMG/M metagenome (IMG submission 12354)
AATTCAAGCAGTGAATGTCAATCACAATGATGTGGTTGCAAGACCCGCAACAGACCCGGTAAAAGCAGCACACGACTTTGATGAATGGCAAGAAAGCGGAGTAGCATATGTTTTCACAACACCGGTCACTTCAAGCTTTGATATTGATGCAACATACGTCGCAAACGCAGCAGTATACACAATCACGTTCAAGGACGATGACGGAACAACAATTCAAGCAGTGAATGTCAATCACAATGATGTGGTTGCAAGACCCGCAACAGACCCGGTAAAAGCAGCACACGACTTTGATGAATGGCAAGAAAGCGGAGNANCATATGTTTTCACAACACCGGTCACTTCAAGCTTTGATATTGATGCAACATACGTCGCAAACGCAGCAGTATACACAATCACGTTCAACTCAGATGGCGGAACAATAATTGCACCTCAACCGGTTGCACACAACGCACCTGCAACAGCACCGACAAACCCTGTAAAAACAGGACACACATTCGTAGAATGGCAAGAAGTTGTAGGCGGAACACCGACAGGAGTACAATACACTTTCACAGCACCGATTACAGCAAACATGGATTTGATTGCAATCTATACAATCAACCCATCCGGTGGAGGTTCAGGTTCAGGCTCTGCGACAATTGTAAACAATACAAATGACAGCAGCGACAATGCAACTTCTGTAAGAATAGAGGTTGTGTGTGTTGATGAAAATGGAAATGAACTTTATGTTCAATCCTTAACAGCAATTGTCGGTAACAGTGAAGTGATAACTGCGCCCTTGATTGAAGGATACATGTTGGTGTTGAATGAAAAATCAAGCCAAGAAGTTACAATCGTTCCGGGCGAGAATGTGATCACATTCACTTATACCAAAATTCCGACAGACGTTCAAGAACCCGACAACAAGACTCGAGCTTTCCCCTGGTGGATTATAATCGTGATTTCAATCGCGATCATAACGATCTACTTGATTGCTCGAAAACAACAAAACAAAAAATAAATATTGACGGCTTTTAAATAAGCCTCAAATTGTATCCCTTGTCAAGAAGTTTTCTTGACAAGGGATTTTTTTTTGCAAAAATGAACTGTTTTTAAATTAATTTTTTTAATTTACATATTTAAAATAAAATTTTCATCTCCCGGATTTTTTCAGAATAATATGTTGAAAACAGAAAGATATATTCAAAGTAAATTTAATATAGGCGAAATAAAGTAATATTGAAAATAATTAAACTTGTTTTTATTAAGTTTTTTGAATAAAGAGATGAAAGAATGAAAAAAATCAAAGCACAATCGATTATACTATTAGTAATCCTGCTTGCCGGATTAGTATGTTTAACAGGAATGGCATCAGCAGATGAAGAATATTCAATAAGTTATGATACAGGTTCAGCTTTAACAGTCCCCCATGTAGCTCCAACTTTGGAATCTCTCTCAGATAATACCCTTGTAACAATAAGCAGCCCGGGATCGTATATACTTCAGCAGGGAACTTTTTCGAATGTAACAATTCGAATTACTGCACCTAATGTCATATTGGTTTTGAATGGCACAAATATTTCAAATCCTGTAACGGGCAATCAAAACACGACACCCTTGCAATTAATGCCCGGCTCTAATGTAACACTTGTTTTGATGGACGATAGTGAAAATAGCTTTATCTGCAAAGGAACGAGCGGAATTGACTATACCAGGCAAGCCGGAATCTTTATTGATCCGACAGCAGAATTAACCATTCGCGGACAAAACGATAATTCAGGAAAATTGACGGCAATCGGAGGCTATTTCAGTGCAGGTATTGGAGGCGGACCGAATGGACATCCCGGAAAAATCACAATAGAAGGCGGAAATATTACAGCTGAGTCCAACAGCGATACAAACGGAGGCCAAAGGAATGGTGCAGGAATTGGAGCAGGAGGCGGCAACAGTAGCCGGGCCAATGACTCAACCAACGAAATAATTATTCGCGGAGAAGCAAATGTTACAGCTTCAGGCAAAGGAAACGGTGCGGGAATCGGCGGCGGTGGAAGTAATAATAATACAGCAGGAGAAAGCGGAACAATAAAAATTTACGGCAATGCAACTGTTACAGCCATCAGTGAGAATCAGGGTGCAGGAATCGGCGGAGGCGGAACAGCCGGACACCATGCTTCAATCCTCACCGCAGGCGGCGCAGGTGGAATAATAGAAATTTACGGCAATGCAAATGTTACAGCAACCGGTTCAATATAGGGCGCAGGAATTGGTGGCGGCGGCAGCAATAACAGTACCGCCGGCGCAGGCGGAATAATTACAATTAAGGACAATGCAACTGTTACAGCAACCGGTCGCTTGAACGGTGCGGGAATCGGCGGTGGCGGCTTCGTTACAAGTCATGGCGCACCCGGCGCAAGCGGAACAATAACTATTGAAGGCACGCCGATAATTGTTGCAAGCGGCAATTACATGGATATTGGTCCGGGTACCGGTATCACCGGTTTGCCAATCGGAGCGGTCGGTCAAATTACAATTGACGGCGGTAACGTGTATGCAATCAATACACCCTTGGTTGAAAATCAATATGGAGATTCATTAGGCATGGTTAAAATGTCAGTCGGAACACCGGGTGAAGAATTAAACTTTAAAGCAATCAATGGAGCCAATAATGAATATGATTACGATGCAACAACCGATGGAAACGGTGATGTATTTATATGGATTCCTCTCGGAAATCAACTTATAATTCATGAAGATGCAGCGAATACAATACTTGAAACCGTCATTGAAAAACTTACAACATTAGGTTCTAATGAAATTGAACCGAAAAATATTCCAGGATACGTAACCCCGAACAACCAAACAGTGACATGGACCGGTGCATCATTGAGTCCTATAACGTTTAGATACATCGGTGAAGCTGTCCTGACATTAAAAGCAATTAACTTAGCGACTATGAACGAAATAGAAATATCACCAGGAGTAGCGATTACACACGACATACAGGTCTCATTAAACAATTTCTATGATTATTCCGGCGATATTGCTGCCTTAACAGCAGCCGTAGATTTAGAACATCCCGGAAGATACGCTCTTTGGGTGAATACGTTACCGACAATCGTTCAAATTAATTCGGTGACGAACACCGCTGACGTGTATTATACATTGCAACCCACTACAAGCGGCGGCGGCAGCGGTCATGGTTCCGCAACGATTGTGGACAATAATACTTCAAATAATAACACAAGCGGAAGCAACAATACAACGCCCACGAGATTGACAATTTTGTGTGTTGATGAAAATGGAAATGAACTTTTCATTCAATCATTGACAACGATTGTCGGCAGTTCAGAAGCAATAAATGCACCTCCGTTAAAGGGATATGAATTGCTGACAAGTCAAACAAGCCAAAATATCAGAATGGAAACAGGTGAAAATACGATAACATTCAGATATGCGCCGATAGATGACCAACAATCAAGTGGCGAAGATCGTCAAAACAGCAGCAGATGGAGTTTGCCGTGGTATATTTTCGTTCCGATTTTCATCATAGGAATTGCAGCAAGCTTTTTGATCGGGCAAAAAATCCAAAAAAACAAATAAGCATTAAACAAAAACTTTGAATTGTAATCCCTTTGTCAAGAATATCTTGGCAAAGGGAAATATAATTTACAAAAAACTTTTTTCAATTGTTTTTTTCAAATTCTATTTTAAAATCAATACTTTTTTTTCAAAATTTCATGTATTTCCAATTGAAGTGAATAATTTTTGTTCCCTGTGTTTCCGATGAAACAAAAACAAACAATAAAAAGATTGCATCAATACGTTTTTGAGTTGAAATATGAAAGTGTGTTTTCAAAAAAGATTCACTTAGATAAAAAGACAATATATAACCGATATGCCGACTGCATTCGTTTGTCCATTCGAAATAAAGGGGTGTCGGCGACAATTAAGCTTTAATACCTTTACTTCTATTGGATATCTTACATTAAAATTACAGTTCTGAAAAAAAGCGGATTCGTTTTAATCAAATTTTTCATAACGCCACGCCAGTTAAATTCGATTTTTACCGGCAGAAAAATTGATTGATATAAACAAATGAAGTATTCAAAATTTTGATGAAATCGAGTGGAAACGTTCGAATTTTTCAAAAGGTTCATTTTCCAATCATTGAATTTTCGCAGATATGTCGGCCTTTTTCAATTATCCGCTTCGACTCCCGAAAAAAAGGTTGACTGCAAACAAACGGATTTGCCGGACTTAGCAGATTTTTGGAAATTACGGCAAAAACGATGGCATAAACCTATATGATATCTCACAGGAGATTTAAGCACCATGACAAACTCCCTAAATAAATTATTTGAGCGTTTGCTTGAAAACGAGTCTATTTTTAAAGACAAAGAAGTTTTAAGGCATTCGTACACTCCCGACGTTTTGGTTCACCGAGATGAACAAACAGAAGAATTGGCGACAATTTTAGTTTCAGCTCTTCCGAGGCGAAACACCGTCAAATATTCTCATCTACGGAAAAACAGGAACAGGGAAAACGGCTGTAACGCGTTACGTCGGCAAAGAGCTCGAAAATATGAGTGAGAAAATGGGCGTGAAATGCTCCGTCATTTATGTCAACTGTGAAGTAATCGACACCCAATACCGTCTTTTAGCAAATTTGGCGCGTCATTTCGGCGAAGACATTCCGATGACCGGATGGCCGACCGACCAAGTTTTCCAAAAATTTAAAGAAGCATTGGACACTCGAGAACAGGTTCTCATTGTGATTTTAGACGAAATCGATAAACTCGTTAAAAAAGGCGATGATGTTCTTTACAATTTATCCCGTATCAATTCCAGTTTGAAACAAGCACGCGTCAGCATTATCGGCGTTTCAAACGACTTAAAATTTACCGACTTTTTAGACCCGCGTGTAAAAAGCTCTCTCGGCGAAGAAGAAATTATTTATCCGCCGTACGATGCCGATCAAATCCGTGACATTCTCTATCAGCGCGCTGAAATCGCTTACATTGAAAATGTTTTGGATGAATCCGTGATTCCGCTCTGCGCTGCTTTGGCAGCTCAGGAACACGGCGATGCACGTCGCGCATTGGACTTGCTTCGTGTTTCCGGTGAAATCGCCGAACGCCGCGAAGAAAAACTTGTCACCGAAGTTCATGTTCGTGTCGCTCAAGATAAAATCGAAGTTGACCGAGTTGTTGAAGTCGTTCGAACACTGCCGACGCAATCGAAACTTGTTTTATTCAGTATTGTAACGCTGAACATTAGCGCTCAAAATCAGAATCTGTCGCCGCAAAGCATTACAACCGGTGAAGTGTACAACGTTTACAGAAAATTGTGCAAAGCCATCGACATGGATGTTTTAACACAGCGCAGAGTGACGGATTTAATGTCTGAATTAGATATGCTCGGCATTATTAACGCAATTGTTGTCAGCAAAGGCCGCTACGGACGAACAAAAGAAATTTCGCTTTCGGTTCCCGTTAAAAGCACATACGATGTTCTTTTGGAAGATTACAAATTAACGCCGCTTCAAAATTACAGCACAAATTTGAAAATCGGCTATTTCTGATTCACTAAAACAAACATTTTTAAGAAGCAAATCCTTTTTTCCTTTATGAAAAAAGGGTCTTTTTTGTTATTTTTAATTCTTTTTGTTATTCTTTGNATTACNTTGAGCGGATGCTTAACATCGATTTTAAAAGGCTCAGATGCTTCCGAAAAAACAGAAAATATCAGCGAAGTTTTAGAAATTTACGAACTAAATATTTTCCTTCCGATTATTTCCGGAGAGGAAAAGGCTGTTGAATCCGGAACATATTATGTAACAAATTCGGAAGTTCAAGTTATCCGAGTTGTAAATTCATCAAAAGAAATTGCTTTATTAAAAGAATCTTCACTTTTTTCGTTCCGTGAAGCCGAATATGATGAAATTTATTTCATAACATCGGAAAATTTTTCAATGACAGCTGACGGCATTCGTTCTTTTTCTGAAAAGCCGGAGCTTTTGAATCTGAATTATTCAAAAGAAAATTTGAAACGGTCACCGAAACTCGTTTTGGAAGAAAACTTTTCAGGAATTTTGGTATATACTTTCCACCCGGGAATGAACGGAACGTCTTTTGCTGCGAATGACGGCGCTGAAGCAATTCAAATTATATTGCCCGAAAAAACAACAACTGGGAACAGAATAATCGGAAAAGCGTCGCCGACTCAGGACTCGACTGAAAAAGATGAGCTTGGCAGAGATGTTTTAAAATGGAACAAGCCGGTCAGTTCCGTCAGCGTAAAATATTACAGCGAAAATGCGCCGCTTTATTTGCTCATTGCGTTTTCGTCTATAGCCGGAATCATTTGTGCAATTTACTTGTGGAACAAATACCAGATCAAAAGACTTCGTGAAATTACAAAATTGATTGATTCTGACGAAAACAGCGGCTTCCGAAAATCAAAATGAATATTTAAAACGAAGACAGGAATTCTTATGACAAACACTCAAAACGAAGCGATGCTGATTGATTTCAATAATGTCACGGTTATCAAAGATGGGCGCCCGATTTTGGATTCTGTTTCTTTGAGTATTGCCGCAAATGAAAATATTGCGATTATCGGACCGAACGGTTCGGGAAAATCGTCTTTGATAAAAGTGATGACAAGAGAATATTATCCGGTTGCCGATGCGCCTGAACTTCGGATGAATGTTTTGGGTGAAGAAATCTGGAATATTTTTGACCTTCGAAAACAAATGGGAATTATTACAACTGATTTACAGAACAGCTGCCTTCGTGACAGCACGGTTCTTGAAATTGTTTTGTCGGGATTCTTTTCGAGTATCGGCATTTATGATGATCTTTTTGATGTCACAATTGAGATGAAAGCGACAGCGATCGAGATTTTGAAGTTTTTGGGAATCGGTCACTTGGCACATAAAAAAATGACGAAAATTTCATCGGGCGAAGCTCGAAAAGCATTGATTGCACGCGCGCTTGTTCACGACCCGAAGGCGCTTGTTTTGGATGAGCCGACAAACAGCTTGGATATGAAATCTGTTTTCCAATTCCGAAAAACCATCAGCGCGATTGCAAATTTAGGAAAAAATATTATTTTGGTGACGCATGATTTGTCGGATATAATTCCCGAAATTTCGCGCGTTATTTTGATCAAAAACGGGAAAATTTTTGCTGACGGCAAAAAAGAAGATATTTTGACAAATGAAAATTTAAGTGCTCTTTTTGAAATTCCCGTAACGGTTCAAAAACACGGCGAATATTACGCTGCTTTTTGTTGAGGATTTTGAAATTTTTTGAAAAACGAGTACACTTTTTTTCAATTGAAAAAGAAAAAAAGGATGAAAAAAGAAATTCAGATAATTTTTAGAAATGGAGAAAGGCAGCCCGTTTATTCAAACGGGCCGGTTAGACTTTAAAGGGGATGCTTTTTTGAATAATTAACAGATTATTATCCAATTTGCTTGTTTTTGTACGGAGGGACGTTTTTTAATGTTTATTGCTTTTTTTCGATATATGGCTAGAGTTTTTATTAGAAATTAAACAGAGGACTCAAAATTAAAACAAATAAATTTGAGTTAATACATACTAACAAAATCCTATATATAGTTTTCTTCAATTGAAAAACGATATTGGCAAATATGACAAATTTGGAAAATCGTTGGTTTAAAAAAGATTGAATATAAAAACACAAAAAAAATTGAATAAAGTATTTAATTATTTAATTTGAATTTGTCTTATTTTGAGAATTAAATAAAGCAAGACAACTTGAGTTTTAAAAGAAATAAGAAAAATTAAAAAAGAAATAAAAAAAAGAAAATCAGCGGGAAATTATTTCCCCGCTTTCTTCAAACTTTTTTTCGCCTGACAGCAAACCTTTCAAAACGATTGTTAAATCGGCTGCCGGAACTAAAATTTGTTTCATCGTGTCGCGGTCGCGAATGGTTGCAATTCCTTTTTCAAGCGTGTCAAAATCAATTGTAACCGAATACGGAATGCCGATTTCATCGTTTCTTCTGTATCTTTTTCCGATTGTTCCGGATTCGTCGTAGTCTGCCATAATGCCGACAGCAACGATTTCATTGAACAGCTTTTTTGCAGCGGCTGTCAATTCCGGCTTTCCCATCAAGGGGTGAACAGCGGCTTGATAAGGCGCAACAATATTTTTAAAACGCATGATGAGACGGCTTTCTTCGTCGCTTTCACTGTTTTCGTTTTCGGTTTCAGCGGCAGAAGCTGTTAATTCTTCTTCATCAAAAGCGTGTTCCATAACGCAATAGGTAATTCTGTCAATGCCGTAAGACGGTTCGATGACGTGCGGAATGACTGTGCGGCCGGAAATTTTAATGTTTTCTTCACCGAAAGCAATCAAATTTTTCGGAACAGTAAAGTCTTCGCCGCCGATTGAAACCGTAATTTCGTCGCCGGCATTTTGAATTTCTTCAGCACTGAGCTGTTTTAAAGCTTCGCCGACATCTTTTGCTTTTCCTTTGAAAAGAGGACCCAGCTTTCCCATATCCGGTTTAATAACGAATTTCGTTTCAAAAATCGGCTCGGGATATTCAATATAAACCGAAAGCTCGACTTTGCTTTGCTTAGCGTGCGCCGACAAATCATAATCCGTTCGGTCGGCAATACCGACAACTTCGACCCAGCCGAAGCGATCCGTTTTGACTTCCGCATCCCAACAATCCACGGCATAATGCGCCATTTCATCGCGTAAGTGCTGACGGAATCTGAGAGCGGACGGTTCAACGCCGACGCGTGTCAAAAAGTCATTTGTCAAAGCCACGTAGTAGCCTAAAAATTCGTGGGCGACAGTTCCATCGGCAACGGCTTCGCCGATTGTTTTTTGAATTGTTGTTCCGTTTTCTTTTTCCTGCTCGCTTTGAGGATAAAGCGTCAGCTTGACGTTTTTATATTTGTCAAAGTTCGGATGCGTTTTAACATCGGGATCGACAAAAATTTCACATTCTGCCTGCGTAAATTCGCGAAGTCTCAAAACGCCTTGACGCGGCGAAATTTCATTTCGGTAAGATTTGCCGATTTGGACTGCGCCGAACGGCAATTTTTCGCGGTAAAAACGGGACAAGCGGTCGAAATCGACGAACATTCCTTGTGCCGTTTCCGGCCTCAAATAACCGGGGCGACCGCCGCCCGGACCGATTTTTGTTTGGAACATTAAATTGAATTCAAAAGATTTTCCAAGCTTTTCACCGCATTCGGGACACACAATGCTGTGCTGCACAATCATTTCGTCCAGCTGTTCTGTACTCAAAGCGCCGACGCCTTCAATGCCGAGCGCTTCAATTAAGTGATCAGCGCGGAAAGACTGATTGCAGCCGCCGCATTCTGTTAAAGGATCGGAAAAGCCGCCGACGTGACCGGAAGCAACAAAAATGTCTTCAACGCCGATGGTCGGCGCTTCGATTTCCAAATAACCTTCATTCAAAACATAAAATTCGCGCCAAATATTTTCGACTTTTCTTTTGACTGTGCAGCCGAGAGGACCGTAATCAAAAAAACCGGCGGCTCCGCCGTAGAGTTCAAATGAATTCCATAAAAAGCCGCGGCGTTTGGCAAGATCCATCACTTTGTCATATTTATCCATATTGTAAAGCCTCTGAATTTAGTAAAATCTGATAATCCTGATTTATAAAATAATGATTCAATTTCAAAATCAAGAATAGTATTTCAAGAATTGTATTGGAAAAGAATTGATAGAATTTAAAATTTTACAAATAATTTGAAAAAAGATCATCGAATTTTCGTTTAAACGAAATATATTTAAAGTATCAAACTATTTTCTGTTTGACGAAAACTCGACGATATTTTTATCGTTCACTTTTTATGTACTCGCCGAAAAAGCCTCATCCAAGGTACCAATCGGTAAACGGTCTGATTTTCCTCTCTAAATCAGATCGTTTATTTTTTTTTATTTTAACTAAATCCGTGTCTTTTTTCAGACACAATAACCGCAATATTTGCAGCAATTCACAAACAACTGAAATCCGCATCATTTAAAATTGGATTTCGGGAGAATACTTATGTCCTCAAACTTAGAAAATACTCAAAATCTAAGAACTGAAAATCTAAATGTTGAAAACTCAAACATTGAAAATTCAAACCAAAATCAAAATTCATTGATTCAAAGAAAAAACAGTTCGGAAATTCAAGAAGATGTAAAAAATACGAAAAAAGGGCGCGCCCGACTTTTTGAAATTACGTTTCAAAAAAAATGGTATATGCTGGCATCAGCCATATTTTCAATCATTCACGTTGCGTTTTCCTTTGTTCCTTACATTTTCCTTTATCTCGTTTTGAAAGAAATATTACCGAATTTAGCAGATTTAAGCCAAATCAACGGTGAGCTTCTCACAACATACATCGCCGGCATTGCCGGTTCAATCGTATTAACGGTTCTGACAATGTTTATCTCATTGATGTTTTCGCATCTCGCCGCTTTTAAAACGCTTTACAATTTAAAAGTCGATTTTGCATCAAAATTATCAACGCTGCCGCTCGGCTATTTTAATCAAAATGCGACCGGCAAACTCAGAAAAACAATGGACGAAAACATTGAAAGCATCGAACTCTTCATCGCGCATCATTTTCCGGATTTGGTCGGCTCATTTGCCGCGCCGATTGTGCTGATTCTTTTGCTTTTGTATTTCGACTGGCGCATCGGTTTGATTTGTTTAATTCCGGTTATTATCGCTTACTCAATTCAAGCCATTTCATTCGGCGGCAAAAACAAAATTATATTTTTAAAAATTTATCAGGATTCACTTGAAGAAATGAACGTTTCCGCTGTTGAATATATTCGCGGAATTTCCGTCATAAAAATCTTCAATCAAACCGTTTATTCCTTCAAAAAATTCCACACATCAATTATGAAATACACGGAATTTTGTATCAAATACACATATATGTGCCGCACGCCAATGATTGCGTTCATAACAATTTTGAACAATGTTTCTTTTTTCCTGATTCCGGTCGGCATTTGGTGGGCAACGCGAACATCTGATTACGCCGCTTTTGCTTTGACTTTCATTTTTTACATGATTTTTTCAGCAGCCGTTACTTCGCCGTTCATGAAATTGATGTATGTCAGCAACAAAGGTGATGTCATTATAGAAGGCATTCTTCGAATGGATCAAACACTTAATACGCCGTCAGTCATCGAATCACCGAATCCCGTTCCGCCAATAAATGTTATTGGTCGAAGCGTTCGATTTGAAAATGTTTCATTTTCATACACAGGAGATGAAAACAATGCGCTTTCAAATATCAGCTTCACTGCAAAAGAAAGCGAAATTACCGCACTTGTCGGAAAATCCGGCAGCGGAAAAAGCACAATTGCGCACTTGATTCCGCGTTTCTGGGACGCGGACAGCGGCACGATTTATATCGGAAACACAAAAATACAAGATTTGAGAACGGATGACTTGATGGATATGGTCAGTTTCGTCTTCCAAGATGTTTTCTTGTTTAAACAAAGTGTTATGGAAAATATTCGAATCGGAAAGCCGAATGCAACCGTTGATGAAGTTTACGCGGCTGCTAAAGCGGCGCAATGCGACGAATTTATTCGAAATCTTCCGCTCGGCTATGAAACAATTATTGATTCCAAAGGCGTCCACCTTTCAGGCGGCGAACGGCAAAGAATTGCAATTGCACGCGCCATACTCAAAGATTCTCCAATCATTGTTTTAGATGAAGCAACGGCTTTTGCCGACCCTGAAAATGAATACAAAATTCAGGAAGCGTTTAAGGAATTGGTGAAAAAAAAAACCGTTATCATGATTGCGCACAGGCTGCCGACAATCAGAACCGCGCATCAAATTATTGTTATGAATGACGGAAAGAATGAAGAATCCGGAACGCACGACGAATTAATTCAAAAAGGCGGCGCTTACAAAAAAATGTGGGACGCTTACAATTCTGTCTTGGAGTGGCGTATCGTTCAACCGATATCGCAACCAATATCTCAATCGGCATCGCAATTGCAATCGACTTCAATTCCAACCGCGAACGGCTCAAATGATTCAACTCAAAGGAGCGTGATTTAATGTCTCATAATAAAAATTCAGAATATGATAAATCGGAATATTCGGATTTGTTCGGCGATGATTCCGGATTGATGATTTTCAGATTGAAAAAATATCTTTCGCCGAAAGGTTACAGTGATTTGAAAAAAGCTGTTGTCGGCGTCATTATAACGAATCTTTGCCTTTTTGTTCCGGCAATTTCGGTTTCTTGGTTTGTTTATGAATTGTTAAAACCGTTCATGAACGAGCCGATTGATGTTGAACGTCTTTGGTTTTCATTCGGAATTGCTGTTGCCGGCGTCATTTTAGTTGCTGCCGCGCATATTAATGAATATAATAAATGCTATGTCAGCGCCTACACTGAAGTCGGTATTGTTCGAACCGAGCTTGCCGAGCACTTGCGAAAATTGCCTTTGAGTTTTTTCAATCGCAAGGATTTGACGGATTTGACGACAACAATTATGGCAGATTGCACTCGAATTGAATCATCTTTATCTCACCTGCTTCCGCAGCTGGTCGGACAAGTCATTTCAATTACAATCGTTGCTTCGATGTTGATTATTTTTGATTGGCGAATGGGAATTGCAACTTTTGCAACGTTTCCGATTGCGCTGCTTTTGATTTATTTGTCAAAAAATTTCCAAACGAAATTTGATCAGAGACTTCATAAAAGCAAATTAGATGTGGCCGATAAAACGCAGGAATATTTGGAAGGAATGAAAATTATCAAGGCTTTCAAATTGGGCGGCGTCAAATTCAAAAAATTTGAAGAATCTTTAAAAAATATGATGAAAAGCTCGATTCTTCTTGAATTCGGCGTCGGTGTCATTACAATCGGAATTTCCTTGTTTTTGCAAATGGGACTTCCGCTCACAGTTCTTGTCGGTGTTTATTTGGTTCTCGGCGGAGCATTAGAAATTTTCACGTTTTTGATTTTCGTGATTGTCGCTTCCAGAATTTACAGTCCTTTGACAACGATTTTGATAATGATCAGCGAATATTTCTTTATGGAACAATCTTTGAAAAGATTGGCTGCGCTGAGAAATGAACCGTTAATGGAAGGCAGCAAAGCAACAAATATTGAAAAATATGAAATCAAGCTTCAGGATGTTGAATTCCGTTACAATAAAGAAAATGTGATTAAAAACATGACTTTGACAATTCCGGAAGGAAAAGTGACTGCGTTTGTCGGCCCGTCCGGCAGCGGAAAAAGCACGGTTTCAAAGCTGATTGCTCGCTTTTGGGATGTTTCTTCCGGAGAAATAACGCTTGGCGGAACGAATATTAAAACGATAGACGCCGAGCATTTAATGGAATATATGTCATTTGTTTTCCAAGATGTTGTTCTGTTTGACGATACGGTTTTTAACAATATTAAACTCGGTCGGCATGATGCAACGGATGAAGAAGTGTACGCGGCGGCAAAAGCTGCGCGCTGCGATTCTTTTGTCACGCGTATGCCGGAAGGATACAAAACAATCATCGGTGAAAACGGCAGCCGACTTTCCGGCGGAGAAAGACAGCGTATTTCAGTTGCAAGAGCTATTTTGAAAAATGCGCCGATTGTTCTTTTGGATGAAGCCACTGCGTCTTTAGATCCTGAAAATGAAGAAGAAGTTCAAAAAGCGCTTTCGGAATTGATTTCATCAAAAACCGTTATTGTAATTGCTCATCGTCTCAGAACAGTAACGAATGCCGACAAAATTGTCGTTTTAGACAATGGTCAAATCATTGAAGAAGGAACGCATGATGAACTGATTCAAAATAATGGTTTGTACAACAAAATGTACAGCATTCAGCAAAAAAGTATGGATTGGAGTATTTAATACTCCGATTCTTATTTTTTTATTTTTTTTGTTGGTTTTTTAATTTTGTCTTTTCTCTTTTTTTGTTTGCTTTTGATTATTATTTGATATTGTAATTTGATATCATTATGCGCAGTCGAATCTCAATTCGAATTGAGGTGGTTGCTTTGATTTTCAAATATTTTTCAAAATCCTGACTTAAACTTTTTCAATATCGAAAACAAATTCTATTAATAAAATCAGAAACAATGAGAAGTTAATGAATTCCATT
>JGI994J12354_10003708_pt1 | contig 14121 bp, 5 predicted proteins | sample IntmicLarv3ML3BL_FD_12354 | JGI IMG/M metagenome (IMG submission 12354)
CTAAAGGCGGGCGAAAGTGTGACGCTGGCGCAGATTGAAGGTCCGGGCGTGATACAGCATATGTGGTTTACCTGCGACCCGGGCTGGTGGCGCAGTTTGGTTTTGCGCTTTTATTGGGATGGCGAGCAAGCGCCGTCGATAGAGGTTCCGATTGGCGACTTCTTCTGCAACGGCTGGTGCCAAAGAAGTATTGTAAACTCTATGCCCATCGCAGTGCTGTCTGCAGGCGGTATGAACAGCTATTGGGAAATGCCATTTCGCAAGGCGGCGAAGATAACAGTAGAAAACATAAGCGGGCGCGACCTACCGGAATTCTTCTATCAGATAACCTATGCGCTCACCGAAGTGCCGGAAGATTGCGCGTATTTCCATGCGCAATGGCGGCGTTCACACTCGACTGACAACAGCATTCACACCATACTGGACGGCGTACGCGGAAGCGGGCATTATGTGGGAACCTACATGGCATGGCAGACCAACAACTCAGGTTGGTGGGGCGAAGGAGAAGCAAAGTTCTTTATTGACGGCGACGATGAATTCCCAACCATATGCGGCACAGGCACCGAGGACTATTTCGGCGGCGCGTGGGCATTCGAGGCGGAAGGCGGCGGCAAATATGGCGCATACAGCTCGAATTTTCTGGGTTTCCACCAAGTTATAGAGCCGCAGGGGTTCATCAGCTCACAGCAACGTTTCGGTATGTACCGCTGGCATGTGATGGATCCGATACGGTTCGAGTCGGATATTAAAGTGACCATGCAGGCGCTTGGATGGCGCTCTGAGGGCAGATATCTGCCGCTCAAAGATGATATCGCATCAGTTGCATATTGGTATCAGAGCGAGCCGCATGCACCTTTTGCACCTGTTGGAGATAAGAATCATTTGGAAGTGATATAGGAGGAAATTATGCCCGGATACGCAACATGGCAAACGCTTTATAAAGAAGAGTATGCGCAATTGTTCGAAGAAGGATATCCTGTGGGCGAATGCCCAAAACCTGATATCACATCCGAATTTTTGCCTTTCCCGGAGGATGTGCGCGGTAAGCTTGTTGAAGACAGCATCGGTGAATCCGAATGGGAGCGCGCCTACCGCAATTTGCGCGCGGTTATGAATAAGGGTATACGCGAGGATTATCCATATACTGAGCCAAATGGATTTGAGGAGATAATCGAAAGTGCGGCATCTGTGCCTGTGCTTGAGCCAGTGAATGAAAACGAGTACGCAGAGCGCGTAAGAGGCGCTTGGTATGGGCGCTGCGGTGGTGTTATATTGGGAAAACCGGTTGAGATGGGTTGGAGCCGCTTGGAAATAGAAGAATACTTAAAAAGCGTTGACAGCTATCCTTTAAACGATTGGATACCAATCAAATCCGAAAAATTAAATAAAACCCTGCGTATGGACTGCTTAGCATCATCACGCGGACATATTGAGTATGCACAGCCCGATGATGATATTCACTATACTATACTCGCCCTGCTTCTTGCGGAAAAGAAGGGAAGTAGCTTCACACCATATGATGTTGGTGTTAACTGGCTTGATAATATCCCGTATCATTGGCTATGGTGTTCGTCAAGGCAGGCGTACTACAACATGGTAAACCTAAGCGCAGACCGTTCGGCAGATGAGCAGGCGGCCGAGTTTCCCGATAAGCTTAATCCCTGGCGCGAGTGTATAGATGGGCAGCTGCGCGGAGACTTTTGGGGATACATAAATCCTGCTAAGCCGCACGATGCCGCGTGTTTTGCGCACAGAGAATGCTCGCTCGGACTCGTGAAAAACGGATTATACGGTGGGATGTTTGTAGCGGGATGCTGTGCGGCGGCGATGTCGAAAAATCCCACTGTAGAAATAATCCTACAGGGAGGATTGTCTGTTATTCCCAAAAAATCGCGATTGGCGGCGATGGTATCGAATGTTGTTGAGTGGTATAAAAACAGCGGCGACTGGATTGCTGTATGCGACAAAATATACGAAGCTTATGGGCACCTTCCGTTTGCCGCAACGATAAATAATATGGCAATTGTGGTGCTTGCGTTGCTTCACGGCGGTCTGGATTATACGAAAACCATAGCCACCGCTGTTATGTGCGGTATTGACACCGACTGCAATTCCGGCACAGCGGCAAGCATAGTTGGTGCGGCTGTGGGGTATAAGTCGCTCGACCAAAGGTGGATTGCTCCGCTAGGCGACAAAGTAAAAACGGCAATCGCGCAATTTGGCGAAGGCACGATTTCGGATTTGGTCAGACGCACCATCGAAACAAAATTAAGATGGAGTATATAATATAGGAGGATTTCGATATGCGATATAATATATTGGAACATGCAGGGATGGCGGAGATGAAGACCAAGCATCCCGATTGGGTGTGGAACCGCAGTGACACGCATGTTGTGCTGGGCGTTCCGGGGTCGCTGGATGCGCTGAAAACGCCTGTAGAACCGGGCAATTCCTTTTCGCCCGGACCGGGCAGCTATGGAGTTTCGCCGTGGGTATATGTAGACGGTATTCTGCATGCGCCGGAAGAAAAGCCCATTGAAGAACTGGACTGGAGTTTTGCGGAAGGGCATCTGCCGGTGCTGTGTTCTACATGGCACGCAGGGGATATTGAGGTGTCGACGCGCATCTTCACCGACGGCGAGCTGGAGAATAATTGCATAAAGGACTATTTTCGCGTGTGCCTTGCCAACCATACAGATCAAGCTAAGACATTTAAATTTTATCTCGCGATCCGTTCGTTTGGCGCGGCGGGCGGTCCGATTACCTCGCTTCGTTATGATGCGGATAAGGTGTATATCAACGACGCGCCGCTGTTGCTAGCTGTTAAGCCTGCATCGCAGTTTGGCGCAGTGAGCTATGAGGCAGAGCAGACAGATATTTCTTCATATGCGCGCAAAGGTATATTGCCCGGCACGTCGAGCGTTTCCGATTCATCATCGTGGGCGAGCGGCGCGCTGGAATATCAGGTATCGCTGGAGCCGAGACAGGATATATGCTTAGACTTTGTATGCCACCTGCACGCAAACCATTGGATGCTGAACTGGCAAGCTCCGCTGGAGAATAACATGGATATCGATGCGATCGAAACGAATTTTCTGGCAAGCTGGCGGGAGCGGCTTTCGATAAAACTCGACCTGCCGGATAAACGCTTTACCGATGCGTTCCAAAGTCAGTTGGTGCATCTCAGCATGTTTACCGTACACGATTCGCCCAGAATTTCGCCGATATCCTATCCGCTGTGGTGGCTTAGGGACGGGGCATATCTTGTAAACGCGCTGGAAAAGGGCGGATTTCATAACTTCTGCGAACAGGCATGCAGGGGCATTGCGGGCAAGCGGGCGTTTGGCGGATTCGGCTCGGAGGGCGATGCGCCCGGCGATATCATCTGGATGATGTCGGAGCATTATTTGCTGACGAAGGATAAATCCTTCCTAATGGATATGTATCCGACGATACGAGAAAGCGCCGACCTGCTTATTGAGATGCGTCATACCGACAAGCCTGTGAAGATTCTCACCGAGTTCTGTGTGCCGTACCTGTCGCTTGAACCTAATATGGACATGCTGTGTATCCCTGCGAAGGATGGCTTGATTATGGGGCGGATGGACTTGCATTTTCCGATTATATGGGTAAATTCCTTTGCGTATCTCGGATTAACGCGTGCGGCAATGTGCGCGCGGGAGTTGGGATTAGATGACACGAAATACCGCGAGGAAGCGGCGGCGCTCAAAGATGCGATACTTAAAAAATCGCAGGAGATATTCGGGGAGAACGACCGCGATGTGAACTGCGCGTTTTGGCCAACAGCTTGGGCTTCAAAGGATGACGAATTTATCGCCGGAAAGTTCGACGAGTTCTGGAACACTGTGCGTTACCCGAACGGCGAGTATGCTCCGGAGCCGCTGTGGACATATTTTGAGGCGGGTCAGGCGCATAATAACATCTTGCGCGGTCAGCGCGGCAGAGCGTGGGTATCAATCGAGAGCTTTCTTGCAAATCATACCGCACCGGGGCTTTACACCTATCACGAAGGCAGTATGGATGAGAATTCATTTCTGTTGTGGCAGCGTACACGCGGTTGGGATGATATAAACTTTATAACACCGCACGGCTGGACAGCGGCAGAGCTGTTCTTGCTATTGCGCGACTGCCTTGTGTACGAAGAGAACGGCGCGGTTATAATCGGTTCAGGCATACCTGAATCGTGGCTGGAATCCGATTTCTCAGTCGGAAACATCCCGACCTTCTGCGGCAATCTTTCGTTTAAATATACCGCAGCCGATAAGACATTGCGCGTGCAGACCGAAGATGGCGTTGATGTACGCCATGAACTGCCGGGTGTAGGGATTACGTTGAAGCTTGGGTAAACGGCATATATGAAAAACAAAGAGGAAAGAACAAGCGAAAAATTTTAGAAATATATCTTTGTAAATATAGGCATAAAACGACCCGGTTTTAAGGCATCGCCTTAAAACCGGGTCGAAGCTTAGCAGTGTTATTTTTATCTCTTAATATCTATTAGGCAGCCACGGAGCGGTCTTCGCGGAGAAGTCCGACTTAGTCGTATTAAGCTCATATACCCCGATATTGTCAACATATATCGCGGCATCTTTCGGCGCATCCGCAGTAACCGCACCCCCTACAGAAAACATATTTGTCAAGGTTGTGCGGATGTTTATAACCCCACTCGTCTGTGTTATATACCCTGCCGATGCAGCGTTTCCGTCTAATCCCCTAAGCCCCGGACCGCTGAGCGTAACGGTATACTGTATCTGCCCTCCAACTTGGTTGGCGGTATAAGCAGGATTGACCTGCCTTATCCCCACCTCGAAGTCTATCGGCTGATCCTTCGCCCATTTCGCGATAGCTGTGGTAGACTGCGCGTTCGCAGCGATATCTGCAGTTCCGCCCGGCTCAGCGCCGTAGAGGTATATGGTTCCGTCATTGCTAACCAAAAACATCCTTGCCTGATATCTCATATTGAAGCCCTGAACCGCCGGGAAGAAGGATACACCGCCGGCTCCCGCGTCTTGACTCACCACAAACGTTCCCGTATACATCGCTCTGGCACCTCTGGACAGCGTACCCGCCGATGGAGGCGACGCCGGAGCAAATTCATCTAAGAAGAAATTCCTGTGTCCTGTTTTCGTCTCCGCAAAATCCGGAGCTATCTTCAGCGCCAAATTTCCCACTTCGTCCGGTCTGTAGCCCAGCTCCATCAGCCCGTTTGGTTCGCTCTCTGTTCCCCAGCGGTTCACCCTCGCCAGATGCCCTGCGCTATTTGTTTGCCCAATAACCGTATTCAAGTTCCAAGGTACACCCGCCTGATACATATTCCAGCGGTTGCCTGTCGTTTCGGTCCAAGCAGGACCGCCATTTTTGATATTGTTTATCCAACCATGGGCAAACCCATCGCGCGCCCATCTGGACCCATTAAAGTCCGCTCTATACTGCTGGTCTTTAAAGTCGGCAGGCTCAAAGTCTTCCGCCATAAACATACCGCCCCATACAAGCTGGTTGCTGCCCGGATTTTGAATATTCGCATTGAGCGCGTCTGCCTCCGAAGCTATCTCATCCCAGGCAAACAGCCCCTTTCTCGCCGCAGTAAAGTTGACCGTATACCTGTTCATCGCCCCGGCAGTAGTTCCCTTGGACTCAACAACTACAGTGGTAACTCCCGCTCCAATCGCAACGCTTTGGTCAATCGCAAGCGGGCTTCCGCTTCCGTTGGCGCTCCCCAGAGTCAGAGAAGTCGCCGCTGTCGCCGCGACAGCGTTCAGCTGCACCCTTGTTGTCCCCGAAGGAAGCTGCACATTGTATATAACCGCTCCTGCGTCGTTTGCGTTCCATCCCGCCATAGTCTTTCTTGCCATCTCGCCGGTTCCGGCGTAAGGAGTATACTGGAATCTGGTAATCTTAGCGTCATCCGCCGACGGCATTGTCGGTTCATACGGTTTCGATACCCGAAGCGGCTTCATCTCTATCATATTATTCCAAACAAACTCTTTTATCACCCATCCTGCCCCCGGCTCAAAGTCTGCAGGCATAGTAATTTTCGGATGTGCAACACTGCTCAACATTTGCTCCTCTGTCGCCAACGTAACAAGCTTGCCGTTCTTATACAGCGCCGTTATAGCAACGCATTCCACATCATCCGGCGGCGGTTTCAGCTCGCCGTCGCCCGCCATTGCGCCCTGCGCCAGATTGTAAAAACTGCCGCTCCCGGTCTCCTGCAGTTTGCGCGCCCGAACCATATAGTTCTTAATCTCGCCGGGGTTGTTATGCGTCCATGTAGTTCCGCTCACACTCGCCAGCAGCTCATACTCGCCGTCCTTATACTCCGAACCGTAGATACAGTATTCGGTCACAGCACTGTCTGCCGAAGCTGTCCAGTTCAGCACTGTATTGCCGCTTGATTGTGTAAGCGTAAGGTTTGCGGCGGGCAGAATCGGATACATCCGCAGCGTAGGGTCGCCCATCAGCGCGATATGCACGTAGCCCGGATACGGGTTGCCAAGCGCATTATACAGAAGAGGTTCGCTTCCCTTATTGTTTTGGGTGAGTCTCGCGCTGTTGCCGATAGTCTCTCCCAAACCCATCGGATGATAAAACCACTGCGGCCAACTGCTAAAATTGGCAGTAAGTCCATAGTCCGGCACGGCGATAATGGAGCGCGTTATATGATTAGATTTCCACCAATCCGATTGATAGCTGGCAAGAGTAGTTGCGAAGACCATCCCAATTCTTTTGCTCGGATCAGAAATAAAATCTGTTGAAAATTCGCCGTAATATGTGAATATTTTATCATCGGCTCCATTGGCGTTAACATGACCCCATGTGTAGGTGTCATTCTCTAAGAACTGCTGCCATCTTGGATTGGCACTGGTATTGGGATCATTATCGACATAGTCATACCGCGGATTGGCGCCCCAGAGCGGATACATCGCTCTGAATAGCACTGACGCGGGCGCGCCGATGCGTGCATTTTTGAAGTAGTCGATAACCAGCGCATCTTTGGTGGTGGGCGTAAGACCCATCCTGTATTTATGGTCTTTATTCAAATACTGTATCAAAAGCTCGGTGTGGGTTTTAACACTGCCATCACCATTCTTAAATTTGTTGATTCCTTCAAAGTCCACACGACCCACCTGCAGCTTCACAGTACCGGGGATAGCATTGGGTTTTGCGCTCCAGGCAGCCTCATTATTCCCCATCTCGCCGTAATACGCCTCGGCAGAGTAGGCACGATTTCCGTGACTGTCGATATTATAGTTTCCGGACATATAAATAGGAATTCGCCCAAGCAAAATGACTGCCTCTACGTTGTCAGGGTCGGCGTCATAGTCTTTTTTTATCAGCGCTTTAACCGATTCAGCCGAATCACTGCGCGACACGTCGTGACGGATCACTCCCCAGCCGTCGCCAATCAAATCATCGCAAAACTGCTCCAGCGCGTCGGCAAGCAGACCGCCCGGGTCGTTTGCACCCAGCCGTTCCTTCTCCAAAATGATAATCGCGGTTCCGCGCTTCGGAACCTCAGCTACCTTTATCCCGGCCAAAACATAACCCTCAAACCAACCGACCGTCGAATGGACGGCGCGAACCCTGTATTCGTAGGTCTGCCCAACCGCGACATTCGTGTCTGTGTAAAAGAAGGTATCCTTTTCCACTCGCGTGTCCGCTCCCCAGGATACAGCGTTTTTTTCCTTGCGGGCGACGTTGTAATAGTCAACCCAATCGTTCGTTGACGTACGCACCTCTTCCCAATTCACGGTAATAGCGGGCGCGGGCGATTCAGTTACCGTCGCCCAAACGTTTACCACACAGTCTTTCGGTTCAAACGGCACCTCCGACAGCGCCGCCTGTACTGTCGGCATCGGCAACAAGCATAGCGTCATCGCGCACATCGTTATAAGTGCGATATACTGTTTTAGTTCAAATTTCAACAACATAAGATTCTCCTCCTTATAAAGAGTATTACTCCCACGCTACCTCCAGCAAAGACGTCCAGAGTTTACTTTCGCTGCTTGCCGACGTATTGCCATAGCCGATAACTTTAACCGCGCAAATCCTTTTCGGCGTCGGCAGCGGGAAATCTTCCATCTCATTTGCAATAACAGATGTCTCTCCATTAAAAATTTCTTCAAATTTTATACCATCTTCAGACACCAAAATGGCAAGTTTTGTCTTTCTGTCGTCTCCGCTTGCACCTTGCCAGGTAGCAACCTGCACTTTAGAAACCTCTATCGGCATCGCCCATTCATACAATATCCAGCCTTCATCCCGAAATGCATAACGCGTTGCCAAATCTCCGTCGCGTGAGTGTGCGGGCGGGTTAATCTCTTCGGAAATGTGGCTGTATGTAAGGGTAACCTCCTGCGACATAAGCCCGCCAATCGTTTTATCCACCGATGCGCAAAGCGGTATCACTGTGCCCGCTTGCCACGCCATCACCTTCACTCTGTTTTGACTGTTTTGCACAGCCGACGCAGGCAGTGTAAAGTTAAATTTGTGTGTACCTGTACCAACCGCTATATTTTGCGTAATCTTTTCTACATTAATCAACTTCCCTGCGCTGTATACCGCTACCCAAAAATCTATGGGCTGTGGGGTGGTGAAGGAATTTTCTGCCGCCGCCGCGACAGAGTATGTACCATCGGCTTGGGTCAGCGCCATCTTCGAAATATTCAGCTCAGGATCGGGAGGGGGTATAAAGCCGGTCACAGTAAACTCAGCGTCGCCGTACACCGTCTTGTCGATAACATCACGCACCTCGTCGTCCAGCGACACACTGTATCTCTCACCGTCTTGCAGTACGCCGGGAGCAAAATTGATTAGGAAATGCTTATAATCCAGCCGATCTTTTGTGATGCTCTGGATTGGAACATTGGCTCCTGTCGCAATATTTGTCACTTTAACACGCTGCTGTGTAAGGGTATTCGGATTATAGTGCTGGCTGAAATCCATACGTATCGGCTCGCTCACGTTAAAGGTTTCCTTCGCCGCCGTCATAACAAAACTGCCCGGACGGTAAATTTCCACGTCTGTTAGGAAGTTTGCTGTAACAGCGGGGTTAAACTCTACATCACCATAGCCCGACCGAAGTGTGAACCCAACAGCACGGAGCGCGTCCATCATAGCGCCTTGAGACGTATATACAAAAAAGCCGGAATGAACATTAAACGTGTCGCTGGAGCTGCGCCCAAACATGAGCGAACTCCACGGATTGCCGCCGTCATTTCGGCGACCAGGTTCAATTACCTGTATAACACTGAACCAATCCTCGGGGTAAGGACCTCTCCAGTCGCCGCCAAACCAATTGGTACTCATTCTTAAATTTCCGTTGCTCGCCATACAAAACGCACCCGCTACCTTGTCCCACTGATTTGTATGATATGCCTCGAATCCGTCGCCGCCGACGGCAGCCGGACGAGGGCGATTTGTTGCACGCGTTTTAAACGCGAAAACGATGGGTTCCGTCGAGCTTGATTGATATGTCTTCGCAAGGCCTGTGTAAACACCATTACTGGTCGGGTGCCACGCTAAAACATTTCCGAGACCTGGCACATATTCTACTACCGCTCCCTGATCGCCCAATCTTATATTCGTGTCGCCCGTGTTAATTGCATTTTTCGGCATATTTGGGTCGTCAAACATTCTTGTATCGTTCATATCGCTTGTAGTGGGAATCGGCTGCCCAACCACATAAAGCTCGGAGTCTTCAAAGTCGATATCCAAGAAAACCATCTTTGGTATAATTTCACCTCGGTCAAAGGTAATAACTACTTCGTCGGATTTAACGCCGCCCGACACCGCGTATATCGCATGCGTACCGAATTCAACAGGAGTGTATGCGAAAGTTATTGCTCCGGTATTATCTTGCTTTACCACCGGTTCGTCGTTGATGCGAACATACCACTCAAGAGCGTTCGGGTCGGTCTGCCCCACAGGATACCACGAGGAGAACTCATCCGACGCGGGCGAGACATCCAGCGAGAATGTCACTCGTTCGGAAATTGCATTCTGCGCTAAATTGCCGTTAGACGCGATAGCAATATTCGACGCGTTCGCATAGGGCGCTACGGTGAAGTTGATGGTATAGACCAGTTCGGTTCCGTCGTCTGCCGTTACCGTTACAGTTGCAGGCATAACCCCTTTTGCGGCACTCATTTCGTATATCGTTCCCATAATAGGGTCGCGCACGAAGCTTGCCTTTTCATCGTTCAGAGTTGCGTAGATCGCAACCTTATCGGTGCTCGGAGGAAGGGTTACGTTGTATGTACGGGTGGCGGGGTTAAACGACGGCACAGACCTGCGGGGGTTGGAGTCGTCTAAAAACTGCCCCACAGGGAAGCGGTATTCCAATGCTTTCAGCGTCGCGTCGCTAGGAATCGCAAAAACAGCGCCTTCGTTTTTAATCACAACTGTGCCGCGGTCGGGTATCGCGTTCACTATCGCGAATACCTTGCCGTCTTTTTTTACCAGCTTGGCATCCAGCGGCTTCACGCCGGGATATTTAGCGTTGCCGAGCTGTGTGGCTTCAAGCTTTGTCCATGAATTGTCAAGCGCCACTTTTATGGTAAGCGGATGGTCGAAATACCAGTCATCTAAGTAGTCTTCCATCTCAATATTAATTTCGGTTGCCGTCGCCTTAGTTACCTCAAACCGACCGTAGGTAGAATTCATAACCGAGTCACGTTCCTGGGAATAGTTGGTCACATTTGTAATGGTGTCCGGCCAAATAAGGCTGAGGTTTTGCGTTATGTAGTTTTCATACACAAACTCAAGAACATCGGAATGGTATAAGCCGCTTTGCAGTCCGCCGACTCCGCCCCAAGAACGGATATCGTTGATTTGGTGTGTGTTCCAATGCCCATGACCGGCGAATTGATTATGGACATAGCCAGTATCGGGGCTGGTACCGTTAAGGATAGTTCTGTCGATAAATCCGCGCAGTAACCATTCCCAAGAATTGGCTGATACGCCCGTTTGCCTTAGGGGTGGAGCAGGAAGCTGAGAGATCAATTTACGTCTTTGGGAATCCGGATTCGCCATTATATTGTCCGCCTGTGTATACTGGCATTGAAAACTGCCGTATTCGGTTGCAGAAAAGCTCGAATCGGTAGTTCCGGCGTCTGTCGAGCCGTCGGTCGGGCCGGAGCCAAGACGCCCGGCGGAGAAGTATTTCTTCGATAAATCTACAGGGTTTCCGTTTGCATGGGTTTGAGCACCCAGATTTTTTATCAGCAGCGGCAATGTGTCGCGAGTCGCCTGCGGCATCATATCATAAACGCGCTCTTGAATAAGCCTTTTCGATTCGGTAATATCGAAATAATGCTCGCCTGTAGTCCACAGATTACGCGGCTCTTGCTCGTGTCGGTAGCCGTGATTTTGGATTTCTCCGGCGCCCGATGCAACAAACTCCCAAGCGTGCATAGGGCTTTGATTAACGCCGCTGCTCCACGGTCCAAATATAGAGGATGGAGTTCCGGGCGCTGAATTTGTAGCCCATCCCGGATTTGTTACAATAGAAACAGGGACACCCCAACGTTCGTATATCTGCTTCCAGCGCCAATACTCATCGGCATGGATATCATCCGCGCCTATGGTAAATGCCGCCGTAGCGTCGTTATACCACAGCGCTACCCTTGCCTCGCCGTAGTTTGCCGGCCACCCTAAATGGTAATCACGGTCTACACGTCTGGGAGAAGCAGAAGAAGGCAGCGACGGTACTCTGCGTAGGTTTTTGTTTGCCATACTGAGGTTTTCCGGCGCTGTAACCGTTAAAACGCATTTTTCATAACGCTGACCGATACCTCTGTCCGCGTCGGCTTGCGTTGTCGACAGCACACCGTCTACTGTAACGGAGATTTCTGTTGTTCCCTCGCCGTGCAGCGTTATAACTCCAAGGACGGTGGAAACGTTGCTGATTGTCCTGACGGCGGTAGTTACTGTAGCAACCTCCGGGTTGCTCGAATGCCATACTGTGTTTGCAACTGTGGCAAGAGCTGTAGGTTCGGTCAATACACGGAGCTCCAGCGGCCGATCTCCCGGTTCAATCAAATCCAGCGGTACTGTCAAATCCGGGATAGGAACACCTACCGCCGCGGGCGCCGCAAGCGCGACGTGTGCTGTCATCGGCTGCAACGAAATCATTATGCTCAGCGCCAGCAACAGAGCAAGCGCCATGACGCTTTTGTGATTTTTTGTATACATTGTATAACCTCCCTTTATAATAAACATTTTCCAGACTTCTCGCACTATTTTCCCATATATAAAGTGTATAGGAAAAAGCGGTGAGTGTAAATGTAAAAGAGTGATAAAAAAATGTATATTTCAGCCAAGTTGACTATATTGCATCATTCGGCGAACGCAGACCGTTATAGAAATATTATAATATATCGCAAAAATCATAGCGCATATTATGAAAATTGCAAAAAAATCGCTATTTTTATTGTACTCATTCGGAAAAAACGGTATACTATTAGTATAAAACAGTATGGTGGATAAAAAGGGGGATTGCAGGTTATGAAGAATATCGTGAGCAGAGCAAGCTGCCAAATTGATGATCCCGAAATTCGCCTTGTCTGTGTATGGCATATAGAAGCAGGTCTAAAATACGATACCAACAACTTCAGAGAAAGCCGAATTCTCGCCGACTATGACTATATCGCTGTTAGAACAATAAAAGGCGAAGGTGTGTTTGAGACAAGCAACGGAAACGTGTTTACCCTCACTCCGAATACCGCAGTGCTGTTTCACTACAGTGATATATCGCGTTTTTATTGCAAAGAGGCGGAGTGGGGTCTGGAATTCTATGGCTTTTTCGCGCAAGATATTTCGCATATGGCGTTCAATCAAGTCTATTCGGTAGATATTACAGAACCAGAAATGCATATGAGCGAAAACTGCTTTACCTATCTGAGCAGTGAATCGTACTATCAGGTACTGTATGCGCAAAACTTATTTAAAAGCCTGCTTGCCCTTTGGCATATGGGGAACGAGCGCCCATCCTTGCACGAAACCAATATGGACGCGCTTATTAGATATGTCACAGGGCGCGAATCGTTTAAAATGAAAATTTCGCAGATCGCGGCGGCGGCGGATATGTCTGAACGCACATTCCGGCGCGTTTTCACAAATGCTTTGGGTATTTCACCCAAACAATATATAGAGGAGAAGCGATTGGAGACCGCGCTGGAATTGTTGGAATGCACACCTAAAACCATCAAGGAAATCGCAGAATATTGCGGATTCTATGACCAATATCATTTTAACAGGTGTTTCAAAAAGAGATTTGGGTATCCGCCAAAAGAAACGCGGATAAAGGGCGAGAAGCCTTGACCGATTTGGAAATATATGCAGCTGCAGCTTTTTTGATACTATGAAAAAAAATAAAGCCGTGCGCGAGCAAAGCTTTGTTTTCATTTTGAATATCTCATCCTCAAATACTTTTATGTGTGTACTCTCTCGGCATGACAAAACCTCCTATTGTAGTTTTTATTCTACAATAGGAGGCTCTTTTTTCAATGTCCGTTTTTTATGGGGCTGTACAAAACCAGTGAATCTTTTTGCACTGCCCAAACATCTTAATTTAAAGATTATTTCGCCTTTATCATATTCCACGCATCGCTATACGCCTTATTTTCAGCCGGAATCATTTCAAATATTTCGCACTTATCCATGATATCCTGCGACGGGTATCTGCCCGGATTATCACGCACTTCGTCGTCGAGCATATCTTTTGCGGGAGCATTTGTTGTAGAATATCCTGTTTCAACAGTATTTTGCAGTGCAACATCCGCATCAAGCATAAAGTTTATAAACATCTCCGCCTCTTTCTGGTGCTTCGTTGTCTTTAACACAACCATTGCGTCCACAGCGAAGTTGCTTCCCTCTTCGGGTATAACAAATCTCATGTTTTCAGGAAATTCCTCAACAACTCTAACGCCTTCGCCCGAATATACAAGCGCCATCGCCGCCGAACCGTTTACAACCTTTTGCGGAATCTCGTCTGTGCCGTATGCCAAAACAAGCGACTTCTGCTCCAGCAATATGTCGCGAGCCTCGTTGATATGCGCCGCATCTGTGTCGTTCATAGAATAGCCCAGCATCTTCAGC
>JGI994J12354_10003709_pt1 | contig 14119 bp, 11 predicted proteins | sample IntmicLarv3ML3BL_FD_12354 | JGI IMG/M metagenome (IMG submission 12354)
TACAGCGAGGACGACCTCTACTACTTCATGGACATTGAGACCTACGAGCAGACCCCCCTCAACGCCTCCAAGCTGGGCGACGCCCTCAAGTTTGTCACCGAGAACATGACCTGTAAGGTGCTCAGCTATAAGGGCAATGTCTTCGGCCTTGAGCCCCCTGTCTTTGTCGACCTGGTCGTCACGGCCACCGAGCCCGGCGTGCGCGGCGACACGGCCACCAACGTCACCAAGCCGGCGACTGTTGAAACGGGCGCCGAGGTGCGCGTGCCCTCCTTTGTCAACGAGGGGGATAAGATTCGCATTGATACGAGAACGGGCGAGTATATGGAGAGATCGAAGGAGTAAGGAAGGCGCAGCAGGGCCATATTCCGCATTGGTCTTTCGCCCGAACAGGTCAAGGGCATTTGAAAGGGATTAAATGAACGATTTTATTTCTGGGGGGAGGGGTTTTCCCTTCGGGAAAACCCCTCCCCCCAGACCCCCCGAAAGGGCGGGGGAAGCGCCCCCGGCCCCCCAATTTCACACACCAATATTTCATAACCTGAGAGGAGATACACAATGACAGTACACGAGAAGGCTGCTTATCTCAAGGGCTTGTTCGACGGCCTGAGCATGGACAAGACAAGCGACAACGGCAAAATGTTTGCCGCCCTCATTGACGTGGTGGACGGCATGGTCGCCTCCATCGACGCCCTCGAGCAGCAGACCGAGGCCATCAACGATGAGCTCGATTTGCTGGAGGAGGCTCTGGAGGAGCTCGACGAGGATTTGGACGAGCTGGACGAGGACATCGAAGAGCTGACCGAGATGCTCGACGGCGACTATGAGAAGCTTTACGGCTACGGCGATGACGACGAGGACGAGCTGGACGAGGATGTCGACATCGACTGGGAGGACGACGAGTATTACGAGCTGGCCTGCCCCACCTGCGGCAAGAAGATTGTCGTGGAGGAGGAGACCCTGGCCATGGGCGCAATGAAGTGCCCCACCTGCGGCGAGGACCTTGAGTTCGACCTGTCGGCCCTGGAGGGCGATGAGGACGAATGTGAGTGCGAGTGCGGTTGCGGCCATGACCATCATCACGAGCACGGTGACGGCTGCGATTGCGGCCATGAGCACAAGTAAGGCAGACACAAAACGGCTTCCGGGAAAATGATTTTTCCCGGAAGTTTTACTAGGCGGGGAAGTTTTGCGCGAGGTAACCGGGCCGTGCACGGCCTTTGCAGGGGACGGGAGACCCGTCCCCTACAGATAATACCCGAAAGAGAGGAATCTACTATGACCTATCAACCACTCGTCGACGCCGCGCGGGCGGCAAGCGACCGGGCTTATGCCCCCTATTCGGGCTTTAAGGTGGGGGCCGCGCTGCTGGGCGAGGACGGCACCATCTTCACCGGCTGCAATGTGGAGGGGGCCTCCTACGGCAACGCCATCTGCGCCGAGCGCACGGCGCTTGTCAAGGCCGTCAGCGAGGGTGTGCGCACGTTTTCCGCCCTGGCGGTGTATGCCGACAGCGTCGATTTTTGTACCCCCTGCGGCATCTGCCGGCAGATGCTCTACGAGTTTTCCGAGGACATGCCGGTCATCTGCTGCAACGGCGCGGGGGAGCACGTAATTTACCCCCTGAACATGCTGCTGCCTGCCGGGTTCTCGGGCAAGGATTTGCCGGCAAAATGAGAGTGCTCGTCGCCATGAGCGGCGGCGTCGACAGCGCCGCCTCCGCCCTGCTCCTGCGGGAGCAGGGCTTTGATGTGCAGGCCGTCACCTTGGAGCTGACAGGCCCTTCCGAGGCGGCGTCGGCGGCCGATTTGTGCCGCCGGCTCGGTATCGAGCACCATGTGCTTGATGTGCGCGAGCAGTTTGAGCACGCTGTGGTCGAGCCTTTCTGCGAGAGCTGGCAGCGCGGGCTGACGCCCAATCCCTGTGTGCTGTGTAACCGCGCCATCAAGTTCGGGGCGCTGATGGACTGGGCCCTCGAGCGGGCTGACGCCTTCGCCACCGGGCACTACGCCCGAATAGAAGAGGCGGACGGCAGACTGCGCCTCATGAAGGCTTTGGACAGCAAGAAAGACCAGAGCTATGTCCTCCACGCCCTCACGGCCGAGCAGCTGGGGCGGATTCGGCTGCCTCTGGGGCGGCTGAGTAAGGGGGAATCCCGCGCCATCTGTGCGCGAGCCGGCCTCGATTTCGCGGGCCGGCCCGAGAGCCAGGACATTTGCTTTATCCCCGACGGCGACTACGCCGGCTTCATCGAGCGGCGCGGCGGCGCGGCCACTCCGGGGGATTTTGTGCTGGAGGACGGTACCGTGCCGGGCCGCCACCGGGGGCTGCTGCACTACACCGTCGGCCAGCGCAAGGGGCTGGGGCTGGCCTGGGCCCACCCTCTTTTTGTGCTGCGCAAGGAGGCGGCCACAAACCGTGTGGTGGTGGGCTCTTATGCGCAGTCGCTGCGCGAGAGCATTGAGGTGGGTGCCGTCCACTGGATTGACGGCCCGCCTTTGGGCCCCATCAAGGCCAACCTGCGCACCCGCTATCATCAGCGGGAGGCGGTTGCCACCGTCTATCCCGAGGGCGCGGGCGCCCGGGTGGTCTTCGACGACCCCGTCCCCGCTCCGGCGCCGGGGCAAGCGGCGGTTTTCTACAACGGCGACTGTGTGCTGGGAGGAGGAACCATCCTGTGAATATTCCCGATTGGCAGGCCCGCACAGGCCTCATGTTGAGCGAGGCCGCGCTGTCGCGGCTACGCGCAGCCACCGTGGCCGTCTTCGGCCTGGGGGGCGTCGGCGGCCACGCCGCCGAGGCCATCGTCCGGGCCGGGGTGGGGAAGGTGGTGCTGGTGGACGGCGATGTCTATCAGGCCAGCAACCTCAACCGGCAGCTGGGGGCGCTGCACTCGACCCTCGGCCTCCCCAAGGCCGCCGTCATGGCGGCGCGGGCGCGGGACATCAACCCGGATATTCAGGCCGAGGCCGTCACGGCCTTCTATCATCCTGACACGGCGGCTGATTTTCCGCTGGGAAGCTATGATTTCATCGTCGACGCTGTCGATATGGTGACAGCCAAGCTTGATTTGATTACCCGGGCCATGGCTTTGGACGTGCCCATCCTGTCGGTGATGGGCACCGGGTGGAAGCGTGATGCCTCGCGGCTGCGGGTGGTCGATTTGGACAAGACGCACAGCTGTCCGCTGGCGCGGGTTGTGCGGAAGGAATTGGGCCAGCGCGCTATCCGGCATCTGCCGGTGGTTTGGTCGGACGAGCCGCCCTTCGCGCCTGAAGGCCCGCGTACGCGGGGGGATGCGCCGGGCAGCCTGCCCTGGGTTCCGGCGGCGGCGGGGCTGCTGGCAGCGGGGTATGTGGTCTCGCGGCTGACGGAGGGCTTTTAATGGAGTACGGCACCGTTGTGCCCGGCGTTTTCCTGCGCCGGCCCAACCGATTTATCGCCCATGTGCGGGTGGCGGGCCGCGAGGCCGTCGCCCATGTGCCCAACACGGGCCGCTGCCGGGAGCTTCTGGTAGGCGGCGCGGCGGTGTGGCTGCGGCCCTCCCGGAACCCCGAGCGCAAGACGGCCTTCAGCCTCGTGGCGGTGGAAAAGGCGCTGCCGGGCGGCGGTAGCCTGCTCATCAACATGGATGCACAGGCCCCCAATCGGGCCCTTGAGGAGGCGGCGCTGACGCTGCTTCCCCGGTACGATGCCCTGCGGCGCGAGGTGCGCTTTGGCGCGTCAAGGTTTGATTTCCGGCTGGATGGCCCTTCGGGCGCCGCCTTTGTGGAGGTCAAGGGGGTGACCTTGGAGGAGGGCGGCATCGCCCGCTTCCCCGACGCGCCGACTGCGCGCGGCGTCAAGCACATCGAGGAGCTGGCGGCGGCGCGGCAGGAAGGGTTTGAGGCGTACATCTGCTTTGTCATCCAGATGAAGGGGCCGCGGAGCTTCGAGCCCAATGACCGCACCCATCCGGCCTTCGGCGCGGCCCTGCGGGCGGCGCGGGATGCCGGGGTGCACATTCTGGCGTTCGATTGCCGGGTGACGCCCGGTGGGATGGTGTTGGATGAGACTGTGGAGGTTGTGCTGTAGGGACGGGGTGTGGTATAATCGTAGGGGCAGACCTTGTGTCTGCCCGCCGTTCTTGATCTTGTAGGGGCGGCGTTTCGCCGCCCGCGCCCTTGACCTTTTTTCGATGGCACTTTTCTATGTTATAGCTCCGTCCTCGGGCCGGACGCGTCTTCGCCGCCTGCGGCGGCTCGCTCGGATGGTAGGGCCATCCTCGGTCTTGCCAGACACGGCCCTTACTTTTTCAGGTGAAAAAGTAAGCAAAAAACCTTGGGGGCCCAATCCGAATGTTATTTGGGGATATTGGGCCCCCAAACCCCCTCGGTTGAAATTCCTTGGCAATGCCGGTGGCACAGGGCTTTTGTCACGCTGCGTGCCTGGGGCCGCAGGGCCTTACGGCCCAGATGCCCGGGGTGCGTACGGGGCGGGGCATTCCGGAAACTTCCCCCGGCTGGAACCTTTTTTGTGCTAAAAAAACTTGCAATTACGGCTTGACTCTCCCCCCGCTGGAAGGTGTAGGGTGTCTATGGAGAAGCGGCCGCTCGATGAGGAGGATACTGATATGAAGCTGCTCATTCACAACGCCCGGGTGCTCAGCCTGCGGGATGGCCTCGATGCCGTGCAGGATGTGCTGGTGGAGGACGGCAAGATTGCCGCCATCGGCCAGTTGGGCGACATCGAGGGTGCCGACCGGCTGGATGGCACCGGCCTGTGCCTGTCGCCGGGGCTTGTCGACCTGTTCGCCATGGCCACCGAGCCCGAGGAGGACGGCATCGAGAGCATTCTCACCCTGTCCGCCGCCGCCGCCAAGGGCGGCTTTACGGCGGTGTGTGCCCACACCGAGCTCTCCACCGCTGAGCAGGCCGAATACATCCGCGAGCGCGCCCAGTACGCCGCCTGCGACATCGTGGCGGCCACGCGGGCCACCGTGGGCCGCGAGATTTTGGACTTCGGGGCCCTCAAGGCCTGGGGCGTCAAGGCGGTTTACGACGACGAGGGGGTCGACAACCCCCTGCGTATGCGGGATATTTTGTTCCGCGCCCGCAAGCATGGGCTGGTGGTGCTCTCCCGCTGCCGCGACCGGCGCCTCTACGGCGAGGGCCTCATGCGGGAGGGCGAGATGGCCCGAATTTTGGATTTCCCCATCATTCCGGCCAGCGCCGAGGCCGTGGTGGTGGCCCGGGACATCGTGCTGGCGATGGAGTCGGGCTCTCATGTGCACCTGGGCCACATCTCGACGGCCCAGTCGGTGCGCATCATCCGCCTGGCCAAGGCCCAGGGGGCTCAGGTGACCTGCTCGACAGAGCCCCACTATCTGGCGCTGACGTCCAAGGAGATTCAAAGCTACAACCCCCTGTTCAAGCTCGACCCGCCTCTGGGCAATCCTGAGGATGCCGAGGCCCTCGTGGCCGGCCTGCTGGACGGCACGGTCGACTGCATTGCCAGCGGCCACACGCCGGTGGACATGGCGGGCAAGTATAAGTCTCTGGTGACCGCGCCCCACGGCGCGTCGTCATTGGAGACCGCCTTGGCCGTTTGCCTCACCGAGCTGCATCACGAGAAGGGCGTGGCCCTGGCCGAGGTTCTCGACCGCATGACGGCGGCGCCGGCCGGTATTCTCGACCTGCCCGCCGGACGGCTGCGGGTGGGCGATGTGGCCGATTTGGTGCTTTTTGACCCAGACTGCGCGTGGCCGGTGAAGGGTGCCGAGTTTGAGTCCCGCGGGCACAACACCCCCTTCGAGGGCCGGACGCTGCGCGGCAAGGTGGCGCATACCATCAAGGCCGGACGGGTGGTTTATTCGGTGTAGGGGCGGGGCTGTAGGGGCGAACCTTGTGTTCGCCCGGTGTCCTTTGGCACACCGCCTGACCGGCGGGCAGACACAAGGTCTGCCCCTACGCAGGGGCGTGCATCCGCTGGGGCCCCGACCTTTGGCACACCGCCTGACCGGCGGGCAGACACAAGGTCTGCCCCTACGCAGTGGCGTGCGTCCGCCGGGGCCCCGACCTTTGGCGCACCGCGACTGACCGGCGGGCAGACACAAGGTCTGCCCCTACACATGACCTGCCCAACAACACCCGGAGGTGGCCCATGCTAAAAATCACCAACCTGACCAAAATCTATGGCGGGACCAAGAAGGCTGTGGATGACCTGAGCCTGCACATTGGGGCGGGCGAGATTTACGGCTTTATCGGCCACAACGGCGCCGGGAAGACGACCACCATCAAGGCCTGCTGCGGCCTGCTCGGCTTCGAGGCCGGGGAGATTGTGGTGGATGGCATCTCGGTGCGGGAAAATCCCATCGAGGTCAAGCGCCGCATCGCCTATATCCCCGACAACCCCGACCTCTACGAGTTCATGTCGGGCATTAAGTATCTCAACTTCATCGCTGACATCTACGGCGTGGCCAAGGAGCAGCGCGAGCGCGACATCGAGAAATACGCGGGTGATTTCGGCCTGACGGCCGACCTGGCCCAGCCTGTCAGCGCCTATTCCCACGGTATGAAGCAGAAGCTGGCCGTCATCTCGGCGCTGCTGCACAAGCCGCGGCTCATGCTGCTGGACGAGCCCTTCGTCGGCCTTGACCCCAAGGCGGCCCACACCCTCAAGACCCTCATGCGCCAGCTGTGCGACGCGGGCGGGGCCATTTTCTTCTCGACCCATGTGCTTGAGGTGGCCGAAAAGCTGTGCGACCGTATCGCCATCATCCGGGACGGCAAGCTGGTGGTTTCGGGAAAAACCGACGATGTGCGGGGCGATACCTCCCTGGAATCGGTCTTTTTGGATTTGGTGGAAGACCATGCTTAAGGCGCTCATAAGAGCCCGCCTGGGCGGGCTTTTCACCTCGATGTTCGGGCGCTTTGCCGGCGGCGCGAGGAAGCGCGGGCCGGTGTTCAGGGTGCTCATTACGCTGCTGGCTCTCTATGTCATCGGGTCGCTCTTCTTCGCCGTGGGCGCTTACTATTTGCTCATGGTGAACACCCTGCATGACATGGGGCTCGACTGGCTCTACTTTGCCTTGGGGGGTCTCATGGCCGTGGCCCTCAACATTGTGGGCAGCATATTCATCACCCAGAGCCAGCTTTTCAGCGCGCGGGACAACGAGCTGCTGCTTTCGATGCCCATTCCGCCGGGCTATATTTTGATGAGCCGGATGCTGACGCTGCTGGCGCTCAACTATGTCTACACGGCGCTCATTCTCATCCCCGGGCTTATCGTGTGGATTTGGCGGGTGGGCATGAGTGCCGGGGCACTCATTGCTATCATTCTGGGCGGGCTGGCGCTGCCCTTCCTCAGCCTGGCTGTGAGCAGCGCCTGCGGCTGGGTGATTGGGCTTGTCACGGCGCGGCTGCGGCGCAAGAATCTGATGACCTTCGTGCTGTTCATCGCCTTCATGGGGGGATATCTCTACCTGACCCTCAATATGCAGGCCTATATGAATCGCCTGCTGGAGCGCGGCGCGGCCATTGCCGACGCCGTGCGGGCGGCCATGCCACCGGCCTTTTGGTTCGGCCAGGCGGCCACGGGGGATTTTTTGAGCCTCCTGTGGCTGATTTTGTGCTGCGCGGTGCCATTTGGGCTGGTTTACGCGCTGATTTCGCACAGCTATGTGCGCATTTTGACCATGAAAAAAGGGGCTGCGCGGGTCAAGTACACCGCCCGGGCCATGAAGGTGCGAGGCGCCTTCACCGCTTTGGTGCGGCGGGAGCTGGGGCGGTTTTTGGGCACGCCCATCTACATCTTCAACGCGGGCCTTGGCGCCGTGATGCACCTGGTTTTCGCCGGCGCGCTGGTCATCAAGGGCGAGAGTATTTTGGGCAGTCTGCTCGAGATGCCCATGGATGGTATGAACGCCATGATTCCCGCCATGGCCGCCATGATTTTGTGCTTTTGCTCGGTGATGGTCAATCCGGCCTCGGCCTCGGTTTCGCTGGAGGGCAAGAACCTGTGGATTGTCAAATCGGCCCCCCTGAGTACCTTGCAGATTCTGCATGCCAAGCTGGCGACCAATCTGCTGGCCGCGCTGCCCACCGGGCTCATCGCCGGGGCGGTGGGCGCGATGGTGCTGCCCGGGGATGGGCTCTCCAAGGCGGCCTTGGTGCTGTTGCCGGCGGCCGCCGGCACCTTTGCGGCGCTGCTGGGCCTGAGTGCCAACCTGCTGTGGCCGCGCCTCGACTGGATTAGCGAGGCCGTGGTGGTCAAGCAGAGCGCCAGCGTCATGGTGTCGGTCTTTGGCGGCATGGCCGTGCTGGCCCTGCCGGTGATTCTCTATATGGCGTGGCTGAACGCCATCATCGCGCCGGGGGTTTATATGCTGGGGGCGCTCGTCTTCATGGCCGCGCTGTGTGCGGGGCTGTACGGGTTTGTGCGCACGGGCGGCGTGCGGCGGTTTGAGATGCTGGGGTAGGGAAAGGTCAAGGGCATTTGCAAAAGGGGTTTATCGAACGAGATTTTAAATTTCAAAGGGGGCCATTGCCGTAGGCAATGGCCCCCTTTGCATCCCCCTGATTTATGGAGGATATAGGAATGGGGTTGCAGGACTGGTGCGATGTGGGCATCGCACCCTACGAGGGCATTAAACCCCGGCTTCGCAGTAGAGGCAGCGGTAGCCGTTGCCGTGGGGGATGGCCATGTGCTGGGCCTCATGCGTCACGGCGGTGATGCATTTGGGGTTTTGGCAGGGCAGGTCAAAGCGCACCTCGGGGCCGGCCAGGGGCTTGGGCTCGAGGGTGCCCGAGAGCAGGGTATCGAGCAGGGCCATGCGGATGTACCGGCCATTTTTCGCCTGGCGGAAGTAGGCGGCCCGGGGGTCGCGGTCGACCTCGGGGGCGATTTCGTTGACCCTCGGCAGGGGATGGAGCACGACGGCGTCGGGCTTCATGCGGGCCATCTTGGGGGCGTCCAGGATGTAGCTATCCTTGAGGCGCTCGTACTCGGCGGGGTCGTCGAAGCGCTCGCGCTGGATGCGCGTCATGTAGAGCACATCCAGCTCGGGGAGGGCTGATTCGAGGGATTCGGTCTCGCGGCCATCATGCTTCATATACTCGGGCAGCTTGAGGGCGTCCGGCGAGATGCACACCAGCTTGATGCCCTCGTAATACCCCAGCGCGTGGATGAGGCTGTGCACCGTGCGGCCATACTTGAGGTCGCCGCACAGGCCGACGGTGAGGCCGTCGATGCGCCCCTTCTCCCGCAGGAGGGTCAGAAGGTCGGTGAGGGTTTGGGTCGGGTGGGCGTGGCCGCCGTCCCCGGCGTTGATGAGGGGGACATCGCTGCAGAGGGCGGCCATCATGGCGGCGCCCTCCCGGGGGTGGCGCATGGCGATGATGTCGGCGTAGCAGGCCGCCATGCGGGCGGTGTCGCCCACCGTCTCGCCCTTGGTGGCAGAACTGCTTGATGCCTCGGAGAACCCGAGCACGCTGCCGCCCATGGACAGCATGGCCGACTCGAAGCTGAGGCGTGTGCGGGTGCTCGGCTCGAAGAAGAGGGTGGCCAGGATGCGGCCCTCCATGCGGCGGGCGAAGGCTTTGGGGCTCTCGGCCATCTCTAGGCCAAGGGACAGCAGGGCGTCCAGCTCGGGCCGGGTGAGGTCGGTGATGTCGATGAGATGGCGCATGGTTACACCATCCAGCTCTGGTCGGAGGGGTTGTCCCGGAAGGCTTTGAGGCGCGGGATGTCATCGGCGGAGATGTAGCCGGTCTCGGCGGCAACCTCGATGAGTGTGTCAAAATCGCTGATGCTGGTGTTGTCTACCCGGGCCTCCTCGAGCCTCTTGAGCCCCTTGGACATGCCGTAGGTGAAGATGCTGACGATGCCCAAGACGACGGCCCCGGCCTCGCGCAGGGTCTCGACCACCTCGATGACGCTGCCGCCGGTGGAGATGAGGTCTTCCACCACGACGACCCGGGTGCCGGGGGTCAGCTTGCCCTCGATTTGGTTGGTGCGGCCATGGTCCTTCTGGGTGCCGCGGACATAGCCCATGGGTAGGTTCATCAGGTGCCCAACGATGGCGGCGTGGCCGATGCCGGCGGTGGAGGTGCCCATGAGGGTCTGGCAGTCGGGGTATTTTTCGGCGATGGTGTCGGCGATGGCCTGCTCGAGGCGGGTGCGCACCTCGGGGGCCGTGAGGGTGAGGCGATTGTCACAATAGATGGGGCTCTTGATGCCGCTGGCCCAGGTGAACGGGTCGCTGGGACGCAGGAAAACGGCCTCGATGTCGAGCAGGTCTTTGGCGATTTGGCGTTTGATGTCCATACAGTTAGCCTCCTGTTTTGCCTTCGGCGACCAAGGGGTTTTTTGAAAAAACCCCTTGGATCCCCAAAACTTTTGGAAATTGTATTTCATACAATTTCAGAATAGATTTTTTCTGCCGTGTGTGTACTGTAGAGGCGGTCTGTGACCGCCCGCGGGCGAACGCAGTTCGCCCTTACACGCGCAGAGGGTGTGGAGCAGCGCCCCACGGGCTCAGCCTATAAACTCCTTCATGCACCGCTGCCACGCGGCCACGGGGTTGGCGGCCTGGATGATGGGGCGGCCTACGACGATGTAGTCGGAGCCCAGCTGGCGGGCTTTTTCGGGGGTGGTGACCCGGGCTTGATCCTGCACATCGCCCTCGGCGAAGCGGACACCGGGGGTGACGGTGAGGAAGCTCTGGCCGCAGGCCGCCTTGACCAAGGGGGATTCCAGGGGCGAGCACACGACGCCGTCGAGGCCGGCCATCTTGGCATTCTGGGCGTAGTGGGTGACGACGTCCTCGAGCTTGCGATTGATGAGCAGGTCGCGCTCCATGACCTCTTGGCTGGTGGAGGTCAGCTGGGTGACGGCCAGCAGGATGGGCCTCGGGCCGGGGGCCGCCGAGAGCCCTTCCAAAGCGGCCTCCATCATGGGCCGGCCGCCGCCGGCGTGGAGGTTGCACATATCAACGCCCAGGCCGCGCAGGGAGGCCATGCCGCCCTTGACCGTGTTGGGGATGTCGTGGAGCTTGAGATCGAGGAAGACCTTGAAGCCCTGTGCCTTGAGCTGGCGCACAATGTCGGGCCCGGCGGCGTAGAAGAGCTCCATGCCGATTTTGACATAGGGCTTTTGCCCGGTGAACAGGGAGAGGAAGTTGAGGGTGACCTCGGCGGATGGGAAATCGAGGGGGATGATGACGTCTTTGGGCATGAGAATTACCTCCATGTGTGTAGTGGGGGCTCTTTTTCTGTCATTCTGAACGCAGTGAAGAATCTTGCTCTTTATTCCTTTGGCAGCGCGCATAAGATTCTTCGGCCTGCGGCCTCAGAATGACAATGGTGGTGGGAAGGCGGGGCAGGGGTGTCGGCCCATGGTGTTGCGAAGCAACATTTTATGCGGTAGCTGCGTAGCCGGATTCATTCCGGCGTGAGCAGCATTCAAAACAAACCCATCGTCAGCTATCTATGGTGTACACCATCAGGGTCAGCTCCTCCAGCACATCGAGGAGGACGCGAACGGTGTCTAGGGTGGTGAACATGGTGATGTTGTTTTCCACGGCGCAGCAGCGGATGAGGTAGCCGTCGGTTTGGGGGTCGAGCTCGCCCAGCTCCCGGGTGTTGATGACGTAGCTGACATAGCCGCGGCGCAGGCCTTGGAGAATCTCGTCGCTGCCCTCGGAAAGCTTCTTCTTGCCCCGGGTGCGGATGCCGTTTTCACGCAGGAACCGGGCCGTGCCCTCGGTGGCCTCAATGTTGAAGCCCATCTTGTAGAAGCGGCGGATGAGGGGCAGGGCCTCGGCCTTGTCCTTGTCGGCCAGGGTGACGAGGACGGTGCCGTAGTTGCTCACCTTCATGCCCGAGCTCTGCAGCGCCTTGTAGAGGGCGCGGGTGAGGGATTTGTCGTAGCCGATGGCCTCGCCGGTCGACTTCATCTCGGGGGAGAGGTAGGCGTCGATGCCGTGGAGCTTGGAAAAGCTGAAGGCCGGGGCCTTGACATACCACTTGTCCTTCTCGGGGGGATAGACGGCGGTGAAGCCCTGTTCCTTGAGGCTGATGCCCAGGGCGCAGCGGGTGCCGATGTCGGCCAGGGCATAGCCCGAGGCCTTGGAGATGAAGGGCACGGTGCGCGAGGAGCGGGGGTTGACCTCGATGACGTAGACCTCGTTATCCTCATTGACGATGAACTGGATGTTGTAGAGGCCGACGATGCCGATGCCCAGGCCGAGGCGCACGGTGTAGTCGATGATTTGTTTTTTGACCTCCTCGCTGACCGAGAAGGTGGGGTAGACCGAAATGCTGTCGCCGCTGTGGACGCCGGTGCGCTCGACGTGCTCCATGATGCCGGGGATGAAGACATCCTGGCCGTCGCAAGCGGCGTCGACCTCGAGCTCGCGGCCAAAGATGTACTTGTCCACCAGCACCGGGTGCTCGTCGCTGAGAGAGACGGCGGTTTGCAGGTAGTTGCGCAGGGCTTTTTCGCCGTTGACAATCTGCATGGCCCGGCCACCCAGCACGTAGGAGGGGCGGACGAGGACGGGATAGCCGACATCAAAGGCCACCTTGACGCCGGCCTCGATGGTGTGCACCGCCTGGCCCTTGGGCTGGGGAATCTCAAGCTCGCTCAGAAGGCGCTCGAAGCTGTCGCGGTTCTCGGCCCGCTCGATGGCCTCGACCCCGGTGCCGATGAAGGGCACGCCCATCTGGCGCAGATCCTCGGCCAGGTTGATGGCCGTCTGGCCGCCCAGGGTGACGATGACGCCCAGGGGTTTTTCCAGCTCGATGATGTTCATGACGTCCTCAAGGGTCAGCGGCTCAAAGTAGAGCTTGTCGGAGGTTTTATAGTCGGTGGACACCGTCTCGGGGTTGTTGTTGATGATGATGGCCTCATAGCCGGCCTTCTGGATGGTCCACACGGCGTGGACGCTGCTGTAGTCGAACTCGACGCCCTGGCCGATGCGGATGGGGCCGCTGCCCAGGACAATGATTTTTTTGCGGCTTGAGACCACCGACTCGTTTTCGGCCTCGTAGGTGGAGTAGTAGTAGGGGACATCGTTGCCGAACTCGGCGGCGCAGGTGTCCATCATCTTGTAGCAGGGCATGATGGCCTTCTCGCGGCGCAGCTCGAAGACGGCCTTGGGGGTCGTGTGCCAGCACTGGCCGATGTAGGCGTCGGAAAAGCCCATGCGCTTGGCCTCGAGGAGGATGCCGAGGTCATGGGGCTTGCCGGCCAGCACGGCCTCGAAGTCGACGATGCTCTTGATTTTGCCCAGGAAGAAGGGGTCGATTTCGGTGACGCCGTGGATGACCTCCAGCCGCACGCCCAGGCGGATGAGTTGGGCGATGGCGAAGAGGCGGTCGTCGCGGCCCGCGGTGATGTAGTCCAGCAGCTCGTTTTCCGGTGCGCAGTCGAACTTGGGCAGGTGGAGGTGGCAGGCCCCGGTCTCGAGGCTGCGGATGGCCTTGAGCAGGCTTTCCTCCAAGGTGCGGCCGATGGCCATGACCTCGCCGGTGGCCTTCATTTGGGTGGACAGCTTGTTGGAGGCGCCGGTGAACTTGTCGAAGGGGAAGCGGGCCACCTTGGCCACCACATAGTCGATGGCCGGCTCGAAGGAGGCCGGGGTGTTGGCCAGCTGGATTTCGTGCAGCCGCAGGCCGACGGCGATTTTGGCGCTGACCATGGCGATGGGATAGGCCGTCGCCTTGGAGGCCAGAGCGGAGGAGCGCGAGACCCGGGGGTTGACCTCGATGAGGTAGTATTCAAAGCTGTAGGGGTCGAGGGCGAATTGGATATTGCAGCCGCCCTCGATTTTGAGGGCGCGGATGAGCTTGAGGGCGCTGTCGCGCAGCATGCCGTATTCCTTCGAGGCAAGGGTTTGGCTGGGGGCCACGACGATGGAGTCGCCGGTGTGTACGCCGACGGGGTCGATGTTCTCCATGCTGCAGATGGTGATGGCGGTGTCGCCGCCGTCGCGCATGACCTCGAACTCAATCTCCTTAAAGCCCTTAATGGACTTTTCCACCAGCACCTGATGGACGGGGGAGAGGGAAAGGCCCTGTCGGATGAGCTCGCGGAGCTCGGCTTCATCATCGGCGAAGCCGCCGCCGGCGCCGCCCAG
>JGI994J12354_10003710_pt1 | contig 14117 bp, 17 predicted proteins | sample IntmicLarv3ML3BL_FD_12354 | JGI IMG/M metagenome (IMG submission 12354)
GCACGAGCCGATTCTTTACGGCTGGGCACCGGGGGCGGCGCATTATTTCACCGAGAGCCGGTCGCAGAGCACCGTGATAGACCACGCGCAGCGCCCGGACTTCAAGACCATGAAAAAGGCGGAGCTGCTGGAACTGCTGGAGCTGATATACGACGACGCGGACGCGCTCCCGCGCAGCGTCCTCTACTGCGACAAGCCCACCAAGAGCGACCTGCACCCGACGATGAAGCCGCTTGCGCTTCTGGGGCGGCTCATCAAGAACAGCAGTCAGCCCGGATGGATTGTGGCGGATATGTTCGGCGGGAGCGGTTCCACGCTGCTGGCTTGCGAGCAGCTCGGACGGCAGTGGTGGAATACGACCCCAGGTATGTGGATGTAATCATTCAACGCTGGGAAGCCCTCACGGGCGAAAAGGCGATGAAGGTATAAAAAAGCTCAGGGCAGGGACGCGCCAACGCCCCTGCCCGCGCACCAGAGAAAACACCTCTGATACGGATAGCTTGCACCGGTGCAATATGCTATCCCTTTGATTCTATCAAAAATCGGAGGTGTCGTCAATGGACAATTTGGACGAAAAAATGAAGGACTTGCTGATTAAGCGAGCAGAAGGTTATGAATTCGAGGAAAAAGAGGTCATAGCCGGAAAGAGCGGAAAGCCAGAAAGGGTGAAGATTGTAAAAAAGCACGTCCCACCCGATATTAAGGCGATTCGGCATATTCTGCACTTGAGATACATGGGGCGGTGGTGATGCATGACAAAGAAACAAGGGCTATTTTGCGAAGAATATCTAGTTGACCTAAATGCGACGCAGGCCGCCATCCGTGCCGGGTACAGTCCGGCATCGGCGGCAGACAGTGGCAGCGCCAACCTTCAAAACCCGGCCGTGAAATCGTGCATCGATAAAAAAATGGCGGAGCGCTCGAAGAGAACCGGCGTAAACGCTGACCGCGTTATTCTGGAGCTGGCGAAGTTGGCGTTTGTCAATCCGGTGGACGTTGTGAATGTGAATAATGCGACGCTCAAGGAGGATGCGGATTCCGACGACACAGCGGCGATTTCGGCCGTGAAGGTGAAAGTGGTGGACGGCGATACAGAGATGACCGAGCGCGAAATCAAGTTTCACGATAAGCTGAAAGCGTTGGATTTGCTCGGACGGCATCTGGGATTGTTTGCGGACAAGCTGAAGGTGGAGGGCAACGTCACCGTCGGCACCGGCCAGCTCGCCAGCTTACTGGAGGCGCGGCAGCAGCGCCGACGCGCAAAGGATGATTCGTGATGGATTTTGCGGCGAAATACTGGGACTTCATCGACCACAGCGCAAAGGTTGAGATTCTGGAGGGCACGACCGCCAGCGGCAAGACCGTGGCGGCGCTCCATAAATTCATGCTGGAGGTGGCGGAAAGCCCCCGGCGCTTGCACGTTATCGCCGCCAAGACCACCGGTGTCGCCGAAAAAAACCTTATCAACAGTGACGCTGGGCTGATTTATCAGTTCGGCGAGCTCGTTACTTATCACGGCAACGGCAACGCGCAGAACAGGCTGCCCCATATTTGTTTCCATTACCGCGAGGACGACGACAAGATTATATACATCCTCGGCTATGACGACAAAGGGAAATGGGCGAACGCCCTCGGCTCGCAGTTTGGGTGCGTGCTGATAGACGAAATCAACACGGCGCACCCGGACTTCGTGCGGGAAATATCCTCCCGCTGTACCTACCTGATGGGAACGCTCAACCCCGACGACCCGGAACTGCCGGTGTACAGAGAGTATATCAACTGCTGCCGACCGCTGCCAAAGTACGCAAAAGACGTGCCGCCGGAAATTGCGCAGGCGTTGGCAGCAGTGCCGCCGAAGCCCGGCTGGGATTATTGGTTCTTCAGCTTTCGGGACAATATTTCCCTAACGCCGGAGGAAATCGAGGATAAAATCAGCAGAATCCCACCGGGCACAAAAATCTACAAGAACAAAGTCCTCGGCCTGCGCGGACGCGCAACTGGGCTGGTGTTTGACCTGCGAAAGGAAAGTGTCATCACGGGAGCGGAAGCCGCGAAGCACGAATATATAACATTCGGGTGTGGCGTAGATACCGCGTATTCAAACAAAACTGACGATACGTTTGCGTTTATGTTCTTTGGAATCACAAAAGAACGCAAATTAATCATCTTGGCGGAACAGGTTTTCAACAATCGTGACAGAGCGGTGCCGATAAGCCCAAGCGATATCCCGGAGCTGCTGGATGTATTTTTGACGAGGTGCAAAGCAACGTGGGGGTTCGGGCGGAACGTGTTTATCGACTGCGCAGACACGGCAACCATCACGGAATGCCAAAAATACAAGCGGCAAAAAGGCAGCGTGTATTTATTTCTTCCGTCTGATAAAAGCACAAAAATAATTGACCGCATTGAATACCAACTCGGATGGATGGCGCGCGGGGACTATCTGGTTGCAGACAGCTGCACGAACCACATCAAGGAACTGAACAGGTATTGCTGGAAAGAGGACAAGGACGAGCCGGAGGATAAAAACGACCACACCATAAACGCCGGGCAATACGGCTGGCTGCCATATGTCGGGAAAATAGGGAGAATCAATACATGAGCAGATTGGGTGATTATGTGAAAAATAAACTGCGCGACTGGCTGGAGTTCCAAGAGGCGAACCCGAACACGGTCATCATACAAGAAAGCGCGACGTTCAGATCGAGCGCCCAGAGAAACCTTATCTGGTATCGCGGGGATGCGGACGAGCTGCACCAGTTGTATACCCAGATAAACGGAGGGTACACCGGGGGAAGCCGATTTTGGGCGGCAGCTCCCGCTGGGCAAAGCATACGCAAAATGCACACGGGGCTGCCCGCTTTGATTGTGGATACACTGGCGTATATTATTAAGTCGGACATGGGAGAAATCGAATTCGGCGAAGATGGGAACGGCGCAGGAGCGGAAGAATGGCGGGAAATCTCAAAAACAATCAAATTTGAAAATTTGATAGCGAACGCGGTTGCGCAGGCTCTGGCATCGGGGGATGGTGCATTTAAATTGTCCATTGACCCGGCGGCATCAAAATACCCAATTGTGGAGTTTTATTCTGCGGACAGGGTGGAATTTATCCGAAATCGCGGTATGTGCATCGGTGTTGATTTTATCACAGTTTTTTCAAAAGAAAAAAAGCAGTACAAGCTTGTCGAGCGGTACAGATATGCGCAATCGGTGCAAGGGGATGGTGGAGCGGACGCGCCCGGAGCTGTGACATACAAGCTGTACGATGGGGATAACGAGGTGTCGATATCGAAACTCCCGCAGCTGAAAGGATTGACTGATACAACATTTGACGGAAACCACCCGATGGCGATACCGCTCATTTTTTACGACAACCCAAAGTGCCCCGGACGCGGACGGTCAATTTTTGAGACCAAAACGGACAATTTCGATGCGCACGACGAGGTTGTCTCACAGTGGATGGATGCGCTGCGCGCGGGGCGCGTGACAAAATACATCCCGCGCGACATGATACCGACGAACCCTGAAACACTGGAACTGCTGCCGGTAAACGCATTCGGCGATACCGTGATACAGGTTGACACCATTCCGGGCTCAAACGGAGCGCAGGCGCAGAAGATACAGGTGGAGCAGCCGGATATTATGTACGAGGCGTTTTTGTGGACATACAACACCACCCTGGACTTGTGCCTGCAAGGGATAATTTCCCCCGCAACGCTCGGTATTGACGTAGGGAAAATGGCCTCTGCGGACGCGCAGCGCGAAAAGAAGGATATAACCGGGAGCACCCGGAACGCGATAACCGCAGTGCTGGAAACGGTAATCCCCGAGCTGGTAAATGCTATTTTGTCTGCATATGAAAACATGCAAGGGCGCGGACACACGGAATACAGCCCGTCCGTTTCGTTCGGAGAGTACGGAGCACCTGATTTTGACAGCCGCGTAGAGACGATTACCAGAGCGGCAACGGCGGGAGTGATGAGCATCAACGCATATGTGGATGAGTTGTGGGGAAACAGCAAGGCGCAAAAATGGAAGGATGAAGAGGTGGAGCGCATCATGAACGAACGCGGCATGATGACTGCGCCGGAGCCTGCCGTAGGGGTTGATTTGCCGTGACCGCAAGGGAAATTGCGCAAATATTTGAGAAAATCGAAATCCTCTTGATTGACTCGCTGAAAAGAAACCTCACGCACCACAAAGGGCGGGAAAGTCTGGAGGGGTTCAATTGGCCGTCATGGCAGGCGCTGACCATTCGCGGAGTGGAGCGCTTCCGGCGCGAGAACCAAAAAGTATTTGACAAGCTTCGCCCGGTCATTAACAGGGAAACTGCACAGCTCTTGCGTGAAGAATATACGCAGGGCACGGAAGGTGTAGAAGCGGAGTTCCGCATTCTGAACGGAGAGGTGGAAATTGCGAAACTGCCGGAACCAAGAGAAGCGGGAAAAATACTACAAGAAACATTCATGAGCGGAAACAATCCACGAGCCGAAAAGCTTTTAACGGATGTGCTGGGCACGGAAAAATCCGTGGAGTCCGCAGCGCTGCGCATGATGGATGACGTATACCGCCGGACGATGTACAAGGCGGAGCTGGCGCAGGCGATGGGAGCGGCAACGCTGCATCAGGCGATTGATATCGCCGTAAAAGATTTTTTGACGGTTGGAATCAATTGCATTGTGTACAAGGATGGCCGCAGGGTGAACATTGCCGACTACGCGCAGATGGTTCTGCGAACGGCAGCAACGCGCGCAAAGCTGCAAGGTGAAGCGGACAGGCGCAGAGATTTAGGCGTTGATACCGTGCTTGTGAGCCAATATGGGGCATGCTCCAACACCTGCCTGCCGTGGCAGGGCAGGGCGTATATTGATGACGTTTGGGGTGAATTTAACGGAGAGCGCAGAGCCAACACGGGCGAAAGCATAAACGGAAACTGGTATCCCCTGCTGTCCGCTGCCGTTGATGCGGGTCTGTTTCACCCGAATTGCAGACACGGAGTGACAACATGGTTTGAAGGAAAAAGCAAGAAGCCGCCGCCAATGGACGAGGAGCGCACAAAAGCGAACTATGCGCTTGAGCAAAAGCAAAGAGCGCTTGAGCGGGATGTGCGCAAATGGAAAAGAATCACGGAGGGCACATCCGACCCGGACAAGGTGAAGGAATACCGAAACGCACTGCGGGAAGCGCAAGGAGTATTACGCGAATTCATCGACAAAAATAGTGAAGTACTCCGGCGCGACCCATGGAGAGAGCGAATATTTGGAATCACAGACTAAGGCAATACGCCCATTTTGCAATTGCAGGATGGGCTTTTGTAACGCCCGGAACGTGCGAGCGGCGTAAAACTTGGCGCGGAGAAAGCCGACAGGCTCTAAAAGGAGGAACACAAAATGGCAGAAGATACCACGAACCCGGTAGAAAACGAGGAAAGCAAACCCGAAGCAGGGGCAGCCAACCCGCCCGCAGAAAATGACGCGCCGACACTCCCGCAGACGCAGGAGGAGCTTGACGCTATCATCGAAGCAAGGGTTGCACGCGAGCGCAGAAATGCCGCAAAGAAAACAAAGGGAGCGGCGGCGGAGCAACCGACCGCCGCGCAGCCGGAAGCACCTGCGGACAATTCCGCCGCGCAGCTGGAGCAGGTGCAGGCGCAGCTGTGGGAAGCGAAAGCGCAGGCGGGCGCAATGCAGCTTGGCATAAAGCCGGAAGTTGCGCAGGATGCCGCCTACCTTGCACTGCGGCAAGCAACCGCAAAGGATGAGCTTGATGAGGCGGGGATAAAGGACGCTTTGTCCGATTTGCTTAAGAGGCATCCAGAGTGGAAGACTGCATCAAGCAGCGGATTCCGTCAGAAAGTCGGGGCGGACGGAACCGGGCAGGAAAACAAGCAAGCAGACCTCGACGAACTTTTTGATTTACCGAAAGGATGATAAAAAATGGCAAACACCGTAAACTACGCAACCGTATTTGAGCGGCAGCTTCGGCAGAAGTACACGCTGGGAATGCGGACAGCAGCGCTCACGACGCAGAAGGTGCAGTTTGTGAACGCAAACACCATCAAACTGCCGTATGTGGACATGGGCGGCTACAAAGACCACAGCAGAAACGGCGGGTTTAACCGCCAAAACGTGAAAAACCAGTGGATGACAAAAACCCTTGCGTTCGACCGCAATGTGGAGTTCTTCATGGATTCCATGGACGTAGACGAGACAAACCTTGTCACCGCCGCAGGCAACATCACGAACACGTTTATCGCAGAACACGCAATCCCCGAATCGGATGCCTACCGCATTTCCAAGCTGTATGCAGAATTTACATCTCTTGGCGGGACGGCAGATGCAACGGCGCTCACGCCCCAAACGATTCTTGGCGTTTTTGATGCCTGGATGCAGGAGCTGGACGATGCGGAAGTGCCCGAAGAGGGGCGCATTCTATTCACCACTCCGGCGGTGAAAAAGATGCTGAAAACAGCGGACGGCCTAGACCGCAGTTTGAACGTATCCTCGCAGAACGGCCTAGACCGCCGCGTGTACAGCTTGGACAATATCACGATTCAAACCGTGCCGTCCGGGCGCATGAAATCGCAGTACAACTTCACTGACGGGTTCGTACCGGCGGCGGGCGCGAAGCAGGTCAATATGATTCTGCTGCATCCGAGCGCGGTGATTGCTTGCGAAAAGCATTCGTACATTGCGCTTTGGGCACCTGGAACCCACACGCAGGGGGACGGGTGGCTGTATCAGAACCGCAAATACGGCGATTTGTTCGTCATCGACACCCGTGTGAACGGCATCAAAATGAACGCCACGGCGTAGAAAGGAGCAAAAACATGTTAAGAGCTGTAAAACTCAATCGGGAGTACACCATCACAGACGCGGACATCGCGAACTTTGTCGCAAACGGCTACGACATTATGGACGGCGACAAAATTATTAAGCATGGAGCCGGAAAGATGGTTGCCCACCAGACGTATCAAGATACCATCGATGAAAAAACAGAGCTTGAGGCACAGGTCAAAAAGCTCACGGAGAAGAACAGCGAGCTTGAAGCACAGGTCAAAAAGCTCGAAGCGGCGGCCAAAAAGAAGGAATAGGCGGTGATGATGTGAGGCTGTATGTGAGCACAGAAGAGTTTTTAAGCAGCTCAGGCGGCGGAATAATTGCTGAAGGGGACATCTTCAAAAGCTTGACGGATGCGCAGCTGGACGTTGATGCGCTTACGTTCAGCCGAATATCCGCGAAAGGATTTCATAGTCTTTCTCGAGCGCAGCAGGAGCTTGTGCGCCAAGCAATTTGCGCACAAGCAGTTTTTCGAAGTGAATACGGCGAAATGCTGGACAGTCCGCTATCCTCTTACGGAATTAACGGTGTAAACATGGGGTTTGATACCGGCAGCAGGCTCATAACGCAGAACGGCGTGAAAACACTGCCAAGAATCTACGCCATACTGCAGCGTTCCGGGCTGACGTACAGGGGGATACGCTGATGAAATGGCCAAAGCTTGTCCCTGACAGGGTGTGCAATGCGCAGGTGGAAATACACTTGACGCAGGGTGTCACAGAGAGCGGAGCGCCCAAGAAAGTGGATGTAATCAGCAGGAAGTGCAACTATTCCGAAAAATCCAAGCAGATTATGACCGCCGAGCGGCAGCTTGTCACCCTGTCCGGGAGCATACTGATGGACGGAGACATCGCGCCGCAGCTGGAACAGCTAGAGGGTTATGTGAAAATCAACGGCGGAACGGTGGAACGCATGATTCATCGTTCCGCGCGGGGGCGTAACCCGGACAACACGGTAAACTACACGCAATTGGAGCTGATTTGATGACTGTCAAGGTTACGCTGAGTCAAGGCGCGCTGAAAAAGATTGCGGAGGCCGCATTTTTTGCGTCAAAAGCAACCGTTCAGCAACTCCGGACTGAAGTAGAGACCGCGCAAGTCATGCCGTTTGACGTGGGTACAATGCAGAATGATGATACCGACACACACGTGCGGCGCGACGGTGAAACAATCACCGCATCTTTGGCAACAAGCAACGCATACGCGCGAAGATTGTATTTTTCACCCGGAGCCGGAGAAAAGGAATACGACTTCCAGACGGTGAACAATCCCAGCGCCCAAAAAGCGTGGCTGGAGCCGTGGCTTACAGGAAATGAAATGGACTTTGTGCCGGAAACCTTCGCAAAGGAGTTTCAAGAAAGGATTGCGCCATGACATTACAAAACGTTCTGAACTGGTTGAAGTCCGTCACAGACACAGGGGAGGGCATTTACACAAAGACCATCAACGGAAATCAGGAGCGCTGCATCGGCATATATGACGCGCGCGGCGCTGTGTCACAGCGCGTATGCCTGGGCGGAGCGGTCAACACCAAGTACAATCAAAAAAACATCCGCATTTTCGTGCATTGGACGAAGGATGCACAGGAGGCGGAGAAAAAAGCAAAAGAAATTTATCATTTGCTGTATGCAAGATCTAACATCGTCATGGATGGCGTGCGGGTGTACTCGTTAGACCCAGGAGCCGCACCTGCGCCTATCGGGCGAGATCATGGGGGCGTATATGAATACATGATAGAAATTTCATTACAGCACGAAAGGGAGTAATAGCATGGTAACAGCAGGAGTGTTCCCGGTTTTTGAAAATATGTTCAGCATCGGGACGATGGGTGCGGCAAGCACGGCGACAAGCATGTCACCCATCGCGGAAATGGAATCTTTTTCCATTTCAATTGACGGAAATGTCGTCGAATGGAGTCCATTTGACATGGAAGGATGGGTGCGGAGGCTGAATACGGGTAAGGCCTTCACCATTTCTGTGTCTGGAAAACGCTTTGTCGGCGATGCCGGAAACGATTATGTCGCAAAACTGGCGTGGAAAACGGGGCTTGACTGCAGCACAAAGTTTCTGTGGACATTTTCAAATGGCGCAAAGCTGGAGTTCAACGCCGTTATCAACGTGACGAACATTGAGGCGGGTGAATCCCGCGATGTTGGACCGTTGGAGTTTGACGCGCTTTCAGACGGAAAGCCGACATTTACCCCGGCGGCGTAAAAGCAATTGCAGGAGGCGGTATATCCCGCCTCCTATTTTTAAGGAGGAAAAAACAATGAGTGAAACAAAAAGATTTGTGTTGGACAAGGGGAAAATTCAGCAAAAGCCGGAGCTGGAGATTCTGGACAGGATTTTCTGCGTGGACAACCGCGTGAATACCGTGAAAAAAATGGCAAAAATCAAGAGCGAAGGCGTGGAGGAGGACGAGTATGAGCAGGCCGTTCTTCGTTTGCTCTTGGGCGCTGACGCGGCAACGGAAATCGCGGCTATGAATCTTCCGCTTCCCGCGTATCTTGAAATGTTCGAGGGCGTAACGTCTTTGGCGACGGGCGAGGATCCGGAGGAAATCCGCGATCGATTTCAAAAAGCAAATAAGGAAGCGTGAGGTCTTTTATGACCTCGACTATGACAAAATCCTCATTGAGCAAAGCATTGCAAAACAGTATCACATCCTGCCGTCCGCCCAAGACGAGATGGCTTACGCTGACTGGGCAAAGCTTGTGGGCGGGTTGATGGACGACACGCCGCTGGGCAGAACGGTTTCCGTGCGAATGGAAAAGGATAAGGACGTTATCAAGCACTTCACGAGCGGCCAGCGGGCAATGCGGCAGGAGTGGCGCGCGTTTTTGGCGGAATATGGGACAGAATCGGCAAAAGACGGAGTGGAGCGGCTGAAGGCGCTCGAAAGGGAACTTGCAAGAATGTTTGGTTAAAAAGGAGGGGGAAACGTGGCGGATGAAACAGTTGTTGGCGGTATAGCGCTGGAGTTGACTGTAGCAGACAAAACACAAGCCGGAATCAACGAAGCGGCGAAAAACGCGCAGAAACGAGCGGCTGCCGCATTCTCCCCCCTGGGGAACACGGTTGCGCAATCGACTGCAAACGCCGTTGACGCATCGATGAAATCTGCAGAAGCCTCTATTGACAATGCGGTAAAACGAATAACAGCAAGGGTAAAACAGGTTCGCCTGACTGCGGCGGAGGCGATGAAGGAAACCGGGGCGAAATATGCCGAACCGCTGTCCCCGGAGTATGCCGCGCGCAATAAAAAGTGGGAAGAGTCTGCACGGGGGAAGCCGCTGCAGGCGGAGGCCAGCGCGCAAGAAAAAATCAACGAAAGCGTCAAGGAGGCCGTGAGACATGCAAATGCATATACGGATTCTGTTCGCGCGGCCGCATCTGCAAATGACCTGCTTCAAAAGAAACTTGAGGTAATTGAATATCAAATTATAAGGCAAGAAGCCGCTTATAGAAAGCTTCTGAAAGCTCAGGCGGCAGACGGAGGAGACACTTCCGTCATAGGAAATCAAATAGCCGCCGCAGAATCAAAGCTCATTTCTTTGAAAGCGTCCGCAATCAAAACAGAGGACGCAATCAAAAGAGCCGTATCGCCGCCGCCGCCTGCTGACCCCGCAAACGCAAACAAAACATCCGCCGCGCTGAAAAAATCGGAAGCGGCAACCGGCGCGACGATGAAAAAAGTGCAATCGGCTGCCAAAGGCGCTGCGAAAGCGGCAGGAAAAGCGCTTGGCGGAATCGGCTCACTGGCGGCACATGGATTTAAGGCCGCAAGCGCAAAAGTGAAATCATCTTTAGACGGAATGAAAAACCGTGTTACAAGGTTCACAAAATCCATCGGAAACGCATTTAAGCGCGTAATGATATTCGCAACGCTGTACGCCGCGTTCCGGGGCTTTAAGTCCATGCTGCAGGACGGTGTGATGTCCAACGAGAAATTTGCAAAATCATTTGACCAGATTAAAGCAAACCTAACCGTTGCGTTTACACCGATTTTCACGGCGATTTTACCCGCGCTGAATATGCTTGCGTCTGTGGCGGCATCGGTGTCGCAGAAGATTGCGGCGGCAACCGCCGGGATGTTCGGACAGACCTATCAGCAGGCCGTGAACGCGACCAAAAAGATGCAGGACACGAAAAAGGCGGCAGACAAAGCGAAAGGCAGCCTTGCGGGTTTTGACAACATCACAACCATCAACACCGGGAGCGGAGAGGAATCCAATAGTGGCGCAAACCTTGACGCGCTGGACGGTGCGAAGTACACCGCGCTTGAAGGCATGGGCGAGAAAATCACCGAGATGTTGGAAGGGCTTGCGGCGAAGGTGGGTCCGCTGATTGCAAGCGTGGCAGCAAAAATTGCAGAAAAGGCTCCCGCGTTTATTAACGCGGCTGTCCGCGTCATCAACGCACTCCTGAAAGGAATTAACGACAACTTCCCGCAGATTACGGCGGCGATAATCAGCTTGATTGAATCGCTCTTGGCGGGGCTGGCGGAGATTTCCCCGCAGCTTGCGGAATTTGCTGTGAACGCGATTACACTCATGATAGCGGCATTGCTTACCTATGCGCCAAAGCTGTTTGAAATCGGCATCACTCTTTTGGCGGATGTGTTGGCGGGACTGGCGGACAAGATGCCGGAGCTTGTGCCGATGGCACAAAAGGCAATCATGACAATCGTTAATGCGATTGTAAACAACCTGCCGAAGATTCTGAAATCCGGCGTAGAAATTTTGCTTGCGCTTATTAAAGGGATTCTTGAGGTTTTGCCCGATTTAATCCCCGCCGTCATTTCGATAATAAAAACATTGCTGACAACCTTGATTGAAAACCTGCCGAAAATTATAAAGGGCGGCGTAGAAATTCTGGTGGCACTCCTGCAGGGCATCGCGCAGGCATTGCCAACGATTATTCCGGCTGTAGTGGAGCTCCTATATGTTCTCACGGGGGCGCTGTGGGATAATCTGCCGCTTGTTATTGAGGCAGGACTTGACATTGTTATCGCACTTATCGTCGGATTGATTCAGGCACTGCCGATTATTGCAAAGAGAACGCCGGAAATCATTGAAAAAATCATCGCGTCACTGTTGTCCTGCAGGGCAAAAATCTTTGAAGCGGGCTGGAAGCTCATCATAGCGCTGGTTGATGCGTTCCGCGCAATGGACTGGGGACAAATGGGGCGCGATTTGATAGACGGAATAATCAGAGGTGTCAAAAACTCCGCCGCCAGCGTGGGCAATGCAATAAAGGGCTTGTTTGGCTTTGATGTCAAGGTGGGCGGCAGTGTCCCGGCGATGGCATCGGGCGGAATCGTAAGCGCCCCGACGCTCTCCCTTATCGGAGAACGCGGGAAAGAGGCCGTGTTGCCGCTGGAAAGAAACACGGGGTGGATGGATACGTTTGCGTCAAAGGTAGCTTCACAGCTTGGAGGGGGCGGCGGAAACACCACAATAAACGAAACAATCGTGCTGGATGACGGAACGCTGATACATGCGTACCGCAGAAAAATCGGAGCGGGCGATATGACCGGCGGGGCAAGGGGGATGTTTGTGTGATACTTAGAATAAACGGCGTATCGATACCGGCACCAACGAAATTCGCCCCGCTCAAAGCGGATCTCGACAGTGAAAATACCTTGCGCGCGGATGACGGCTATATGCGCAGGGACAGAATCCGCCAAGGTGTCGGGAGCTTCACGGCAGAATGGATGCTGGCTCCCGCAGAATATGCGGCGTTGAGCAACCTGCTGAACCCCGCGAAGATAAGCGTTGAAGTTTTTGATGTTTCGACAAACTCCACAAAAACAATGGAAATGTATGCGGGACAGCGGGACAGTGAATGTGTTTCATACCCGAGCAAAAGCAGACCGCAGGACAGCCTTTGGAAATTGACTGTGCCGTTTACGCAATACTAGAAAGGACGAATATGGATGTATCAGTTCAGTGACGCGGCGCTTCAAGCGGCTTGGGATGAGGCGATAAAAAGCGATGGCCGGGATTGGAGAATCCGCGCGGAGCTGCAAACAGCAAAGCAAACCTATAGCTTGGGACGAGCTGATTTTGAATCCGGCGCGGTACAAACCGAGGAGCAGTTTCTTGGCGAAAACGTGATAGAAATAGGCCGCGCGCCGATATTCACGCTTCAATGCGCAATTAAGGACGACGGGCAATATGCGGACGTGCAGTTCAACGCTGCCGTTATTCGCCCTGAAATTGGACTTATGATGGAGGGCTGGGGGCTCGCATGGGTTCCGATGGGCGAATATAATATCACCAAAGCAAAAAGGTCAAAGGCAAAAATATTCATTGAAGCGAGCAATAATATGCTCAAATTCGAGCGGGATTTTTCGGACATCCCAATGAGCTTCCCGGTCACTGCGCAGTCGCTGCTGTCGCAGATCTGCGCGAAATGCGGGGTGCTGCTGGATACTCCAAGCTTTCAAAACGGCACATATACAATTCTTTCTGCGCCTGCGGACAAAATGAGTTGCCGGGATATTGTATATTTCATTTCCGCGATTGCAGGGGGGTGGGCGCGATGCAACCGGCGGGGGCGACTGGAGATATTCACGCCCAAAAATCCGCAGTTCATCGTAGAAGCAAACGTTGACGGAAACACAGACATCGTGTACGGCGGCGATTTTACGTGGTGGAACAACACAATGTACGATGGCGGAGCATTCAATACAAATATGGTTGATGACACTGTAACGCCCCACGACACAAAGGGCGAGCTGAATATTGACGATTATCCGATAATCGTTACGGGGGTAACGCTGGACACAGCAGAGGAAACGCTTCTGGCAGGGTCTTCGCGCTACACTGCCGCGATGAGTGAAAATCCGTTGATACAGCACGATGCGCCTCAGATTCTGCAAAGCGTTTTCGAAATCTGGCGCGGATTTACCTTTATGCCCTACGAAGTGAACGAGTTTCCAAACCCGCAAAAAGAGGCGGGGGATCTGGTGGAACTTGTGGACAGAAACGGAAAGCGCTATCGAACCATTATTGGATTAATACGGCACACCTTGCGGGGGTTGAGTTATGTCACGGCGGAAGCAAGAGCGGAGGCGGCGGCACCGTTCAGAGCCGCCCAGTATAAAACAGACCGGAGCGCACGCGAGCGGGAGACGGCGCAGGTCAACGCAATGGATGCCGCCGCAGACAACGCCTTTGCGATGTTTGCGGGAACATGGGGCGGATACCGCATCAATGGTGACGATCTGCCGCAGGAGAAGCACCACGGCAACGAATATCTCGCTGACGAC
>JGI994J12354_10003711_pt1 | contig 14114 bp, 11 predicted proteins | sample IntmicLarv3ML3BL_FD_12354 | JGI IMG/M metagenome (IMG submission 12354)
GAGTCTTGCCGCGAACTGTGGTAAGACTCTTTTTTTATGCCACTAACGAGGTGATGACATGTCAAACGAAAAAACGGTAATTCTGGATTCTCCCGGAATCAAGCGCGCCATGACCCGTATTTCCCACGAGATTCTGGAACGAAACAAGGGACTGGATGATGTTGCGCTGATTGGCATTCGTTCGGGAGGCGATTTGCTGGCCGCAGAGCTTGCTCTCGTTCTTGAAGAGATCGAAGGAACTAAACCGGCGGTGGGAACTGTCGATATCACTCTCTACAGGGATGATGTGGGAAGCAAAGCTTTTATTCCCGTTGGAAAGACCGATATTCCGTTCTCGCTGGAAGCAAAAAAAGTGGTGCTGGTCGACGATGTGCTCTATACCGGACGGACCATCCGGGCCGCCATGGACGCTCTCATGGATCATGGGCGTCCCACATGTATTCAGCTGGCTGTGTTGATCGATCGAGGACATCGCGAACTTCCCATCAGAGCCGATTTTGTGGGCCGTAATGTGCCCACAAGCAGAAAAGAAAATGTTCAGGTTCTGTTTGACGCGGGCCAAATGGCTTACGAAGTACAATTGGAAAAATAAAGGAGGGGTGTCATGCACGAGTTCAAGCACAAGGACATCATCGCGCTGCGGGATCTGAGCAAAGGGGAAATAGAGTTGCTCTTGTCTACCGCTGAAAGTATGCGCGAGATCAACAACCGTGATATCAAAAAAGTGCCGACTTTGCGCGGTAAGACCATCGTGAACTTGTTTTACGAATCTTCTACGCGCACCCGCGCTTCTTTTGAACTTGCCGAAAAACGCCTGTCCGCCGATACCGTCAATATTTCCGCTTCCACAAGCGCGGCTACCAAGGGCGAAACCTTGTCGGATACGGCTTTAAACCTGATGGCCATGAAACCGGATATTATCGTCATGCGTCACGCCGTTTCCGGATCGCATTATTTTCTCGCGAAAAAGCTCCCTTGCTCGGTTATCAACGCGGGGGACGGGGCTCACGAACATCCCTCCCAGGGTCTTTTGGATATGATGACAATGAAAGACCGCTTCGGACGTTTGGATGGCTTGAAAGTCGCCATAGTGGGGGATATAACCCACAGCCGGGTAGCCCGTTCAAATATTCAGGGTTTGACCAAGCTCGGTTCCCATGTATATCTGTCCGGCCCGCCCACCATGATACCGCCGGGGGCCGAGCGTCTGGGTAACGTTACGGTCTGCGCAACGCTGCGCGAAGCTATTCAGGACGCGGACGTGGTTATGATGCTGCGTATTCAACAGGAACGCCAGGGTAAGACTCTTATCCCCAATACCCGGGAATATTCGCGTTATTACGGACTCAATCCGGAGAACGTCAAATGGGCCAAGCCGGACGCCATGGTCATGCATCCTGGTCCTATCAATCGTGGCGTGGAGATGTGCAGCGCCGTAGTTGGCGGAGATCAATCCTGGATTATGAAACAGGTGGAAAACGGAGTGGCGGTTAGGATGTCCATGCTGTATCACGTCTGCGGAGGAGAGTTGGCCGTCTGATAACCCGATTATCAGGACGGACGGCCCAGAAACGGTTATTGCGGAAAAACAGGCGGTCGTTTGGATACACCGCAACTCAAATTTTCGAGGTGATTACATGAACCTTTTGATAAAAAATGGCCGAGTGATTGATCCCACTCAAGGACTTGATGAAATAACGGATCTGCTGGTGGAAGATAGTCGGGTCAGAAAGCTGGAGAAGGGGTTAGCTCCGCCGTCTAACACTGAAATTATTGACGCCGCAGGAAAACTGGTAGTTCCCGGGCTGATTGATATGCACGTTCATCTGCGCGAACCAGGTATGGAATATAAGGAAGATATTGAGAGCGGAGCAAGAGCGGCTGTTGCCGGCGGATTTACCTCGATTGCCTGCATGCCCAACACCAATCCGGTCATTGATAATAAAGCCATTGCCGGATATATCATCGCCAGAAGCTCGGCCGTGGGGCTGTGTAACGTTTTCCCTGTCGGTTCTCTTACAGCCGGTTCCAATGGAGAGCGTTTATCGGAAATGGGAGAGCTGAGAGAATCGGGTTGCGTGGCTGTTTCGGATGACGGGAAACCCGTTGCAAACGCCGAATTGATGCGTCGAGCTCTTGAGTACGCTCGCGGCATGGGCATACCGGTTATCGCCCATTGCGAAGAACGCGCTCTGGTGGGCGAGGGGGTTATGAACGAGGGGTTTACATCCACTGAGCTGGGACTGAAAGGAATTCCCCGCGTCGCAGAGGATATCGCCGTTGCCAGAGACGTTATGCTTGCCGAATATACCGCTTCTCCAATCCATATTGCTCATGTCTCCACCAAGGGATCTCTGGATATTATTCGCGACGCCAAATTACGCGGCGTAAAAGTGACCTGTGAAACAGCGCCTCACTATTTTACCCTGACCGATGACGCGGTTCGCGGTTATAACACCAACGCTAAGATGAATCCTCCCCTGCGGGAGGCGGCTGACGCGGCCGCTCTTAAAGAGGGATTGGCTAATGGCGTTATTGACGTTATTGCCACGGATCACGCCCCTCACCACGACGACGAAAAGGATATCGAGTTTAATAACGCGCTGAATGGCATCATCGGACTGGAAACTTCGCTGTCGTTGTCGCTTGCTCTTGTGGAACAGGGAGTTTTGACAATGAGCCGACTTGTGGAGTTGATGTCGTGCGCCCCGGCCCGTATTCTCAATCTAGGTCGCGGTACTCTTAAACCAGGTGTTCCGGCCGATATTACCATAATTGATCCAGAGGCCGAATGGGTTGTGGAGGCCGATAAACTGGCCGGTAAATCTAAAAATACGCCTTGGCTGGGCGAACGGCTGAAGGGATGTGCAGCGACAACCATTGTGGCTGGAAAGATTGTCTTCAGTCGTTGATTCCGTAAGACGAATATGTTGCATATTTGCTTTGAAGTACAGGTTCAATAATCAATTCAATTTGGAGTAGTTTGATTATGGAAGCAATCCTAGCGCTCGCCGACGGGCGTATATTCAAGGGAAAATCGTTCGGCGCGGGCGGAGAAGCCAGCGGAGAAGTTGTTTTTAATACTGCCATGACCGGTTATCAGGAGGTTCTGACCGATCCTTCTTATAAAGGTCAAATGGTTACCATGACTTACCCCCAGATAGGAAACACCGGCGTCAATCTTGAGGATGCGGAGAGCCGCGCTCTCTTTCTTTCAGGCTTCATAGTCAGGGAATACTTGGATTGTTATTCCAATTGGCGGGCGACCATGAGCCTGGATTCTTATCTCAAAGAGAACAGGGTGGCGGGTATTCAGGGGATTGACACCCGCGCTCTGACCCGGCATTTGAGAGATAAGGGATCCCAGAACGGCGTCATATCCACAGTTGACTCAAACGTGGAAAGTCTTGTTGCAAAGGCTCGTGCTATTCCCAGTATGGCTGGTCTTGATCTGGCCTCCGGGGTTTCATGCGCAAAACCATACCATTGGACAGAAGGAAGGTGGACGCTGGAAAGCGGATACCCGCAGGCGGATCCATCCTCTCTCGCGTACAAGGTGGTGGCGTATGATTTTGGTATCAAGGTCAACATTCTGCGATGCCTGGTTGACGCTGGCTGTGATGTGACTGTGGTACCGGCGAATTTCTCCGCCGAAGAGACGCTGGCCATGAATCCGGACGGCATATTTCTTTCGAATGGGCCCGGCGATCCAGAGCCTCTGGTTTCTATTCAGCAAGAAATTAGAAAAATGATTGGCAAAAAACCTATTTTTGGCATCTGTCTGGGACACCAACTCTTGGGCCTTGCGCTGGGAGGCAAAACGGTAAAGCTGCCCTTTGGTAATCATGGATCCAACCTGCCGGTTATGGATATGTTTACTCGCAAGGTTGAAATTACGTCTCAGAATCACGGTTTTGCCGTTGATTTGGATTCGCTGAACGACATTGCCCGCCTGGGACATCAAAATCTCAACGACCGAACCGTAGAGGGCATTAGCCACTTTAACCTGCCAGTCTTTTCGGTGCAGCATCACCCCGAGGCTTCGCCCGGGCCCCACGATTCGCATTACCTGTTTGACAGGTTCGTTGAAATGATGGAGAAAAACCGGTGGTAAGCGATGAAGCCTACTGGGCTTTGAAGTATGAAAGCTTATTTTGAATGAACGCCGCCGCGACGCATAAGCAATCATCGAATCGCCTTCTGTTCCAAGCTCTTACGCCGCCCACCGTTTCTCGCTATACAGATATTTATTATTCTGGAGAGTTGCGCCGACGAATTAGCTCGGCCTATCGTCGTCTTCGCTCGTGTGACCTCTGCCCCCATGACTGCGGAGCCGACCGCATCAATGGTAAAACGGGAAAGTGCGGAGCCACTTTATTGCCCAGAGTTGCCGCGGTAAACGTCCATTCCGGAGAAGAACCGCCTATTTCAGGACGTAACGGTTCCGGAACAATTTTTTTCAGCGGTTGTTCTTTGAGCTGCTCTTTTTGTCAGAATTTTCCGGTGAGTCAACTGAGACACGGCCGAGATATGACAACATTTTCGCTGGCTGGCAGGATGCTTAAGTTGCAGCGTCAAGGCGCGCATAATGTCAACTTTGTAACCCCCACCCATTATTTACCTCAGATACTGGCCGTGCTATGGCTGGCTATTCCTCTTGGCTTCAACCTTCCCATAGTATGGAACAGCAGCGGTTATGAAAAACCTGACGCGCTACGATTACTTGACGGAATAGTGGCCNTATATTTACCGGATATGAAATATGCCGACAATGAGACGTCAAACCGTTTGTCGCGCGCTCCCGAATATCGGGATGTCAACCGACTTGCGGCGAAGGAAATGTTGCGCCAGGTAGGCCACCTCAGGCTGGATGACGAAGGTCTGGCAAAAGGCGGCCTGATAATTCGGCATCTGGTTTTGCCCAAATCTCTGGCCAGCACGCGCGATACGTTGGACTGGATTGCCAAAAATCTGGGCGTAGAAACCCATGTTTCCTTAATGCGGCAGTATTTTCCAGCTCATATAGCTTCTAAAATTCCGGGAATTGACCGTAAGATCACAATAGCCGAATACAACCAGGCCGTGGCGTGTTTGGAGAACTCGGGTCTGGAAAACGGCTGGCTTCAAGAATAAATGAAGAAGGACTTGGCAAGAATAACGCGTAATTAATTGCAAGAAGGAGCTTTTCATAGATGCCTAAAAGAACAGATATAAAGAAAATACTCATTATAGGCGCCGGTCCAATCGTTATTGGTCAGGCGTGCGAATTTGACTATTCCGGAACCCAGGCATGCAAGGCCTTGAAAGAAGAGGGATATGAAATCGTCTTGTTGAATAGCAACCCGGCGACGATCATGACCGACCCCGACTTTGCCGATCACACCTATATAGAGCCTGTAATCCCAGAAATTCTTGCCAAAATCATAGAAAAAGAGCGTCCGGATGCTTTGCTGCCGACACTCGGCGGGCAGACGGCGCTTAATACGGCGGTTGCCGTGGCCGAAAAAGGAATACTGGACAAATTCGGAGTTGAGTTGATCGGAGCAAAGCTGCACGCTATCAAGAAGGCGGAGGACAGAACTCTTTTCAAACAGGCCATGGAGAAGATAGGTCTGAACGTTCCCCGTTCCGCTTTGGCTCATAACTCCCAGGAAGCTATGGATGTGATCAAATACGTAGGGTTTCCGGCCATTATCCGTCCTTCGTTCACGCTGGGCGGTAGCGGCGGCGGTATCGCTTACAACATGGAAGAATACGAAAAAATGTCCGCAGCCGGTATGGACGCGTCTCCGACCAATGAAATTCTGGTTGAGGAATCGGTAATCGGTTGGAAAGAATTCGAATTGGAGGTGATGCGAGATACGGCCGACAATGTTGTTATTGTCTGCTCCATTGAGAATCTTGATCCCATGGGTATACACACAGGGGACTCCATTACCGTGGCCCCGGCTCAGACATTAACCGATAAAGAATATCAGCTGCTGCGCGACGCTTCGCTCAAAATTATACGCGAAATCGGCGTGGACACGGGCGGCTCAAATATCCAGTTTGGCGTCAACCCCAAAAATGGCCGTCTGGCGGTGATTGAAATGAATCCGCGCGTCTCCCGCTCTTCGGCTTTGGCTTCTAAAGCGACTGGTTTCCCCATTGCCAAAATAGCGGCAAAGCTTGCGGTTGGATATACGCTGGATGAAATCACTAATGATATAACCCGCGAGACTCCGGCCTGTTTTGAGCCAACCATCGATTATGTGGTCACCAAAGCCCCGCGTTTTACCTTTGAAAAATTTCCCGCCGCCGACGCAACTCTTACCACCCAGATGAAGTCGGTGGGCGAGGCCATGGCCATTGGGCGCACTTTCAAAGAATCCTTGCAGAAAGTGCTTCGTTCCCTTGAAATTGGAGTTTCGGGTTTTGATTCGCGTCTGTTTGCTTTGGATACTGCAACCCGGCGCGCTCTGACCGCAAATGAGCGTCAACTTCTGGTGGAAAAACTGCGTATTCCTAACTGCGAACGCTTGTGGTATGTGGCGGACGCTCTGCGCGGTGGTATGAGCGTTGAGGAAATTTTCAATTATACGGNGATAGATCCTTGGTTCCTNCATAACATCAGGCAAATCGTGGAAAAGGAACAAGAGTTGCTCCAAGTGGGCTTAAAAACTGTTTCCAGAGAAGAGCTGTTCGAGGCGAAACAGTACGGTTTTTCTGATAAAACCCTGGCCGGTTTTTGGAATACCACTGAAAACGAGGTTCGAGCTCTGAGACTTTCGCTCAATGTGACGCCTGTATACAAAAGAGTTGACACATGCGCCGCCGAGTTCGTCGCTCATACGCCTTATCTCTATTCTACCTATGAAGATGAATGCGAAGCGGATCCCGCCAATCGAAAAAAAATCATGATTTTAGGAGGAGGCCCGAATCGTATCGGTCAGGGTATTGAATTTGATTATTGTTGCGTGCACGGTGTGTTTGCTTTGAAGGAGGATGGTTATGAAACCATTATGGTTAACTGTAATCCAGAGACCGTTTCCACGGACTACGATACTTCGGATCGTCTCTATTTTGAACCTTTAACCTTTGAGGACGTACTGGCTATTGTTGACGCGGAGAAGCCTGGCGGTGTGATCGTCCAATTTGGCGGGCAAACTCCGCTCAAGCTGGCTGTGGAACTTGAAAAAGCCGGAGTTCCCATTATTGGCACATCGCCCGACGCTATTGACCGGGCCGAGGATCGCGAGCGTTTTCAGGAGATGTTGTTCAAGTTGAATTTGCGCCAGCCGGAAAACGGCATAGCCCGTTCTTTTGACGAGGCTGAAAAGGTTGCGGAACGCATCGGTTATCCGGTTGTGGTGCGTCCTTCGTATGTTTTGGGCGGTCGGGCCATGGAGATTGTTTACGACGCGGATAATTTGAAGCGTTACATGATTACGGCTGTTCAGGCGTCGCCGGAGCGCCCGATTCTCATCGACAAATTCCTGGACGCAGCTATCGAAATAGACGTTGACGCTTTATGCGACGGTACGGATGTAGTGATCGGAGGAATTATGGAGCATATTGAAGAGGCGGGCATCCATTCCGGGGACTCGGCCTGTTCCCTGCCTCCATATTCCATTTCTGAAGAAATGGCGGCGGAAATACGGCGTCAAACCGCTCTCATGGCGTTAGAGCTTGGCGTAAGAGGATTGATGAATGTTCAATACGCCATAAGGGATGGAAATGTCTATATTCTTGAAGTCAATCCGCGCGCCTCGCGCACGACTCCCTTTGTTTCAAAGGCGACCGGACGACCTCTCGCCAAAATCGCGGCTAGAATCATGGCTGGAAAAACTCTCAAAGAACTCGGAGTTTATGGAGATATTACTCCTGGGTATATTTCTGTGAAGGAATCGGTTTTCCCTTTTGCCAAGTTTCCCGGCGTTGATACTATTCTGGGGCCTGAGATGAAATCCACGGGCGAGGTAATGGGAATAGGGACGACTTTTGCCGACGCTTTTGCCAAATCTCAGCTGGGGGCAAATGTGAAATTGCCTCTGTCGGGTAATGCTTTCTTCAGCGTACGCGACGCAGACAAGAAACATATTGTATTTGTGGCGGAAAAATTGTATAAAGCCGGATTTGGAATTTTGGCCACAGATGGAACGGCCTCATATCTGAATAAAAAAGGTATTCCAGCCAAACGGGTCAACAAAGTACTTGAAGGTCGTCCCCATGTGGTGGACGCCATAAAAAACGGGGAAGTTAATTTGGTTATCAATACTACTCAGGGAGCCCAGGCGGTCGCCGATTCTTTTTCCATCCGCCGTGAATCTCTCATGAATGGTATTGCCTATTACACTACGGTGGCGGGAGCCAAAGCGGTTGAGGATAGTATTATCGACCTTGAATCCCATGATCTTACCGTCAAGTCGCTGCAGGAATACCTGAGGTAGAACTTCCCTTTTTCGCGGGATGCTTACTTTTGTGTTGTGAGGAGTTTTGATTACATGTCACATTCAATACCGTTTACAAAGGAAAGTTATGAGGCTCTTCAGGAAGAGTTAAAACGACTCGTGCGCGTTGAGCGCCCCAAAGTGATCCTAGATATTGCTGAGGCCCGTTCGCATGGCGATCTCTCGGAAAATGCCGAATATGAAGCAGCCAAAAACCGGCAGGGGTTTATTGAGGGGCGTATTCAGGAGCTCAACGGCAAGTTGGCGAGGGCGTATGTAGTTGATTTGTCTAATATGCAACCGGATAAAGTTGTGTTCGGATCAACCGTTACGCTGTTTGACACCGCATCTGAAGAGGAAATCACCTATAAAATTGTTGGCGAAGACGAGGCGGATATCAAACAGGGAAAAATTTCCTGCGCTTCCCCGGTGGGCAAGGCGCTCATCGGACATAAATTGGATGACGCAGTTAAGGTGAAAGTTCCCTCCGGTACGAAAGAATATGAAATAATTGAGATTAAGTACGAATAAAGCCGAAATGTAACGAATATATTGCGGCCATAGGGATAGCTAACAACAAAATATGGTCTCGGTCAGATATCTTTGAACCATGCTTACGCGAATCTGAAATAGTTCAACCCCAAAAGCAGTCCGCTAGATACTAAATGAAAATATTCGGATTTGCGGAGTAAGCGAAAGCTGCCGCCCTAAGGAGCAATAACGGGAAAAAATAGCGTCTGATCTGGAGGTTCGTACATGGCTGAGAGACGAAAAAGCAAACGCTTTGACACCGAACAGGAGGTGTTGTTGTATCATGGTCTCTCCAAATATCTGGGGAAACTGAATAATCTTTCCTGTAGCGGAGCCTTGGTTAGTGTTGCGGCGTTGCCGAGACTTATTGAACTGGGAGATATGTGCTTCCTGGCTTTTGCAGCCAAACCGGAAGCCATACTCTGTTCATGCAAGGTCGTTCATTTGCTGGAAACCCATGTGGGCCTGCAATTTATTGAAGCGGAGGCCCAAGCATGATATCTGAATGCGTTTTATCTTGTTATAATCTTTACGGGCTGTTCAACTCTCTTAATTATCTGGAAATCGGCCGGAATATGATGTACAACCCGTAATGACTTTACCCCTGATCCAATCCCGGAAACGCCATGTATCCTCAATTCAGCTCTACGCTCTTCGTATCTCGCCCACGCGCTATTACGCCAGATTTTTGTTTTTGCCCGCCGCGCCTAGGCCATAATCAGTCCCGACAGTGATTCCATGCCTATCTTAAGTCTCTCCAAGACGGGCGATCTCATTATCCCGGCAGAGTTCATGAAAAAAATTGGTCTCGCTCCGGGAGACTCGTGCGTTTTGGAAGAAACTCCCGACAGGCTTTTTTTGCAAGCCCTAAAACCACAAGCTCCGCATTCCGCCGATAAATCTGGAAAAACCAGAAGTTCTTCCGATAAAATGCCGCGGGAAAATCCAAACAAGCTTATCGCCAGAAAAAATCTGGATACGTCCATGCGCTTTGTTAAAGGCGTTGGTCCGAAGCTCTTCGGATTACTTGCGAAACGCGGGGTTGAACGAGTGGAGGATGCGCTTTATCTTTTGCCTCATCGTTACGAAGATTACCGCGAGTTGAAAAAAATCAGTCAGTTACGCCCAGGGCTTCGCGAGGTTTTCACCGGTTGCGTACAGTCGGCGGAGATGCTTTCAAGCAGGAGGGGGCGGCGTTTTTTTGAGGCGGTGGTTGCGGATGCTAGTTCGTCTATTGTCATCAAATGGTTCAACTGCAATCCAGCTTTTATGAAAAGACTCTGGAAACCAGGCAGAAACGTCATTGTTGTCGGTGAAATTACCGCGTTTGGTTCGCGCCTTGAAGTGCGTCATCCCGATGTGGAATGGTTGGCGGAAGGACAGGACACCGTCGCTTTTCTTGCCGCCGATAAGACTAATTATACTGGAATAGTACCGGTTTATCCGTTGACCGAGGGACTCGGCCAGAAAGTTATGCGCCGGGTTGTAAAGGGAATTGTGGAACATTTTGTTTCGTTTGTTCCGGANCTGATTCCTAAAGANATTTTAGATGCCCAGCATTTGCCGGGCTTGCGCCAATCTTTGCTCGAGATTCACTCTCCTTCGCCGATTGCGGAAATAGACGCTTTGAACGCAGGGAACACCGCCGCGCACAGAGCGCTTGCGTTCGATGAATTTTTTTTCTGGGAGCTTGGGCTGGCTTTGAAGAAACGCGGCGTAGCTCTTGAAGACGGAATTGCTTTCCGAGTGACGCATCGCTACACCAAACCCCTTGCCAAATTGTTGCCTTTCGCATTGACAGCCGCTCAAAAACGGACTCTGTCCGAGATCAAAGACGATATGATGGCTCCTCATCCCATGCATCGTCTGGTACAGGGCGACGTGGGTAGCGGTAAAACACTTGTGGCCTTGATGGCCGCTCTGATAGCCGTAGAAAATGGTTACCAGGTTGCTATCATGACTCCCACTGAAATACTTGCCGAACAGCATTGGCGTACCATGCGACAATGGTGCGACGGGCTGAATGTTTCTACGGCGCTCGTCACCGCCGCGTTGAAGGGAAAAGAAAAGAAGAAAACCTTGGCGGATGTTGCGGATGGTAGCGCTCAGATTGTCATTGGCACCCACGCGGTTATTCAGGATAAGGTTGAATTTGCCAAACTTGGACTGGGGATTATCGACGAACAACACCGCTTTGGAGTGTTACAGCGAGGCGTTCTCAAACAAAAAGGAAAAAACGTAAGCCCTGATATTCTGGTGATGACCGCTACTCCCATTCCGCGTACCTTGGCCATAACGCTTTTCGGGGATCTTTCCCTGTCGTTGATCGATGAATTACCGCCGGGGCGAAATCCGGTGGAAACCATTGTCATGTATGAGTCGCGCCGTTCTCATGTTTACAGTCTTATTCGCGATGAAGTGAAAGCTGGTCGTCAGGTTTATGTGGTGTGCCCGTTGGTTGAGGAAAGCGAAAATTCTGATCTCAAGGCCGCGACAAGCATGGCGGAGAACTTGGCCGGAGATGTTTTTCCCGATCTTCGCGTGGGACTATTGCATGGGCGTATGACTCCGCAGGAAAAAGAAAATGTCATGACGTCCTTCAAGACCAAAGAAACGGATATTCTGGTTTCCACAACGGTAATTGAAGTAGGCGTGGATGTTCCCAACGCTTCTCTTATGGTCGTTGAGCACGCCGAACGTTTTGGCCTTTCCCAGTTGCACCAATTGCGGGGCAGAGTGGGACGAGGTTCCGCCAAGTCGCGCTGTATTCTGATGACTCGCTCCGGGCTGTCCGAGGATGGGGAAAAAAGGTTGCGTATAATGGAGTCCAGCTGCGACGGTTTCAAAATTGCCGAAGCCGATCTGAAAATCCGCGGACCGGGCGATTTTCTCGGCACCAGGCAGTCTGGAATGCCGGAGTTCCGGGTTGCCAATATCCTGAAAGACGGGGTTTTGCTGGACAATGCGCGGCAAGCCGCTTTTAATCTGCTTAAAGCCGATCCGGATATGAGCTCGCCGGAAAATGCTTCCCTTAAAAATGAGTTGTTACGGCGTTGGGGACAACGCTTGGAGCTGGCGACAATCGGCTAACATTTTTCATAAACCACTGAAAAAAAGATTGACTAAACCATGCGTATTTTAGCGGGACCTGAACTATTCAAAAAGCAGTTTGCCAATTCGGCGCTTACCATCGGTAACTTTGACGGCGTGCATCGCGGGCACCTTGAGTTACTCCGCATCTTGAAAAGACGGAGTCAGGAGCTTGGCTTTCATTCGGTTGTGGTTACTTTTAATCCTCATCCTCTTGTTGTGTTGGCTCCTGAGTCAGCTCCGACCCTCATAACGACCTTTGGTCAGAAAGCGTCTCTCATAGAAGCCGAGGGAATAGATTGTCTGGCGGTGATTGAATTTTCCCTCGAATTTTCCAAGCTATCCGCGGAATCGTTCGTTCATGAGGTACTTTTGAACTCGTTGGGAATGCGTCATATTGTCATAGGGCATGACTATGCATTTGGTCGGGGGCGCGAGGGTAATTTTGCAACCTTGACGCGTATAGGGAACGAGCGCGGCTTTACCCTGGAGGATCTGGAACCTGTTGGGGACGATGGCCAGGTTTTCAGCAGCAGTTTAGTCAGACGTTTAATTGCTGACGGCGACGTATCGGGAGCTTCCCGAGTTTTAGGGCGATATCACATTCTTTTGGGGCGAGTGAGGCATGGCAGAAAAATGGGGAGGCAGATCGGTTTTCCAACCGCTAATATTTCAACTTTATGCGAGTTGATTCCGCCAAACGGGGTGTATGCCGTTATGGTTGGAGCTGGCGGCGGGAGCCTTTGTCGCGGGGTGTGCAATATCGGCGTGAATCCAACGTTTGGAGGAGTTCAACGCTCCATAGAAGTTTTTCTGATTGACTTTTCGGGACAGATCTATGATCAAGAGCTGGTTTTGTGTTTTGTCGAGCGCATAAGGGAGGAAAAGAAATTTTCCGGCGCGGATTCCCTGATTGAAGCCATTAATCAGGATATTGTAACCACGCGGACAATTCTTGACTCCGCCGACGGAGCCATGGCGAAATGTCTTTTTGCAACCGGATCCGAGACGTAATGAGCGAAAAAAACGTTAATTTAAAATTATGGGTCGGAATTGCCGTAAGTATTATCTGTATGATTTTGGTTTTCAGAAAAGTAGATTTCGATGATTTAATTACGGCTCTCCGAATGGTTGATTGCCGATTCGTTTTTTTAGCCATTGTGTGTACATTTATTAATTATTTTCTAAGGGCGATGCGTTGGAGCTATTTGTTAATCTCAAAAGGAAACGTTCCCCTCGCGTCGTTATATTCGGCAACCATAATCGGATATATGTTCAACAATCTTTTCCCGGCGCGCCTGGGAGAGCTGGTTCGCGTTTATGCGCTGGCTAGAAAGGAAAAGCTGGATATCCCCGTAGTTTTAGCGTCTCTTGTTTCGGATCGTATTTGCGATGTTTTTACGGTTCTGCTCATTTTAATGGTAGTGTTGCTTACCTTGGATTTTCCCCCTAACATGGCCGCAGTGGAGCGGGCGCTTAGAATAGGAGGAATTACTACTTTTGTTCTATGTACTTGTCTGCTGTTTTTTCTAATTATCCTGAAACGTAAAACAATGCTCGCCATATCTATGGTCGGGAGAATTACAGGATTCTTTTCACAACGGTTTTCAGATAAAGCGCTTTCTCTGCTTACTTCTTTTATTTCTGGTATAGGAATTCCCTCTCGGAGAGGCTGTATTTGTTTGGTTGTGTTATTTTCATTTTTAATCTGGATTTTTTGTGCCTTGCCGATTGATATGATCCTACGGGGCTCCGGGATACATCTCCCCATTACCGCGTCCATGTTTATCGTCGCTCTACTTGCGTTTGCGTCAATGATTCCAGCGTCTCCGGGATATATAGGCACTTACCATTATGCCTGTTACAAGGGGTTGTCGCTCTTCGGAATTGGCGACAATGTTTCTATCAGTATTGCTTTATTGATCCACGGGACTGGTTTTTTTCCGGTGATACTGGCGGGGCTTTTCCATGTTTGGAGAGGTGGAATGTCGTTTGCGGAATTGTCCAAGAGAGACGGTGAAACGTGAAAGAGACACGACGGCCCGCTTTTCGTAGCCTCAGGGC
>JGI994J12354_10003712_pt1 | contig 14112 bp, 8 predicted proteins | sample IntmicLarv3ML3BL_FD_12354 | JGI IMG/M metagenome (IMG submission 12354)
AGGTTCAAATANTTCAAATGCGGCAACCACTGCAAACAAATGGAAAAATCATCCGAAAGCAACTTGGAATGAGAACAATCTAAAGACTCAATTTGATGGAAATCTTTTAATGCTTCCAAATTTTGAAATTCATTTCCAGTAAGATGACCTCGGTAAGAAAAATCCAAACGGCTGATTNTTGACAACGATTGATTGTTATAGCCACGCATTTCTTTTTTTAAAAAATCGTAACATGAGCGTGGATTAGCATATTCATAGTCGTTGCCGTCCATTGCTCTGTGATCCATTATGATCGCAACAATTAACAGTGCAGCGAAGAATACAATAATCAGTATTCCAAAAGTTAGTGAGCGTTTATTCATTTTGATTTTTTATTCTTCCGCCACCAGTCGCGAAAGGCAGGGGCTTTCGGGAGTTGCGGGATTTCGCGACCGCGGGTCCATTGGCCCATTTTGTCCGGGTGCCACGGCAGAAACGGCACAAAACGCATTCCGATTTTCATGCCGCGCATGAGCAGTTTGTAACGCGTTTTGCCGCTCATGGCCCAAGCATAGCCTTTCCAAATGAGAATATCGAGCCACTTGCGGGCCGAGGTTTTCTGTTCAATGGCCTTACGTCGCAAGCGGACAATCATGTGGGCCAAGTCGGTCTTGACCGGGCAAATTTCGCTACAGGCTCCGCACAAAGAGGATGCAAAGCACAGCGGGTTGGCCTTTTCCAGCCCGACCAGATTCGAGGTCAACACTGTTCCCATCGGGCCGGGGTAAACCCAACCGTAAGCCCAGGCCCCGACATGGCGATACACCGGGCAGTTGTTCAAACACAGTCCACAACGAATGCAATGCAACATCGTGCGGAAGTCCGGGTCTTCGATCATCTTTGTGCGACCATTGTCAACGAGAATGACATACATTTCACGACCCTCGGTCGGGCCGTTGAAAATGTGCGTGTAGCTGGTCAGTTTCTGGCCCGTACCCATACGTGGAAGCATGTTCAAATACAAGGGCAAATGTTCGAGCTTCGGCAGCAATTTTTCAATGCCCATCAAGGCAACATGCACTTTCGGTAATGTCGTCGAAAGACCAATGTTGCCTTCATTTTCGACCAATGCAAACGAACCTGTTTCAGCAATGCCGAAGTTGATACCGGAAATGCCCATGTCGGCGGCGATGAACTGCTCACGCAAACGGCGGCGAGCGATCATGGTCAACTCGCGATGTTCGGCGGTAAACGGTTCGCCGAGTTTGTCAGTGAAAAGCTGCCCGATTTCGGCGGCTTTTAAATGTAAGGCCGGCATAACGATGTGCGTTGGCCGCTGTTTGGCCAATTGAATGATGAATTCGCCAAGATCGGTTTCAAGGGCCGTAATGCCGTTTTCTTCAAGGCAGTGATTCAGCTCAATCTCCTCACTGAGCATTGACTTGGCCTTGACAACGGTTTTGACGTTATTCTTTTTCGCGATTTCCAGAACGAGCCGGTTGGCTTCGGCGGCATCTTCGGCCCAAAGCACTTTGACGCCTTTCGCTTCGAGATTTTTCGCGAATTGATCCAGCAATTTATCCAAGTTGGCCACCGTATAGGCTTTAATGTCATGGGCCATCTGCCGCCATTTCGGCCAATCGTCGATTCCCCAACACATTTCGAGGTTCGTTTGCGCGATCCGTTCGGAAACATCCGAAAGGACTTTCAGCCCGTGCGGCTCATAAAGCCCTTCGTTTTCTTTTGCCAGAAATTCCGCGCCGGTGTAGGACGTTAGTGACATGGATTTGGTGTTTTTGAAAAAAGGGGCGATATTTTTTGTTGTAAGGTATGATGCAATACACAATATGTTATGTTGCGATTGATCTTCCGGCCAATTCACGAGTTTCCCAAGGCGATATTTTTATAAAAGTCGGTATATTGTTGCAAAATGGCCGTTTCGTCAAAGTTTTTTCTCACTCTTTCGGCGGCACAATTGGCGAGGTTTTGTCTAGTTTCTTGATTTTCAATGAGTTGGATCATTTTTTCCGCAAGCATTTCGACTTGTTCCGGCGGGACAAGGAAGCCGTTTTCGCCATCAGTGATAATTTCGGCCATGCCACCGACATTCGAGGCCACAATAGGTAACCCGGCAACACCGTACTCAAGTATCGCGTTGGAAAAGCTTTCCGAATAACTGGCAAGCACGGCCAGATCAAAATTCGGCAAAACACGGAAGGGATTGTCGATATTTCCAAACCAAATAACATGGCGTTCGAGGCCGAGTTCGGTGGTCAGGGCCTGCAATTCTTCAAAAAACTTGATTTCGAGCTGTTCTCCAATACAAAGCAACCGTGTTTGCGGGTATTTGTCAACGACGAGGCGAATGGCCCGCAGTAGGGTTTGGTGTCCTTTGATCGGACGAAGAGTCGCTACCGAACCGATGACAAACGCATCCGAATCAAGTCCGAGTTCAGCCCGGGTGAGCTGCGAAGCCACTCCGATTCCAAACCGTACCATCGAAACCGAGTTGTGTATGACGGTAAAGTGTTCCCGGGAAATGTGTTCCTTTTCAAAAGCCGCATCGACGGCAGCCTGGCTGTTGGCAATGTATTTCATGCCAAATGGTCGTGTCAAGCGACCTTTCCAGAGCACTTTACGATTCAAACTGTATCCGATGTTGCGGCGGTGTCCGACAACCGGAATTCTTTTTCGCAATTTTCGCCGGGCCAACAGACTTGCGTAACAGGCAATCAGTTCATCGGTCGGTGTAAAAGCGTGTATCAGGTCGATATCATTATCGCAAATGTATCGGCTTATGGCCCATATTCGTTTTAAGAAAGAAATTTTGCCCGGCCCGAAAATTTCGCCCAGTACAAGTGGTTGAATTGGAAGAATTTCCGATGGGCAATCCATCTTGGAAAAGACCAGGCAAAACAGTTCAAATTGCTGTCGGTCAAGCATGTTTTGCAACCAGATCAAGTGCTGTTCGGTACCACCGAAAGCTGAGAGAATATGGTCAAACATATGCAGAACACGGATTTTTCGGGTCATTCGCGAGAATCCTTTTCTTTGGGAATTTCTTCCTGAAGCATAGGCCGTAATTCACCGGCGAAATCACTTGCATCTTGAAATTCGAGGTACACACTGGCGAATCGGACATAAGCCACCGGGTCGAGCGTCCGCAATCGTTCCATGACAATGCGGCCGATTTCACGACTTGAGACCTCGGAATCGTATTTTGCGTCGACTTCGCCCGCAATTCCGGCAACCAGTTCGGTCAATTGTTCGTCGCTGATCGGCCTTTTCCAACAGGCCCGCTCAATGCCTTCCCGGATTTTCTGCGAATCGAACAGGACGCGTGTCTGGTCGCGTTTGACCACGCGGACCGTTGTGGCCTCAACCCGTTCGTAAGTGGTAAAACGGCGGTTGCAATTACAGCACTGCCTGCGTCGACGGGTTACCGAACCATCTTCCCCGGTCCGGGTGTCGATTACTTTGTCGTTATCAACGTGACAAAACGGGCATTTCATGGGCAGTTATCCAATCCGAAAAACGCGTCTGTTGCATCACCCTCGGCATCGGCTAAAATAGATCGAATACCGAACAATGCCCATTATAGCACATTTTTGCCCAATCGCGAGTCGGGACAGTATTTCGGCAGGAGAATAGCAAAGTCGGAAATCAACAATATTTTTTGTCGCACAAAGACGCCAAGTCGCAAAGAATAAAGAGAATTAAGTCTTTGTTTATATTTATGTTACACTTCAATTCCTTGGCGGCTCTGTGACTTTGCGCGAAATTTAAAATTTCACCTTTTTTAACTTTGCAATCTTTCTGAGTGTTTCGGAGACGGAAGATTTTTTGGCCGAAATATTAACAAAATATTCAAGCAAATATCGAAGGGAAATTTATGAAACGCATTTCTTATCCAATTGCAATCCTGCTGTTGATTTTTCTCGGGTCGATGGTCGCGGCTGAGGATTGGAATTTACGGGACCACATTACGCTGGAAAAGGTCATGGTGCAATGTCATCGCGGAGCCGGGGCCTTGTTACCGGAAAATTCAGTCGAGGCGTTCGAAATGGCTTGGCAGTGGAACACGATCCCCGAACTGGATTTGCGTATGACCAAAGATGGTATTATCGTTGCGTTTCACGATAACAATTTCAAACGCATTCTGCCGGATGCAACGGAAGAATTTCAGCAAAAAGGCATTGCCGACCTGACACTTGAAGAGGTCAAAAAACTGGACATCGGCATCTGGAAAGGTAAGGAATTCGAAGGGCAACGCGTCCCAACTTTGGCCGAAACGCTCGAATTGATGAAAAAAGACCCGAAACGCATGATCTATATTGACATTAAAAACGTCGATTTCGAGCAATTGGCCCGTGGAACGAAAGGCTTTCATCCGCGATTGATTCTGGCTAGTACAAAATATGAAGAAATCCGGCTTTGGAAAAAACTGGCCCCTACATCAATGACGCTGTACTGGATGGGTGGTTCGGAAGAGGCTCTTGAAAAACGCTTCGTCGAACTTCGCAAGACCGATTTTGCCGACATCACCCAGTTGCAAATACACGTTCGCATCGACCAAAACGGCAAGTTTAGCTTTAGCCCATCGGAGGAATTTCTCAAAAAGGTCGGGCATCGAACTACGCAAGCATGGCGTTACATTTCAAACGCTACCGTTGGAATGTCGCGACGCCGCAGTTTTCAAGCAGTTGATGGACCTCGGTTGTGCCAGCTTTGCGACCGATTACCCCGACACAACCATGACTGCCATCCGCGAATATTATGCGGAAAGGAAGTAAGGGCTATTTGCTGAAACATAGACAGGCAAAATCGTACCCTATCCCCCTGCCATTTTGCGATCTCTATCGTTCGTGTTTTGTTGTCGTCCTTTTTTGACCTCCAAATGCACCTTTGTACTACTATATAACAAATATAATAGTTTTGATCATGTACTACTGATTCTGAGCGTTTTTTAACAATAATTGCAGGTTTTCAGGAGATACGTATCGAATATAAATAAGCGATTTTGTTTCGACGATTTCCATACCTTTAACACCTTTGATCTCTTTGTCTACTAACTCTTCTCCTTCTTTAGTTCCAAGGCCATCCACGCCCAAATCCTTATCTGGGCCGCGGACAGGTTTTTCACGGAGTGAATAGATCCCGACCGTAATCATTCCCAATTCATTGGTGTAACCAGCTCGATAGGCTTTCGATTCCGTTGCATCGGTAACCACAAACTCGCGATAGGTCGTGTTTTGCCCCATTGTTTTGTAAAAACCTTTGACCTTTGCACCATTGGAAAGCTTTCCGTCCTCACGTTTGGGCGAAGGTGGCAAAATCCAGAAATTTGCTTCACTCAGCGGAATCTGTTTTTGCGAAATATATTCACCATTCCGGCTTTTCATCGTACTAAAAGTCGTGGGCAATTCCTGTCCGGGAATGATCGTCGATGCCTTTTCGGGAAGAGTATTCATTCCATCGACGAGAAGACGAAAGCCAACCGTATCGTCTGTAAGATTCCAAAGAACAACCTGATAAATATCCTCTTTTTGAAGGGCCACGTATGCCCGATCATTGATAAAATGAATTTTTCGCGATTCGAATTCGCCCGTCTTGTTTTTCACCTGAACCGCAACCGGGTACTCAGGGTTGAATCCACTATCGCCGTTAAGTTCCCGTTGTGGGGCGGCGACAATACTGCTTGTCACGAGCAAGGGTTTCATCGTTGCAACGTCAACCAAGCCACAGGTATAACTGAGAGAGTTTGCGGTTTTGAAAAAGCCGACAATGATCGACGAGAGTGGCTTTCCTTCAACCATCGTTTTCGTCAAGACCGCCTTCGATTTTTCCGACAAAAGGGATTCCGGTTCGATTTTTTCGAGTTGCATGATTTCCTGCAATCGATTCGTTGGTAGAACGACACAACGGTCGGTCGTAAGTTTGCTGATCAATCGCCCTTCCATATCTTTGGCCATCAGCGCCGGCTGGTCATCCAACAACGGTTTTGCAACTGTCATCTTGTTTCCTTGTGCCATGGTAAATTCAGGAACCGCGACCCGATTCATGCCATAATGCGGAATGATGGCTTGCATCTGGCTTGCAATTCTGTTGACTGACGCAACCTTGTCTTCCGGTACGGGGGAAATAATTGTTGGACTGTTTTTTGTTGCGAAAGGAATCGGTGTACCCGAGGTTTTCAGTTGCCAGGCAAAAAGTTTTTGCGGACTTCCCATCGCCTTGGAAAGATTACCAACGGACATGGTCATATAACTGTCCAATTCGGACATGGAAACCTTGCCATCCAACGAACGATCGGCTGAACCTTGGATGGCTTCAGCAAACCAAAAGGCAAAAAGCGACATTTTCTGTTCTTCCCAGAATCGTCCGCAAAAACCGTTTTCGCAACTTGCCATCATATAAATAGCCCCGCAATTTTTAAATGTATCGGATGCGACTCTATTTCCGGTATTTGAACCGTCAAAGGCAAACGTGTCCAGTACAAGCAGGCGATTCGTCGCAGGCGTCTTGGCAATAATCGCACAAAGCTCTGTCAGCGAAATTGATCCTTCTTCCGGATTACCGGGATCGAAATCGGAGAAAGCAAATCGCAAATTACCTTTGTCACCCGAAGTTGCAGGGACAATATAACCCGTCAGATAAACAATCAATGTTTCGTATTTTGCGGCATTTTTTGGCTTGGCAAGGAGAGAGGCTTCTATCTCGCCAACCTTTTCCGATTTCGGATCGGTAATGATTTTCAATTCGAATTCCGGGTGGTCCTGTAAGGCGCGACAAACATTATCCGTACCGTTTTCCAGCCATTGAGAATGATTCGCTTGCCCGTTTTCGCTTTGCGAGGCACTAATTACGATAGCCTTGTTCTGAGACGCTATTGCAATGTGTGACTGGAGGCAAAACAAAAAGCTTCCAACAAAAAATATCAACAGGCCAAAGTGACATGCCGACAACAGGTTCAAGATTCGTGTCTTATTCATGGTAATCATTTTCCTGAATTAATTGGGATTGTAACTTTTCAATGTTTTCTTTTGAGTCGTATCTCAAATGGACAAGGGACAATAATGTACCGAGGTTTTCGCAGGACTTGAATTCCATTTCCGAAAAACGTTGTTCCCCCAGTTTTGTTCCGAGCCGCGTAGTGGTTTCAGGGATTTTTCCTCCTTTTACCACTTTTTGCACGGACGGCAAGGTCAAATCGGGATAAAACGCAATACTAATCAGTCCGATTTGTTTCAAATCGCTTTTCCATATCGTAACGGCGTACGAGTCATCGGCGCATGTGACTTGAAATTCATTGTATTTTGCACTCGTCTTACTCGTTGGCTTCGTATAAAAACCGTTGATTTCCAATGTTTTGTCCCAAGGAACGGACCAAGCCGTTGCCTGATCAATACTTATGCGGGCAGCTTGAATGTATCTCAATACGCTTGCATCTTCTTCGGAATCGTCTTCTTCGGGAAACGTGTTCAGACCATCGACAAGAACCTTGACTCCCAGACAAAGTAAGGCAGGATCGAAAATATCACTGTTCGATTTCGGGGAAACACGAATCTGATAAACTTCACCTTCTTCAAGAGGCACATACAATTCGTTTCCCACGGGAATCGGTTTGCGAATATCCGAGTAACTGCCGTTTGCATCCTGAATACGGATTTCCAACTGGAACGGGTATTCTTCGTTCAAAAACGGGTACGGGGATTCAGAAAGCGAATCCAATTTAGCTAACAATTGCCGCGACGAGCCGCCGGGTATGTCAAGGACGTTATCGAACGACAAGTCGTTCAATGATTTGACGACTCGTTTCCGGACGGCGTTTTGTGATTCGGAGGAATCTCCCATATCCCGGGCAATGGCAATGCAGTTTTCGATTTTCGGCCCGGCAAGCGGCAAAAGGTCGACACTAATGCCGAGCATGGCCCAATCTTCCGGAGAAAAAGTTGCCGTTCCTCCTGCAATTGCGATTAATTCGCCACGCATCGGATGGGAAAGTCGACATTGCATCGAAAAACGATGTATCTGCCGTCCGAGAACATTGCCACTCAAAACTGCACCAATCTGTTTTCCCTGAATTGTCAAAGAAACAGGATCGGTCGTAAACTGATGATCGGTATTAGTGGAATTGACGATGTCAAAACTTTTCGTCAACGCTTCCCGAGTCTGTTCGCGATCATAAATGGTATAGGTGTCTTTTTTCAACAGTTTTTTTACACGATGTTCGATTTCATGAACCGAATACTGTTGCAGGAGCTCGTATTGTTCTTTCGACCAGGTAAAATTCCCCTGCGATTCGATGGTGAAATCCAAAATCCCCATTCGGTTGATGCGGTTCAAACTCAGTTGCATGGCGACCTGTTCGGCAATGTCATCCAAAAGCGTTTCCAATCCCGTTGGTTTCAAACGTACAACGGACGGCACACCGACAATATCAGGCCCGATGATTCGGACCGGAGTTTGCGATTGCTTGTGCGACACGATCCGGTTACAATGCACTACGTTTTTGAAAACATATCGATATAATTCGTCGATGGAAATGACCGTATCTTTGTCTTCGTCAGCATGCCCTTTGAGACCTTCGTTGAGCCAATAGGAAAAAAGCGACATTTCGCGATCTTCCCAAATGAGGCTTTTTTCGCCGAATTTTGCGCTGCCAAGTGTTATGACGCCCTGATAATTGGCAAATTGCGACAATGGGTCGATTGTCGTTTTTCCAAGAGATTGGGCCCCTGCATGACAGGAATCAATGATTAAAAATTTGTGTTTTGCGTGGCAGCGGTCGAGCAATTTTCTGATTCCATCAATCGGGACGCCCGACTCGGGATGTTCCGGATCGAAATCACATGAGACCAGATAAGTTGACGTTGGTTTTTCCGGATCGACAAAACCGTGCCCTGAAAAATAAATAATAATCGTATCTTGTTCGTCGGATTCTTTGATGAGCCAGTCTTTGATTTCAAATCCAATCGTATTGCGTGTAGGCCGAATATCGGAACTGTTGCTAATAATTCGAACTTCGACGGATTCGTTACGTTCTTGCAACGTTTTAGCAAGTCTGGCCACATCATTGTCGGTAAACGGCAGAGGCGAAATACCCGAATGGTCACAACTCGAAACGGCAATCAACAGAACTCGTGTCGTTTGTGCCGCCGCGATTTGCGAAATGACAACACCTACGATGCAAGGCAACAGGATTAACCGGAAAATTTGACGGCAAAATAACATGGGATTCCTGCAAAAGTTTCTTCGGTGTTAAACGCTATAGTTTCCGCGGCACAAAAAATGACTTCACTCATTGTTCAAAAGAAACAGTTGTAGTTCATTATTGATTTCGTCTAAAAGCGATTGCATGTCTGACCGATCAGCCAATTTCGGTTGATTAAGCAGTCGAAGTGCATTTTCCCAGTGGGATTTGGCAAGGTCCCATTGTTCCAGCTTTGTAGCCGCCTTTGCGGAATTGTATTCAATGATAAATTGCAAAATCGGGTCCAGTTCCCGACATAATGCCGACGAACTGAGCAATTGCAAGGTCGTTTGGTAATCACCTTCGGCGTAGGCGACCCAAGCGAGACCGAGAACAGCTTCCACGGAATTTGCGTCAAGGGTCACGGCTTTCTCGAATTGTTCCCTGGCTTCCTTCCGATTTTGTTGTAAAAGTAATTGTCCGTAAGCGACTCGATAAGCAACTGTGTTTTTTTGTAATTCCGTTACGGATTGAAACGCTGAAAAATCTGGTTCGTCACCTACCGAAACGGTGATCGGTTCATTCTCAATATTTTTTACAACGGCATTGTTTTCCGAAGGTTGAATCAGCCATCGGCTCTCGACGGGAGCAGGAATTGGTCTTGCCGGCGGGGCATTCAACGCGACTTGTTCCGGATGGACATTCATGTAATTCAGCCCAAGAACAATGGCCAACAATACAACGGCACAAACGGTAGTCAATGCGCGAAAGGAAAAATATGTTCGCTTTGCCTTTTGGGCCATCATCACTTGCGGTTTTTGAACCTCCGTTTGCTTGAACGAAATGGCTCCACATTGAACCATATCGGCGATTTCCATTTGGCAATACTTGCATTGGGCAAGATGCTCGGCGATTTTCCGCATTTCCGCGTCTGGCAGCTCATTGGTCGACCAGAGATAAACACGCTCCGGATCGTCGGTAAAATGAGGCCATTCACTCGATTTGTTCGCATCGAACAGCTGAAGCAGTTCTTCGATGAGGTGTGATGGGTGAGTGTGTTTTTTCATCGGATGAATTTCCTACATCATGAACGCCAACCGTTTCCTCGTCCAGCAAACCCAACAGGTCGTCCATGGTCATTTGCTCGTGCAGCGATTCTATCTGCCAGGTCGGAAACAAGGTTTGAAGTTTTTTTGTCAAAAGATCGAAAAATCGCTTATGCAACTCGGTTTTCATACGAGTCAATTTATAATCCGCGATTCCCAACGATTGGGCTATCTCTTTTTGAGAATGCCCTTCATTTCTTTTGGCGCGCAAGAGACACAGAAATTGCAGTTCTTGGGGGGATAATTGCGAAAAAATATTCTGCGCGACATTTTTCAAATTTTTCAAAGCCAAATTTTTTTGAGGGTCTGATTCTTGTGCGATTTCCTGGCCATTGACAAAGGAAATATGGCGACGATCACGAGGATTTTTCTTTACCACATCCGAGTCAATGGTGTCACTTTCGCTGTTGCGCATTCCCTGATTAAGCGAGTCTCGCAGAAATGCGTGAAGATAAATCGGAAGCCACGAGGATAATCTTGTATACCCTTTGTAGACAATCCATTTTTTTGACGCTGTCATAACAGAATAGAATTCCTGAACAACCTCATCGGGGCGAGCATTTTTTCCAGCTATCTGCTGGTGTCTCCATTTTTTGCATATTACTTGTTTTACTAAAATTGGCGTATTTTCCTTGTCTATGATACCAAAAGCCTTATTGTCATAACCTGCCAATTGCGCTAAAAGCAAATCGCGTAAACAAGAGCGGATTTCTGATGATTCCAAGGAAACGAAATTCAAATCTTGATATTTGCTGCAAAAATATTTCCACACAAGAAGTGATTTTTGAGTTAAAAATTCAAAAAACTGGTGTTCCGAATTTATTCTTTCACAACATTCGTGCATAAATTCGACGAGACAGTTTCTTAAGGTCGATTGAATATCATACTCGTTTTCTGACATGGCTGTACCTTAATTATTTAAAATGGGACATTTTCATTGAACCATAAGTCATTGTGAAAATCAAGATATTCCTGTCAGAAATACGTTGAATTTTTCCAAAATGAAATACTATACATGAACCACCGTTATTTTTTAAAAAATAATAAAAGATATAAAATTCAATGGAAAGCGATAAAAATTACTGAGGCAATATACACGAATATCCCGATTGTAGGAATAATTTGAATTGTGCTTTTTCAAAGGAGCTATTCGCTTTTTTGTTTTGTAATGGTATTAAGGGGGGGGACAAAATGAGACATAACGTTCAAAGGATCGTTGTGCTTACCACGTGTATTGCTTTTTCCATGTTCTTGTCACCAAAAATATTCGCGCAGGGATATGTTTATGTTGGCGGCGGTATGTCTGCCGGTAGCGTTGATTTGATAACGCAAGATAACAATGAAACCTTGACATTCGGTGGTGCAACCGGGCCAGGTGATGCGGCGGTGGCCTATAGTAACGGAAGTGATTACGATTGGCATGGTGATATCCTCATGAGTTCTTCCGGTATTTTTAGTATCGCCGATGGAAAAACCCTTCGCCTGCTTGGAAACTCCATTGCGGGAGGGACAGGTGTTGTATTTGTCAAAGATGGTTTGGGTAAGATAGATGCCAGTACATCCAGTAGCGGTTTTACCGGGTCACTTACAATTCGAGAAGGTTCCTTTGCGGCTTCCAGTAACTTTGGAAGCGAAATTTTAACGATCGGAAATAATGCGGTATTCGATATTGAAAATTCATCGCAAAGCTATGAGCAGATTCAAGGCAGTGGAAAAATTCTCATTGATTCCAGTGGATCGCTGACGGTCGGGTCCAATACGCAATCAAGTACTTTTTCTGGAATCATTGATGGCAATGGTTCTTTTACGAAAACCGGCTCCAGTGCCGTGACGATGGTCGGAGATACGACTTTTTCCGGATCAGTCGATGTAAATCAGGGAACATTGACTCTTTACTCCAATATTTATTTCATGGGTTTAAATGTTGCAGGAGGGGCAACCTTTAATAACAATAATAACACTCAAGGAACACACGGCCTTACCGGTTCAGGGACAATTCTCCTTGGTGATGACCAATCACGCATGATCATCTCTAATAATACGAATGATCAGTTTGACGGAAAATTTGTCGGTTCAGGAACAATTAGCAAAACCGCACCCGGTGATTTAACTTTGACCGCCGTTGACAGCTCTTTCAGCGGAAGTTTTGATGTAGTTAGTGGAGTACTGATTGTCACTTCCAGTAACGCCGGAAATAAAAAACTCAGCGTTGCCAGCGGTGGTACTTTCGATATGTCCAACACGACACAGAATTATCAGCAGATTGAAGGAGGAGGAGAAATCTTAATCGGTAGTGGATCACTGACAATTGGTTCCGATACGAACGCATCCCTGTTCAGCGGAGAGATATTTGATAGTTCCGGTTACGGGACTTTGACCAAAACAGGGGCGGCTTCCTTCACCCTTGGTGACGGTGGCGAGATTGCCGTGGGGCATTTCAACGTCAATCAAGGTGAGTTCGTCATGCAGGGAAATTCCTCCCTTAGCGTATGGGATGGTGTTTCAGCTTATGTTCCTGGTATGACGATTGCTTCCGGGGCATCAATGCGGTTGTCTCCCACGGCCTCCGGTTCTCCGATCATCAGCGAAACATTGATTAATGTGCAAGGAAAACTCGTTCTTGAAATGCGGGATTATCCCTTGATTGCAACATTCGACCACGCCGCGCCGGCAGGAAATCCGGACAATGTCGTTTTTGAAGGGATTTCCTACCTGGCTCCGAGTGAAACGAGAACTATTAGTTTTACCGATATTTCCTCGCCTGAATTGCAAACAGGTCTGTTTCTTTGGAATTCCTCTTTCAACAAGCCGCTTATCCACACACAATTGAACTCAGCTGGAGGGAGCGATTATGACATGAGTATCAACGCTGTTTCGCTCAGTGATTTTGCAAGTAGTGCCGGGGGATTCACACAAAACCAATTGTCCCAGATTGCCGACATGGAAACCGAACGCCTTGATTCGGGAATCGGCGGTGATAGGCGAACTATTTTTGAAGGTCTGTTCAATTCGTCCGATGCTTATTCCATTTTGAGCAGTTTGACCACGGTAACGGACAAAACAAACGAAGTGGCCGATACCATTGCTTCGTTCAATATAGGCCATGTAAGTTTGCTGAGTGATATTGCTTTCAATACTTCCGGCAATTGGGTCGGAAAAAGTTTTCAAACCGGTGGACAATCTCCCAACACGACAAACACAACATACCGCGGCCAATCATCAAACGCCGTTGGCAACAAACCGATCTTTTATTTCCAACCTTATTACCGATCCGTAAAAACCGACACACGAGCTATCGGGGAAGGATACGGAATAGCCAAGACCGGGTTCCTCGCCGGTGCGACGATTGATACCGATTCCACTTCATCGGTCGGGTTCCTCTTTGGGTACTCAAATCCCGAATTGTATCAAAATGATCGTAATGTAAACATGAACGACCTTCATGTCGGGTTGATGACCGTGAAATCGCTGCCTCGTAATTTTGATCTTGGTCTCTTGTTCAGTATGGGCTGGCAGAGAGGAAATTCGTTTCGCGATGTTTGGGGACCCAATGCGAACAACAGCGATATCCTTCGTTATCGTTTTCGCGGGAATATGTCCGGTCATACGTTTAACGCAACGGCAAACCTCGGTAAAAGAATTGAAATTGGCAAACATTTCATTTTGAAACCGACCGTTGGAGTTGATTATGAAGGCACACAACTATCTCCTTTCAGCGAAACAATGAACGACACTATCGTCAATACGTCATCACTTTATGACAACCTCATGGCCCGCCGAAGTTACGATGCCAGCAGCTTCGATCGTGTTTTATTTAAAGTGGGTATGGCGGGG
>JGI994J12354_10003713_pt1 | contig 14111 bp, 12 predicted proteins | sample IntmicLarv3ML3BL_FD_12354 | JGI IMG/M metagenome (IMG submission 12354)
GCAGGAAACGCAGCGTACACCTACGACGACAACGGCAATATGACTAAAAAAATCGAAGGAGGAGCGACTACTTACTACGCCTACGACGGATTCAACCGCATGACGGCGACGACAAACAGCGCATACACCTACAATGCCGAAGACCGCAGAATTAAGAAGACGGTCAGCGGCACGACAACAAAATTCCTGCACGAATACGACAAGGTAGTGCTGGAGCTGAACAACAGCAACGCGCAAACAGCCCGAAACATCCACGGCATAATGCCGATAAACCGCAAGGTCGGCAACGACAAGATGTACTACCAATACAACGGTCACGGCGATGTAACAGCACTGTCAACAACAGCCGGAGCTGTTGCGGCAACGTACTACTACGACGCTTTCGGGAACACGACCTCAAGCACAGGCACGTTCAATAACAACTACCGGTACGCAGGCTATGCGTTCGACCAGGAAAGCAGCATGTACTTCCTGAACGCACGGTACTACGACGCAAAGATAGCGAGATTTATAAGCGAGGACAGCTATTTGGGCAATGCGGGCGACCCGTTGTCGTTGAATTTGTATGCGTATGTCAGCAATAATCCGCTGTCTTATTATGACCCGTCGGGTCATGCCAAGATTGTTTTACCGGATAATACGGTAGTTGGCGGAACAGTGGAAACCACATCAGATGGTAAAGAAATAATCTTAATTGCAGGTGAAAACGGTGTTATTACAGCTCCTGCAGGTGCAAGAGTTTTACCGAGTACAGTTGATCCCATGCATTGGATAATTATCATGGAAGCGGAAATGCAAAAGCAGCAGGCTATAAAAGACGGAGATGTAGTTGCTGAAGCTGCTGCTAATGAAATTCTTACAGCGGGATATAACGTAATATTTAGAACAGCAACAAGTGATGAGCTTGCATTAATCTTAACAAGAGAAGATTACACAAGAGCACAAATAGGCTCTATTAGTGAGAGCATAAAAACAAATGATAAGATATCAGACGCTTTCAAAGAAATATCGCATAATACAATAGGAAAATATATGGGATTTACCACGGGAAATAAAGTGGCAGATTACGTAAACGGAGCGATGCACAGAGCACAACGCAGCATTGGGCTTGTGGTAAGCTATGGTAATATATATGTTGATCCAAAGGACAGTGATGCATTAGATTACACAAAAGCAGCACTGGAAGAAGTATTGGGAACGAGTGCGAAAGTAAATATAGGAAATAAGGGAAGAGTAGTAATCGGTGTATTCAAAGATAAAAGCAAACCGGGAGGATATGATGTAGCCTCACCCACTGCATATGTTGTATTAACAACAGCAATTAATGCGAAGTTTAAAACGACAATACAAACATCCACAAAAGGGAGTGGAGCAAACGCAGGAAACACATTGTTTGGAAATGTAACTATAAAGATTAATACAAAAGTATATGGTGGTAAATCATCAGACGGAAAAACATATTATCGATATCTAAATAAAGGGAAAAATGGAAGTATTATTAATCTTTCGATAGGAACTACGCTAATACACGAATTAGTTCATGGATTATCTTTTAATGAAATAAAATTGAAAGGTGAAAATAAAATATTGCTCGAGGGACTTTCTGTAATGGTGCAAAATCAAGTTTCATATGAATTAGCCGGGTATTACCCAAATATTACTGACCGTGGTTATGGAGATTACAGGTATGACGGAAGTAATGATGTATATATTCCCGGAACAACAGATACAGGAGATGGAAGATATGGGCAATTTGATAGTAGATATGACTTGTTGTCTTATTTTAATTCAATAATGGGAAGGAATTCCAAATTGGCTATTGATACAGTAAGTGATGTTGAAATCTTGTGGAATTTAATTCGCAATAATTTTATAAGATAGGGAGGAATATTTAAAGATGAATAAAAAAATTATAATAATTTTATTGATTTTCGCAATAGTAGTCGGAATAGGATTTTTGATTAACTATATGTTTACACCTATAACACCCAGGCTTACGGTAAGATGCAATGATGAAAATATAGATTCCGGGTTTTTGTTTAACAGAGGAATTATTTGCTTTGATGGTATTGACCCAACTATATGCACATTAAAGGTAGGGTCTATATTAACATTTGAATTTAGCATTAAACCAAGTTCAATTTATGCAAGTAACGAATTAGCGAAACTTAACAAAATAGATAAAGAAGATTTTACGGCAAAAAAATTCGATATAAAATTACCATCCGAACCGGGGATATATGATATTCTATTGGATGCATATTGGGGGTGGCAAGGAAATGGTATTTGCTATATGAGGATCACTGTGGTAGAGTAAAACCCCGCCGTAGTATATATTCCCGGAACAACAGATACAGGAAATGGAAAATACGGGCAATTTGATAGTAGATACGACTTGTTGTCTTATTTTAATGGTATAATGGGAAGAAGTTCTAAATTAGCTATTGATACAGTAAGTGATGTTGAAATATTATGGAATTTAATTCGCAATAATAAAACATATAGACCAACTATGAAAAGTCAACCCCTTAGCGTGAAATATTTTAAAATATTTTGCGTTAAGGGGTTGGAGGAAAAGCGAGAAGAGCAAAAAGACCTGACAAAGCCAAGTCTGAAAGTAGATATGTAAAATACAGTGCTATTTCCGAACTTCGTATGGTCGGTTCTCAATTAAGACATAGTAAATGATATTGCACATTTTCCGAGCAACTGCGCCAACGGCAGTGCTATGATGTTTAGCTTCGGCAATCTTCTTTTGATAAAAAGCCGAAAGCACCGGATCGGGTCTTTTTCCGACACACGCAACCAAAGCGGCCTGAAACAGCGCACGGCGGAGATATGGCGAACCGCGCTTACTCATGCGGTTTTGTGTGCCCTCAAACTCACCGGACTGTCTAACAATTGCATCAATTCCGGCGAATGCAACTAATTTCTTAGGGTTATCGAATTTGGATATGTCGCCGATTTCACCTAAGATAACTGCCCCAAGAGTTTTGCCAATGCCGGGAATTGACGTAATTGGCGAAGAAAGATGCAACATAATACGTTTTATCTCCGTTTCCGTGTCCTTGACTTGAGACTCAATATATTTGATTTGTTCAATCATCATTCGGAGCTGAAAGGTGAAGCTGTCCCGGCAAAAAGTCACACCAAATGAGATTTTAGCGGCGTTTGACAGTTCATCCGCTTTGTCTACTCCGAGCTTCTTACAGCTAAATTTCGCAAGCAGCTCGGCAAGCGAATCGGCGGATAGGGATTCAAGTTCCGAGGGACTTCCGAATTGCAACAGGACTTCTTTCGAGGTTGCTCCGAACACATCAGAAAAGATGCGCTGATATTCAGGAAAAACTTGATCAAGGACACAAATGACCTTTCGTTTCAGGTCGCTAATGGAATCTATCAAATACGACCGGAAGCGTGTCAAGTTTTTCAACGATAACACCGATTCATCGGGCAACCGTGTTTCAATGAAGTCACCATATCGAACCAAATCGGCAATAAGCAGCGAATCTATAGTGTCAGTTTTGCGCTTTCGGATTTCAACACCTTTGCGCCAACCATCGGTCTGAATCGGGTTTATCACGTGCAGTTTGAAATTTTTATCGCGTAGGAATGAGTAAACTGACAGCCAGTAATGACCTGTGGATTCAAGTCCAACAACAAGGGTTTCGCAATCCGCGCTGTGCTTTTCGAGTTTTGACATCAGGCTTTCGCCGCCATCGGTCGTATTGGCGAATGAAAACGCCTTGAACACAGGCTTGCCGCAATCATCAAGCATACTTGCAACGTGGTTATTTTTACCAATGTCGATTCCGAGGAAAAGCATAAAATCACCTGCCTTGAAAATTTGGGCGAGCGCAATCCTCTTTATCAATAAGCGTCACAGCCTTGTGGGAGATTCGAAGCTACGCAAAAAAAGCGCACAACATCCAACTTATACGTAAACGACTTAACGAAAAGAGGCGTCAGTCTATCAGGCACGAGCAAAAAGCCCAAGGAGGGTGACGACGCCACTCTTTCCCATATCGCTATTATACAACATAATAGCGATATGGGAAAGAGTTATGGGTTCTCTTTAAAACCTAACTACATTATACAAGGAGGAGCATATGAAATAAAAGGAACTTTTTAGCATCATCCAGCAATCACTAACAATCTTAGAAACGGAGGTGGGGTTAGCCAAATCTACAATTCAAGTATTAAACTATCGCTGTTTTAAGCCAATAACTGTTTTCTTCAAGGATAAGCAAAAAACATATTACAACGAAATACTGATGTGCGAGTTAGAAGAGTTATATCAGGAGAAGTTGCATACCGGAGTGCTTTCCCGAAATATCTACAACCAACGCATCCGGGGAATCAAGATACTTCGCGAAGTGTACGATACAAACACTTTTATATGGAAGAGACCTTCCGGCAAAAAACCTTTCGTTTTATCAGAAAGTTTTGAGAGTATTATCGCTGGTATTACTGATATTAATGATTCTGACCGTGTAACCCAATCCATAGTCAGATATTTTTTAAAGTTGCTTACTGAACTTGGAATCCATGATATTTCCAAAGTTAAAGCAGAGCATATACAAATATTTCTGAGCAACATTTATCATTCATGGGCAAAGAGCATGGGTAATGTTGTCACCTCACTCCGCAAACTTGACCGCTATCTCACCAAATTAGGGATGCAGGGACTTCCGTATGCTGGCTTGCTCATGGCGCCGAGAGCAAGGGAACAGAATATTTATCCTTGTATGTCCCAAAGTGATTTGAACTTAATCATCAAGTCTATTGACCGAAACAAAGCGAACGGGAAACGCGACTATGCCATTTTAATGTTGGCAGTAAGCAGCGATATGCGTACCGGGGATATCGCAAAAATCAAACGGTCGGATATTGACTGGCGTAAAGATGAAATTCATATAGTCCAAGAAAAAACTCAAATTCCAATCAACCTTCCTTTGCAAAAAAATGTTGGGTTAGCTTTGGCTGACTATATATTGAATGGTCGCCCGGAGTCGAAATCCCCGCAGATATTTATACGAAGTGTTGCCCCATATCAAAACTTTAAGAGTGGTGTTGCAGTAGCAGGTATTTTGCATAGAAGGATGGAAACAACAGGTGTTTCGCATAAATTTGGTGATGGAAAAACAATGCACGGAATCAGGAGAATGCTTGGAACTCAAATGACAATGGAAGGCGTTCCCATCACGACTGTCTCACAAATACTTGGGCAACAACGTTTGGGAGCGGCAAAGCCATATATTTCTTTAAATATTGAAAGTTTGCGTGAGTGTGCACTGGAGTTCAGTTCTATAGAGGAGGAACCCAAATGATGAAAACACTCAACGAATATATTGAGGATATGCTCCTCTACAAAGAATCTATTGGATATTCCAGAGAATCCTATGAGAACCGTTTGGGGCGCTTTTGCAAGTATATGGAATCAAAACAACTGAATGCTTCCAATCTCAATGAAGACGTAATCCTAAGTTGGTGTTCCCGATGGGAGAGCGAATCTCCGTCTGGCGCGAGAAGAAGAATTCAAGCAGTTCGTGAGTTGTTAAAATATTTGAATGCAATCGGCGTTGATTGCTATGTTATTCCATCAAGTTTTTTACCAAGGCAAAAAACCCCGAAGCCTTATATTTTTACAGATACTGAGATGTTGAGCATTTTCAAGGAATGCGACAAACTCCCATCTAATCAAAAATCTCCGTACAGACACTTGATTCTTCCCGTATTACTGAGATTAATTTTTTTCTGTGGACTGCGCCCCAATGAAGGGCGGGAATTACAAAGTCAAGATATTGATTTTAATAAAGGCGTATTGCTCATACGAAAAAGCAAGTCGCATAAAGAGCGCTATGTTCCATTGTCTAACGATATACTGAGAATGTGTGCCGATTATCGTAAAACTGTATCAGGCATTTTCGCTGACCATACATACTTTTTTCCTTCCGAAAGCGGTATCCCTTTTACCCGTCAATGGCTATCCATGTAGTTTTGGTCGATTTGGAGTAAAGCGAAAGGAAATGGCAATGAGGCAAATGTTGTTGTTTATGATCTCCGACATCGATATGCCACGACTATGATGATGAAATGGTTGGAAGAAGGCGCGGATCTTTATGCAAAACTCCCATACCTCAGCGCATATATGGGACATACGAACTTTACAGATACAGCATATTATATCCATCTTTTGCCGGAAAATCTAATTCGTTCAACTGCTATCGACTGGAGCCGTTTTTCGGATTTAATCCCGGAGGTGATCGAAGATGAATGAAAAAAGCACCCGTTTTTTCAAGCTGATAAGAGACTTTTTAACGGTATATCTCCCCGGTCAAAAAGCGGCAAGTCCAAACACCATAAAATCTTACCGGGAATCCCTTAACCTGTTGTTAGAATATGTTTGCAACAGAAACGGAATACACCTTGGAAAACTTAGCTTTGATTATCTGTCCAAAGAAGTTGTTGAACATTTCTTGGATTACCTGGAAAAAGAACGCCATTGTGGTATTTCTACTCGCAACCACCGTCTTGCATGTATCCGGTCATTTGTTAAATATGCCGGCGCAAGGAGTATTGATGTTCAGGCATGCTTTAACGATTTACGCAGCATTCCTTTGAAAAAGGAAGCTAAAAGCGCTATCATTTCATATTTCACGGAATCCGCATTAAAAACGATACTTGAACAGCCTAATGTCAAAACTAAAAAAGGGTTACGGAACTTATTTTTTATGATTTTGATGTACGATACCGGAGCTCGTAACCAAGAGTTGCTGGATCTCAGGTTGGGTGATTTTCATTTTGAAGGAAAATCACCTTATGTGTTTGTAACAGGCAAAGGTGGAAAGACCCGCTTGGTACCGATCATGCCTAAAACTGTTGAACATTTCAAAAAGTACAAAGCAGCATTTCATCCTGATTTAGCTTCTGACAACCATATTTTTTATATTGAACGAAAAGGCGAACGATTTGCTATGTCGCCTGATAACACTGAAAGATTTATCAGGAAATATGGCATCGCTGCCCACAAGATTAATCCAGACGTCCCCGAATCGCTACATCCTCATATGTTTCGTCATAGCCGCAGCATGCACTTGTATAGAAGCGGTATGCCAATGGTTTTACTGGTTGAGTGGCTCGGGCACGCACAAATCACTACAACTTTGGTGTATGCGAATGCTGACACAGAAATGAAAAGAAATGCCATCGAAAAAGCCACTTCAAGGTTAAACCCGTTGGTTTCCGGCGATATTGATTATCTCGAATGGGAAGACGATGAAGCAATTATCAGGCAGCTTTATGGGTTGAGCTAATATTTATTATCCCGACATTTTTGCGAATAAATGACGAAATATCAATGGTTGAGATGAATAATCGGGATTGCAATTTTGTCGGGATAATAAAACAAAACATTTGAAATTTAAAATTGTTGTGCCGTTGTTGTTGGTGCTGAATGCTGTTATTATCGCTTTGGGTCTATTTATATATTTTCTAAGATGAGGTTGTAACAAAATACCAAACCGAATCGAAGATTCAAGGTGATTTTGTTATTTAGGCTTTATTAATGTTTTATACAAGGTCAGACGAATTTCATCGATGCTTATGGGTTTTGATATATGTCCGTCCATGCCTGCTTCACGAGTGGCGTCTTTGTCGGACTGCATTGCATTTGCGGTCATTGCTATTATGGGGATACGGGATATTTCAGAGGGATTGGATTCGTTTTCGGCGTTTTCACGCTCTGTTTTGCGAATTTCACGAACGGCTTCAATGCCGTCCATGACAGGCATACGTATATCCATGAAAATTAAATCGTATTTTTTGGCATTAAATGCCTCAATGCCCTCTTTGCCGTTGTTGGCAAGGTCAATTGTGAAGCCCATGCTTTCAAGCACAGCTTTTGCAATTTCTTGATTTGTTTCATTATCTTCCACTAAAAGCAAGTTGAAATTTTCGTAACTTTGGTTGAGCGCATCCGTAAAGTTTTCATCGACTTCTTGCTGTTCATCACCCTCGTAATTTGAAGCAATTACATAAAACTTAAATTTACTGCCCTCACCTAAAATGCTCGTTACACTTATTTCTCCGCCCATTAATTCAATCAGTGCTTTACTTATGGAAAGTCCAAGTCCGCTTCCGCCGAACTTTCGGGCAGTTGAACTGTCTGCTTGAGTGAACGATTTAAAAACATCCTGTTGTTGCCGGGAATCCATGCCGATGCCTGTATCACATATGCTGAAGCTTATTTTAAGCTTGTTGTCCGACAGTTCTTGTGCAGAAATCTGCATGGATACAGAGCCTTCAAGCGTGAATTTGACTGCATTTCCGATAATATTGAACAGGGTTTGCGACATACGCAAGCTGTCACCTACAACCATTTCAGGAACGGAGTCGTCTACCGATATTATCAATTTTAGATTTTTTTCGTTCACGCAAGGGGTCATTAAATCACGAATATTCTCAATGACATCGGAAAACTTGAATGGATGAGTTTCAATTTTCATTTTTTTAGCTTCTATTTTTGAAACATCCAATATGTCGTTTATAATCCCCAGCAATAGGGAGGCGGAAGTGTGTATTTTACCTAAATATTCCAAGCGTTGTTCTTCTGTATCAGCATTTTGTGCCAGTGTTGTCATGCCTAAAACGCCGTTCATCGGTGTTCTGATTTCATGACTCATTCGGGAGAGGAAATCTCTTTGTGCAAGATTGGAGGCTTCGGCAACAATTAAAGCCTTGTGATCATCTTCGGCTTTCAGTATATCAACCGCCATTGCGTTGATGCTGTCTACAACGTCGCCTAAATTTCCTTCCGCTTTCGGGATAGTGTATGATAAGTCGTAACGCAAGGTGCGCACGCCTTTTACGATATTTTCAATATCACGCATGCTTCGTCTTGATAATACAACAGTCATTCCGATTGAAAACACATAAATAATAAGCATAAATATCAATATGCTTGTAGATGTTCTTCTGTATTCCGTTTCAATACCGGAGGTAAGCTCGTTTGCCCACGCATATCCGATTACCTTCCCGTTGCGCGATATCGGAAACATAGCGTTCATTATATTGCCGCGAACCATTGTACCCGTACGTACCATTGCTTCGTTGTTTTGCATTACAATACGACCGGGGTGGTCGTCGGCAATAGGTCTGCCGACTGTGTCCTTGTATTGATCCGACGGCGCATAGGTCAGTATTGCGTTCAGCTCCAATGAATAATAGCCAACGCCAAGGTCGGGGTAAAGGTCGGTCATTGCATCGCCAAAGGCGGACAGCTCATGGTTGAGAATTGCGATTTTTTCTTCACGTGAGGAATTTTCCGCTCCGTTTTCAATAAGAATGGTTTCATAATCACGGTCGCCGAGCTGAAAATCAAGAAGGCTTGCCGTTGTAAGAAGCTTGTTAGCCTTTTCGGAGGACATAATGTTTTGAGACATAGTGCGCACAACGAAAAATGTTCCGAGAAGTGAAACAGTCATAAAGAAAAGGAAAATGGCTATTATTCTGCCTTGAACAGAATTTAGAAAAAAACGTTTCATTTACAATTCCCCCACTATATTGTCGGTAAACGGTAAAATATATTGTAATATTATAAAAGAGTACAATTCGGCGGGATTGGTTACATTTACCGCAGTTCGATAAATGTATGCTTTCTGCAATCAATTATCTTTATATGCTTGAATTATATCACATTATATTTTAAAAAGCTACATTGATAAAATATTTTAATATAGCTAATTCAACATTTCCGATTGCGGTTTTATCATAGCTTTATTAATAAACTCTTTGTCATACATAACTTTGGCGTTATTTTCCAACAACAATTTATCATAAACTGTATTCCCCGTCGATTTGTCTATGACTTTTTTGTATATTTTATTATGCCGTATCATTTCGCCGTCAAGCTCATAAAAATAAGCTTCTTCTTCCCGAATGTGAATCTTTACATCCAAAGGTTCGGTACACCTGATTTCTCCGCACAGATATTCATCGGTAGTATATACAATGATTTGGTATGTTTTATCCGTGTTGTTTTTTGCCCTGTAATCTAAATAATTATGTACTATGCTTGTCCCTGCGCCGAAGGGTATTTGCCTTTTAAAATCAGGGAATAAATCCAAACCGTTATGATGGTGATGCTCCGTGATTTCTAAATCGGTGTGCAATATCATCCAATGCAATAAATTTGTGAATTGACACATACCTCCGCCAATGCCGGAGGACGGCTTCCCGTTTGAAATGACAACACCCTCAAGATACCCTTTTTTCTTTGAAGTTCTTCCAACCAATGTCCAAAACGAAAAAGTTTCTTTCGGCTTTATTAATATGCCTGTTATTTTGGGTGCGGCAATGCTCAAGCTTTTGGCTTTGTTTTCCTGTAAGTGCATATTAACGTTGTTGAATTTTCTTCTTATCAATGATTTGTGGGTTTTTATTAAAACCGGTAGCATTTCATTGCTTTTTGTTTTTGCAAGCTTTATATTTGAAAATAAGTTTTTGCATAAATCTTTTATGCGTCTTTTAAATATTTCTTTTTCCGCGGATATTTTATATGTAAGCGGATTTATTTCGCAAAATAATTTCCGTGCCATTTTAAACTCCTTTGGTAGATGAATTTATGATAAAAACTGTGAAAAAATATGAGTTACTTCGATTTTATTCTAAATCGTCCCAACCATCCATTCCATCCCTTTTTATATTTCAACGATATAAAACCGATTACAGACGCGGTAAAAGCTCCGATAACATCTACAATTAAATCCTTCATAGTGTCTGCAAGCGCCGCTCGACCGAGGAGCTGCTCGCCGTTCTCCAGTGCGAACTTTTGCATATTTGTATGTAAAAAACTGTCTGCGGCAAATTCATAAATCTCCCATACTACACCGAGTGAAACGGCAAAGCAAAAAGCAAATAAAGCTACGAAAACAGGGCTTAACGATAAATGAAGCGACTTTGATTTATTAAGTAAGCTTACGAGTGAGAAGCCCAATGTGCCTAAGGCTGCGCCGCTGAAGGTGTGCAATATTGTGTCCCAATGCGGTACAGTGTAGTAAAAATTTCTGACCTCACCCAAATAAATGGCGCAGTATAGAAAAACAGCGTACATTATCAACATAACCGATGGGATATCTAGATTTACCATGCGCTTTAAAAAGTTTGGAAAAAGCATTGCCAATAAACCCAAGCAGCATTGAAGCAGCATTAAAACATAGTCGCTTTTTACTCTGACAGTGATATCTGATACCGACGCAACGGTGGGTGCGAGAATGATTCTCACAGCGATATACATTATCGAAGCAATAAAAGAAAAAAGAATGAAGCGCAATAAATTTTTTACATTAAATATTTTTTTGAGCATATAATTATACCCTCCGTCCGTTAAGATGTTTTGAAAGATACGTGTTAATTAAAAGATATGCGTGATTAAATAAGAGGAGAATCAATTTTTCTCATTTTTTCAAACAAGACATCGTCATCGGTAAGATTGTCTGCGCTTTCTTCGATTTCTTTTCTTATGTTGAGCATTTTAGCGTCTGTATTCGAGATAATATCGGCACATTCCTTCAGCTCGGCGATAATACTTTCTCCGATTGCTGTTTGTTCTTTGTATTTTAGTTGATGCTCCAGAGTTGCCCAAAAGTCCATTGCAATCGTGCGAATTTGCACTTCGATTTTCATTTGCTCTGAATGATCCGCAAAATAGACAGGTATGGATATAATCAGGTGCATACTGCGGTATCCGTTTGGTTTAGGGTTTGCAATATAGTCCTTTTGAGATATCAATGTGATATCCTCCTGGTTTATCAAAGCTTCTGAAATGGAATATATATCGTCTACATAAGGGCAAATTACACGTATTCCTGCAACATCATTAATATTGGTTTTTATATTTTCGATTGACAGCGGAATGTTATTGCGTTTCATCTTTTCCCTTATGCTTGCGGAGCGTTTTAGGCGGGTGTTTATGGAATTAATCGGATTTCGCTGATAACGCACGTTAAATTCGTCGTCTAAAATTTCAAATTTTGTACGTATTTGCTTTAAAGCACAGTTATACATCATCATAAGTTCTTTATACTCAATAACCGTATTCATGATTTTCTTCGCCTGTTCAGATAGTGCAAGCAAGGTTGTTTCAGTAATATTAGCCGGTATCAGTTCAGCGGGAAAATCAAAATCATGATCGTGGGATATTTCGGACAGCAGAGATGTTAGTTGATTCATTTCTGTTGAGCCTTCATCTTTTTTCACATATATAGTCATTTTTAATTCCCCTTCTGTTCATATTATTCTCTTTTCTTATATTATATGTTTTATGATGAATAAAAGCAAGACAATGAAGAATTTTATTCGGTAAATTTATTTAGGCGTATTGAAAATAATTGCAAAGTCTTGTATTGGAGGTTTAAATATATTACAATACAGGTATACATAAAAATAAAATAACAGGAAGGAGCGGTCAACGGATGGAATTGTTGAACAGTACATTGTATTCTGCTGTATTTAAGCGAAAATCTACCCGAAGTTATAGTAATGAAGTTATCTCTGGGGAAATTACAGAAAAACTTCGTGCGTTTGTTTCCGAGCTTGTTCCGCTTTTCCCGTCCGAGCGGGCGGCGCTTGATATTCAACCGTATAAAGGAAATGCGATGAAAATAGCGGCTTATGCGGAGAGTGATACGGCGGCTTTTATCAATTTGGCATTTATGCTTCAGCAAGCAGACTTGTTTTTGCAAGCAAACGGACTCGGTGCGTTGTGGAATGCCACAATCAGAGCAACGGAAAAACAAAAGCAAGGTTTACCGTATGGAATTTCTCTTATATTCGGAGTTGCAAAAGAAAATTCGGTTCGCACGGATATAAGCCAATTTGACCGTAAGGGGTCGGAGGAAATATCAAATCAACCGAAGATGCCCTGGGTTGAAGCCGTTCGATTGGCGCCGAGCGCGAGGAACAGGCAGCCGTGGTATCTTGCGTGTGAGCAGGGATGCGTTGATTTTTATTGCAAAGAGGGTAACTTTTTCGATAAAACCATATTGAAAAATCTGCATTGGTTCGACATCGGTATCGCCGTTTGTCATGCGGTGATTGCTTTGCAAATGGATGGATTGTCGCCCGTTGCGGTTATAAAATCGGAGGTTTCGGAGAAAAAAGGATATATTTACGGCATAAGTTTGGAATATTGAAGATATACGATGACGTTTAGAGAGTTCGGGGAGGCGGTAAAATGCAGGCAAAATTGAGCGAAAAGCTTTATGCTTCGGTTAAGGCATTTATTGATGAAAATTATATAGAAACGCATTTTATATCACAGCAAAGAGCGGATGTGTCGGTAATGCCGGTAATGCCGAGGATGATATGTGAGGAAAGTTGCGAGCTTTTGCAAAGTGAACAAATAAATGTACCGATAATTGCAAAAATAAACACACAATCGGAGAGGCAGACGCAAAAATATAATTTGAACGTTATTGTTGAGCGTTTGGAAGAAACCTTTTCGGAGCGGTTATTTCGGCTGATAGATGAAAATGCGGGTAAATACAACAGCGACAGTGAGGTTTATAAGCGCGCCAATATAGACCGCCGATTGTTTTCAAAAATACGGTCAAACAAGGATTATCAGCCAAGTAAAAATACTGCGCTTGCTTTAGCGATTGCGTTGGAGCTGTCGTTGGATGACGCACGTGATTTACTGATGAAAGCAGGGTTTGCGCTTTCCCGCAGTAATAAGCTTGATGTGATTATTGAATATTTTATCACTGAGAAAAATTATAATATATCTGAAATAAATGAGGTTTTGTTTGCGTTTGAACAGAGCTTGCTGGGAGCTTGAAATTTGTCGCTTGGCAGGCGACCTGCTGCCGATTTTTTCGTGTTATACTATGTTTACAAATAAAAAACGGAGGAATAACGAAATGAAAAAGGGATTAACGGAACTGGTATTTATTCTTGACCGCAGCGGCTCTATGTCGGGTTTGGAGCAGGATACAATCGGCGGATACAACTCGTTGTTGAAAAAGCAGAAAAGCGAGTCGGGTGAGGCTGTTATTACAACTGTTCTGTTCGATGACCGCTATGAGTTATTGCATGACCGTATCAATTTGAAG
>JGI994J12354_10003714_pt1 | contig 14108 bp, 12 predicted proteins | sample IntmicLarv3ML3BL_FD_12354 | JGI IMG/M metagenome (IMG submission 12354)
CAACGCGCTGCTCATCTGGGCAGGTGCTGCCGCGCTCGCCTTGATTGCGGGTGCTGTGTTCCTCGCGGCCATGGGGCAAAACCCGCTGGAAATCTACCGCATGATCGTGCAAGGGGCGTTTGTTGGTTCGCGCCGCAACCCGTTTTCCGCGATCGAGGCGACCATCATCAAATTTGTGCCGCTGCTGATTGTTTCGCTGGGGCTGACCCTCGCGTTTCAGATGCGGTTTTGGAACATCGGCGGCGAGGGACAAATGATCATGGGCGCCATTTTCGCGAGCGCGTTCGCCATTTATACGCCGAAGATGCCGCAGCCGCTGCTGGCGATTCTGATGCTGTTGGCGGGCTGCCTCGCGGGCGGGCTGTGGGCGCTGATCCCCGCCATATGCAAGCTGAAATTTGGCGCGAGCGAAACGCTCTTTACGCTGATGATGAATTATGTGGCGTTTTATCTCATTGTATATTTGCAGTCCGGGCCGTGGCAGCGCACGCCGGGTTTTCCGAGTGTTGGCCGGTTTGACGCCAATATCCGGTTGCCAAAGCTCTTCGGCGTGCACATCGGCTGGGTGATTGCCCTTGTGCTGATTGGCCTGGTTTGGGCGTATCTGCGCCACACAAAGCAGGGCTATGAGCTGCGCGTTGTGGGCGAAAGCCAGCCCACGGCGCGGTATGCGGGCATGCGCGTGGGCCGTGTTGTGCTGCGCACGATGTTCCTGAGCGGCGCGCTGTGCGGGCTTGCGGGCATGGTGCAGGTGGCGGGAATCGACTATACGCTTTCCACCGGCGTCACCGGCAACGTGGGCTTCACGGGCATCACATTGGCCTGGCTCGCGCAGCTCAATCCCCCTGCTATCGCGGTGTTGGCGTTGCTGTTCAGCGTGCTGGAAAAAGGCAGCGGCTCCATTCCGCCCGATATGATTTCTTCGGAAGCCGCCAAAGTGTTGCAGAGCATTCTGCTGTTTTCGCTGCTCATTTGCGAATTTTTCCGCCGGTATTCCATCAAGGTTTCGTTGGGCAAAACGGCGGCTGTGCAGGCTGCAATTGCTGATCCTGTTGAAGAACTAGAGCCTGCGCAAGAGGAGGGGAGTGCGGTATGAACACATTCCTGAACTTTATTTCGGCGGCGCTCCTCGCGGGCACACCCCTGCTGTTTGGCACCGTGGGCGAGATCATCAGCGAAAAAGCGGGGCACCTCAACCTCGGCGTAGAGGGTATGATGTGGGTGGGGGCGCTTGCGGGTTTTTATGCGGCCATCACCAGCGGCAGCATCGTCTGGGCGATGCTTGCGGCCTTTGGCGCGGCGGCAATCTGCGCGGCGTTTTACGCATTTCTCACGGTGAGCGTGCGCGCCAACCAAAACGTGGCGGGGCTTACCCTCACCACCTTTGGCATCGGGATATCCATGGTGCTCGGGCACAAAATGGTGGGCTCGCTCGGCATGGCGCCGCAGCTGACCCATGAGATGAAGGCGCGGCTCAGTTCTATCCCGCTGTTCAATTCCGGCTTTGCGCTGAACCCGCTGACGCTGCTGGCGATTGCCATTTGCATCTTGGCGGCGTTGTTCTATTCAAAAACCCGCACGGGTTTGCACGTGCGCTCCGTGGGAGAAAACCCTGCGGCGGCGGACGCGGCGGGCATCCGTGTCACGCTCATCAAATACATCAGTATCATTTTGGGCGGCGGCATCTGCGGCGTGGGCGGGGCATTTATGTCGCTGGTGACGGCCAACGGCAGCTGGCAGGCGGGCGGCATCGTCAGCGGCTTTGGCTGGATTGCCGTGGCGCTGGTGATTTTTGTGCGCTGGAACCCCTTGCTCGCGGTGCCGGGCGCGTTCCTGTTCGGGGCGTTCCGCTCAATGAATTATTACATCCCCAGCCGCGTGATCGCCATCCCGCAGGCGTTTTATCAAATGCTGCCGTTTGTGCTCACGATCGTCGTGCTGCTCATCACCTCCATGCGCAAAACGGCGAAGCAGGCGCAGCCCGCGGCGCTCGGCACAAGCTATTTCAGGGAAGAACGATGAAAAAATTTGTCATCACAGAAAACGACGCGAACCAGCGTCTGGATAAATTTTTACGCAAGGCAGCGCCGGAACTCCCTTCGGCGCTGTTATATAAATCCCTGCGTAACAAAAACATCAAGCGCAACAGAAAACGTGCGGATGGAAATGATCGCTTGCAGGTGGGGGATATTATTGAGTGCTGGCTGCCGGATGAGCTGTTTGCGCCGCCGGAGTATCAGTATGATTTTTTGCAGGCGAGGGCGGAGCTTGCGGTGCTCTATGAAGACGACCGCATGCTGCTGCTGAACAAACCAGCGGGCCTGCTTGCCCACCCGGACGACGAGGGGGAGTATGTGGACACGCTGCTGGGGCGGCTGCGGCGGTATCTCTACGAAAAAGGGGAGTACCACCCCGCGCGGGAAAATTCCTTTGCGCCGGCGCTTTGCAACCGCATCGACCGCAACACGCAGGGCATCGTGATTGCCGCGAAAACGGCGGAGGCCCTGCGGGACCTCAACGAGAAAATCAAGCGGCGCAAGGTGCAAAAGTTTTATCTCTGCGCGGTGCATGGCGTGCCAACGCAGGGGAAAAAACAAAAAAACGGCTGGCGGCAGCTGACGCATTGGCTGGCGAAATCACCCGAAAAATCGCTTGTGCGGGTCTATGATCATCCCATCGCAGGCGCAAAAGAAAGCAAGCTGAACTATCGCGTTTTGCAAGAAAAAAACGGGCTGAGCCTGCTGGAAATCGAGCTGCTGACCGGACGGACGCATCAAATCAGGGCGCAGTTGTCGCATATCAACCATGCGCTGGTGGGCGACGGAAAATATGCCCCACGCGCGCAATACCATGAAGACACAGCAAACGGATACAAGCAGCAGTGCCTTTGTTCGTGGCGGCTGGTGCTGGATGATTTGGACGTGCGCGTGCCCGAGGCGGCGTTCATAAAAGAACTTTTCAATTAACGCAATCTGCGGCTCCTTCATATAATAGTCTAACAGCTATGATATGAAGGAGCGTTGCTATGAACGACCGTGTGGTATATCCATGGGAAACACAGCCGGATTTACATACAGAACAAAACGGGGAGCGCGCAGCGCCGGTGGGCATGGCGCAGCCCTTGATGGACAGCGCGCCTGCGGTCGGCATGGTGCTTCCGGGGGAGGCGCTCCCAAATGTGCCGGCCTATGCCATGGCACGTTTGATTCGCGGGCAGGCGGCGCTGCTGTGGCACGAATCCAAGCGCGCGGACGGCTATCTTGTGCTGCGCGGAGAGACGCCAACGCAGCTCAAACCCATCGCGGCAGTGGAGGAAACCACCTACATTGACACGCAGGCAAAGCCCGGCAAACTTTATTTTTATGCGGTGCGGGCGTACAATGACAACGGGCAAAGCGCCGCGACCCCCATCGTGAGCATTCAGATGCCGGAGCAGCCGGAGCCAACGCCCACGCCGGAACGGCAAGCTGAAAAGCAGCCCGAAAAGCCGCCTGAAAAGTCAACAAAAGAGCCGCACGGTGAGCAAGCCTTTGCGGGCAAGCGTCTGCGCGTGAACCGCAATCAGGGCGAGCGCATTGAACTCAAGCGCGCTGCGGAAGCACCCGGGAAAGAGCAAGCATCATCAAAAAAAAGCGCGCCTCCCGCGCCCAAAAATCTCTGCGCGGTGCCGCAGGGCACACGGCTCATGGCGCTTGCATGGCAGCCCGGCGCGGATACGCAGGACGTGGAATACCGGATTTATCGCAGCACAGCACCCTGGTGCAGCTATGGATTGATCGCCGAAACGAAGGAAACGCACTATCTGGATACGATGCCGGAGGCCGCGAAACGGTACTATTATTTTGTGCAGGCGGCGCTTGCGGGGCGGGTGAGCGAGCCGAGCCCCATGGCGGAGGCGTTCACGTTTCCAGCGCTGCCGCCACCGGAGCCTCCCAAAAACCTGCGTGCCATGCCTGCGGGGGACGCCGTGGAGCTGCAGTGGAAGCACGGAAAAACGGCCGCCGCCTATGTGATTTACGCCCGGCAGGAGGGGGAGGAGTTTAAAGTGGCGGGGTACACGATGGAACACAGCTTCCTCCACGAGGCCCCGGCGGACGCGCAGATGGAATACCGCGTGCAGAGCTACCACGACAGCGGCGTGAGCGAACCCACCGGCATCTGCTCCGTGCGGACACGGCGCGCGCAGCAGCGGCAATCGCAGCCCATGGCGCAAAACGCGCCCCGCCGCTTCCCATCCTTCACGATACCCAAAATATCACAAAATTAAAGCGCAAATAGCAGCAACAGGAGTTAGAATTTTCATCTAACTCCTGCTTTTTTATCTCCGCTATCTGGCGCAGTGATACACCACGCCCGGCTGCGGCACAATGCCCTTCATCTTAAACAAATCGCTGACGCTTACGAACTGCCAGCCCTTGTGATGCAGCTCCGTAATCACGGCGTCCGCCACGTCCTGCGTGAAGCAATATAAGTCGTGCATGAGCACAATGTCGCCATCCTGCACGTAGTCCAAAATACTGTTCACCACGCGCACAAAATCCCGCTGCCGCTGCTCATCCGAGCGGTTTTGGCACAGCTGTTCGCAGTAGCGCCAGTCCTCCGAATCGATGCTCCACAAAATCACAGGCATGTTGATTTGCCCCGCCATATCGTCCGAAATCGCGCCGTAGGGCGGCCGCATCAGAGCCGGTGCTGTGCCGGAAAAATCAGCGAGGGCTTCCGCCGCCATGGACAAATCTTTCTCCAACTCATAGCTGCTCAAACGCGTCAAACGCTTATGGGAATAGCTGTGGCTGGCGATTTCGCTGCCCTGGGCGACGATTTTCTTCAGGGTGCTCTGGTATTCCTCCGCACGGTCACCCAGGCAAAAAAACGTGGCATGCCCGCCCGCGTTGTCGATGGATTTCAGCACATGGCTGCTGATGGGGCTCGGCCCGTCGTCAAAGGTGAGGGCAACGAGTTTTTCGTGCCCGTCCGGTGCTTCATGAACGCCCTCCGGCCGAATATATGGATCGGCGGCGGGCTCTTCGATGGTTGTGGTGGTGGTTGTTTCCTCGCCCTGTGCGTTGTTCAAATGTGCTGCCAAATTATTCTTCACATCCGCAAAAAATGTGCCAAGCCCTGTGATGGTCAGCACCGTGACCACGCTGAATACCCGTTTGAGTGCGATCATGCTCTGCCTCCGTTTCATGATGATACCTGTAGTTTGGCCGAGATCAATTTGATCAACCATGGGAATTGTTTCTCGAAAAATTTCTCCCGGAAAAATTTGGATTGCCTTTTTGCCGCAACTATGCTACAATAAATCAATCAAAGAATTGGGGGTCGATGTGATGAAAAAACAACAAGCGCAGCAAGCAGCCGCGCCGGCGCACGCGCTTTCGCTTTGGTACCGGCAGCCGGGCAGACGCAGCGAAAAGCTCACCAAAACAAGCGATTCACTGCCAATTGGCAACGGGCGTTTGGCGGCGATGGTGAGCGGCGGCCTTGCGAAAGAACAGCTGCAGTTCAACGAGGAATCGCTTTGGAGCGGCGGCCCCGGCGGCTGGGAAAAGGACAAGCGCATTGCGGGCACGGAAGGCACGCCCTACAGCTTTGGCTATGACGCGAAAAACCCGGACCTGCCCGGCATTTATGAGAAGCTGAAAAATGGTGCGCCCTCCGGCAGGGCAGGCGCGCAGGGCGTTGACCCGGATGAGCTGCAGGGGAATTATATCGGCTTTGGGAATTATAAAAACCTTGGGTTTTTGAACCTGGATTACATGCTCGCGGCGGGCAAGGCATGCAATTATCGGCGCGAGCTGGACTTGGAGGACGGCGTTGCGCGGGTCACATATGACCTGGACGGCGTGACATATACCCGCGAATATGCGGCGAGCTGCCCCGGCGGCGCGATTGCAGTGCGGATAGCGGCGAGCAGACCGGGGCAGGTGAGCCTTGTGGCGTCTGTGACACCCGGGCAGCCGGACGGCAAAATCGGCGATATTCCGCAAAATCCGGTGGTTCGCGCAGAGGGGAACACCATCACGCTTTCCGGCGGATTGCAGGATAACGGCATGCTGTACGCGGGGCTGTTCCGCGTGGTGAACGAGGGCGGCGTGCTCGTGGCGGGCGCGCAGGAACTCTTCGTCACAGGTGCGGACGCGGTTACGATATACTTCACTGCGGCAACGGATTACCGCAACGAATATGTGTTGCCGGAGGGCAGTGAACTCTTCGAAAAACTGACCTACCGCACGGGAGAATCGCTGCAGGAGGTCATTTTACGCACGGAAGAAATGCTCGAACAGGCTGCTGCAAAGGGCTATGCAGATTTTTTTGCAGAGCACAAGGAAGATTATCAAACGCTGTTTGGCCGTGTGGTGCTTGATCTCGGCGGCGTGAATGATCTCCCCACAGACGAGGCGATGGCGCTTTATAAAAAGAAAAAAATAACTGATGCGGGTGCGCGGATGCTCGAAACGCTGCTGTATCAATATGGCCGCTATTTGCTCATGTCCAGCAGCCGCGCTGGCTCGCTGCCCGCAAACCTGCAGGGCAAATGGAACCCGGATAACTACGCGCCGTGGAGCGCGGACTACCACACCAACATCAATTTGCAGATGAACTATTGGCCTGCGGGCGGCGGAAACCTGCTGGAAACCATGGAGCCGCTGGAAAAATTCATCCGCTCGCTGACGGTTACGGGCCGCTACACCGCGCAAAAATATTGTTACCCGGCGGGCTCACCGGCAGACGCCTGGAAGAGTGAGGGCGCCGGCTGGTCCATCAACAATTCCGGGAACATCTTTGGCCTGACTGCCCCCGGCACGCTTTGGGGCTGGGCGTGGGCACCGACCTCGAACGCGTTCATCTGCCAAAACCTGTATCAATTTTTGCAGTACGGCGGGAGCGCGGAAACGTTCCGCAAGGACTATTGGCCGATCATCCGCGAGGCTGCGGTGATGTGGAACAAGGCGCTTTTTCTGCCGGAGGACGGCCGTTGGAAGGGCAAATATGTGGTATCTCCGAGCTTTTCGCCCGAGCACGGGCCGCTGAGCGTTGCCAATGCGTATGATCAGCAGCTGGTGTGGGAACTCTTCACATATTCGCTGGATTGCATCAAAAAACTTGACTTAGAAAAATCCGAACGCGTGCTGAAAGCGGATTTGGAAGCGAAGCTGGCGAATCTTTACAGCCCCGTGAACATCGGCAAGTACGGCGTGATGGAGTGGAGCGAATCCGAGACGGAGTTCGGCGAATATGACCGCCGCCACCGCCACATGTCGATGCTGGTGGGCTTTTATCCCGGCACAAGCGTTGCAAACGGCGACCCGGCGCGGTTCCGCGCGGCGGTGGATACTCTGAACTGGCGGGGCGACGGCGCAACCGGCTGGTCCATGGGCTGGAAAATCAACCTGTGGGCGCGTGCCCTCGACGGCAACCGCGCCTACCGGCTCATTCAAAATTTGTTCAGCGAAAATTTGGCGCAAAACCTCTTTGGCCTGCACGAGATGGGCAATTATCCGCCGGACAATTATTGCTTCCAGATTGACGCGAACTTCGGCTATGCCTCCGGCGTGCAGGAGATGCTGCTGCAAAGCCACCTTGGCGCGCTGGAACTTTTGCCTGCCTTGCCGGACGCTTGGGCGGATGGTTCCGTGAAAGGGCTGCGCTCCATCGGCGGGCACGAGTTGGAGATGCATTGGCGCGGTGGGCAGCTAAAACGCTGTTCTGTCAAAGCGTTCGCTGATGCTGAACTTCGCATAAGAAACAGCGCGCTGCCGGGAGGAGAAATCATAATCAAGGCGGAACAGGGAAAGATTTATGAGATAGAAGTGTAGCAGATTATACTTTGAAGAGGATCATCGTTCATTCGATGATCCTCTTTTGTGACGTTGCTTTTCAATTTTGCAGGAATTCCCGCGCGCGTAACAGGCCGCTTTCCACCTCCGGGCGGGAAAACTCGTGCGCCTCCAGCGTATCGTCGCGGAACGCGCCCAACCGGCGGTAAAAATCCTCCGCCAGCGGCAGGGCATCTTCTTGACCCGGCTGCAAATATTCCCACAGCAGGTCTTCCGCCGCGCAAAACTCCATCTTTTCGAGCAGCGCGCAAAGCCTGTAGTGTATCAAATCGTCCGCGCCAAACGCCCAAACGTCATGATGCTCTTGCGTTGTGGGCTTGTCCATCAGCTTGCGCATGGCGCCGTCGGCGATGACTTCCAGCTGCCGGATCAGCCAGTCCTGTGCAAAATCCATGGTGTTCTCCTATCAGGCGTACCCGCGATTTTTCGTGATTACAAGCTCGCCGCGGCGACGCTTTGCCCAACCCGGCGGCTCTTTTCGTCCGGAATATGAATCCGGAAGCCGCAATCGGGGTATTCCTCCGCAAGCACGCGCTTGGCGGTTTCAACGATGATGTTCCCCCCGGTGCCGGACATGACGCGCCCCAGCAAAAGCACGTGGCGGAAGCCGTAAAACGCATGATAATAGGGGAGTGTGTGCCCCAGATAGCAGCCGATGGATTCGAAGATTGCAGGCACGCGCGGGTCGTTTTGCGCGAGCAGGTTTTGCACAAGCTTGAGCTTTTCGCCGGGTGACGCAACACCGAAGGCCGAGTCCTGCAAATCAATGCCTGCAAATTCCGCAAGCTTTATCACGCCGTCCTGCGAAAAATATTTCACACCGCAGCCAATGTCGCCCGACCATTCGTCCATCATGGCGCCGGCGTTGGCGTCCACAGGGGCAAAGGCAAGCTCGTTGAGCCAGCCGGTGATGTTCCCGTTTTCGTCCACAAAGCCGCCCGCTTCGCTCGTGCCCATGGCGATGCCGAGCACGTTCGTATCCGAGAGCTCCATCGCCCCCGCAAGGGCGGTCACGTCGCCGTCGTTGAACACGTGCAGCGGCACGTTGCCGATTTCCCGCGCGGCGCGGATGTAGATATCCTTGACCTTCTGCTCAAACGCTTCCGGCGGCACCTTGAGGAAAAGCGACGCCACCATGGTGCGGTTTTCGATGTAAATCCCGGCGGAGCTGACGCCGATGGCATCCACGCGCGGCATTTTTGCGGCGGCGGTTTTGAGTGCACCGACGATTTCGTTGAAGTGATAGTCCGGGTCGGGGTTCGTTTTGGGCGACCACACAACTTCTTCGCTGTAAACTGCTTCGCCATCGATTACGGCGGAAACCTTGCGGTCACTGCCGCCCGCGTCAAAGCCGATGCGGCACCCCGCAAAATTCCCGCCCGCCGGCTTTGCCTGCTCTTGTTCAACGGGCTTTTGGGCAAGCGGCAGGGAACAGACTTCAAATTCACGCTCATAGACTTTTTCCATGAAATTGCTGTCAAAGGCACGCACGCCGTCTGCGCTGTACACTTCTCTAATATATGCGGCCATGGCTTCATCGCCGCAAATCGTCACGCGGTAACCGCCCTTCATCCACAGCAGAGATTTCACCGTGCGTTCCATATAAAAACGGTCGGCGGCCTCGTTTTCGCCCGTGATGAAGGTATCATATACGGCAGTAAGACCGTCGTTGCGCTCCACGCAAATAGAAATGGGCTGCTTGGCTTGCTTCAAGAATTCACCGCAAAACAGCGACATGGGGATATAACCCGGGCCCAGCGCGGGGGCGTTTTTGATGGGGATTTCAATGCCGAGATGCTTCATATCGATGCTCCTCTCGATATATTTTTGTTAGGAAAGCTTCGCGATTCGTGCGGTCACTTCGTCACGGAAATGATCAATATAACCGCTGATGAACGCGGCGGGCGAACAGTCGCTGTTCACCAGCTCCGTGATGTCCAGCCCGAAGGAAATGCTGTCGGTTTCGTCCACGCCGTGGCTGGCAAAGAAGGTGGCGTTGGCGAGGCGGCGGCCCAGCGCTGCGGCGTCATAGCGCTTGCCCCCCGCAATTTGGCTGTCATAAACGCCAAGCAGAGCGGCCGCAACATTGGGGTGCGCACTGGTGTCGATGGGCAGCTTGTCCTCGTCGCACAGCCAGTCGAGCGCGCGCCAAACCTCCAGCGAAATCACCTTTTTTGGCCGCTGTTCCGCGGGGATCTTCCGCAGGGCGCGCAGCGTGTTCAGCGCTACGGCCACGTGGGTGTCGTGTTTGTCCGCCAGATTATGCGTATACAGCGTTTCCGGCGCGCAGCGCAAAATAATCTCCGCAAGCTCGCCGATCAGCACGGGATTATGCGCGGCCTTCACCTGTCCGCTGGGGTAGGCGAGCAAAAACTGCGCGGCGTATTTGCCGATATCGGCAGCCTGCATCTGCTCTTTTGCGCGGATGATTTTCATGTCGTCGTCGGTATAATCCGCGTAAATTCCGCTGCGGGGCGAACCGCCGCCGTCTGTTACCGTAACGCCGGTGAACCAGCGGTTCGGCTGGCCGTAGCACTGAATAATCGGGCCATAGGCCATGATTTCGAGGTCGTCCTGGTGCGCGCCGATGCACAGGTCGGTCGTCCGCGCAAGGGCCTCGGCAGGAGCCGTATGGTCGGGTATATGCAGCTGCGCTGTGCTGTTTTGCAGGTTCATCACGCACACCTCTATCAAAAATATTAGAAATTACATTATATACCATGCAACATGATTTGTCAAGACGAAGACGCGCCGATTACTTTAAAAATTGCACAAAAAAATGGTTGCATTCTTTCCAGTAGTTTGTTATAATGTTAAAAACATACGCAGAAGGAGAACACATATGACTATCCCCGTTATCCCACGTCCTGAGCATCCGAATCCGCAATGGAAGCGCGGCAGCTGGCAAAACCTGAACGGCATATGGGAGTTTGGTTACTCCGATGCTTTTGGCAAAACAATTACCGTTCCGTTTTGCCCGGAGAGCGAGCTTTCCGGCATCGGCAACAAGGATTTTATGGCAGAGGTCTGGTACCGCCGCGAGATTGAGATTACGCCGGAACAGCTGCAAGGCTGCGTGATGCTTCACTTCGGCGCGGCAGATTATGAAACCACAGTATTCGTCAACGGGCAGGCTGCCGGCACGCACAAGGGCGGCTACACCTCGTTTGGCTTTGACATCACGGCGCTGCTGCGGCCGGGCAAAAACGCCCTCGCCGTTCAGTGCAAAGACGATACCCGCGATCCCATGATCACCTCCGGCAAGCAGAGCGAGCGCCTCGAATCCTATCAGTGCATGTACACCCGCACCACGGGCATTTGGCAAACGGTTTGGCTCGAATTCACGCCGAAGAATTATATCGTTTCCGCCGTGTATCAGCCGGACGTGGCGAACAATTGCCTGCATCTGCGCGTGCGCACGCAGGGCGATGGCGCTGTCAGCGCAAAGGCGCTTTGGCAGGGCAAAGAGGTTGGGCAGGCGAGCGCCAATGCCGATGGCGGCTTTGCCCGCTTTACGCTCCCCCTGAGCGAAGCGCACCTGTGGGAGGTTGGCAAGGGCGGCCTCTATGATCTGGAGCTCACCTTTGGCGAGGACAAGGTGCAGAGCTATTTTGGCCTGCGCTCGCTGGCGATGGATGGCTTCCGTGCACTCATCAATGGGAGGAGCGTGTTCCAGCGGCTGATTCTCGACCAGGGCTTTTATCCCGACGGCATCTATACCGCTCCCACGGCGGAAGCGCTTGAAAATGACGTCAAGCTTTCGATGGCGGCGGGCTTCAACGGCGCGCGCCTGCACCAAAAGGTGTTTGAGCCGCTGTTCCTCTATTATTGCGATCTTTACGGCTACATCGTCTGGGGTGAGTTTGCGAGCTGGGGCATCGATCATTCCAAGCCGGAAGCCCTGCACCACTTCCTCCCGCAATGGTGCGAATCCGTGGAGCGTGACCGCAACCACCCAGCCATCGTGGGCTGGTGCCCCTTCAACGAAAGCTGGGATATCAACGGCAACCGGGTCTTTGGCGAAACCCTGCGCGCGGTCTATCAAGTGACCAAGCAGCTTGACCCCGACCGCCCCTGCATCGACACCAGCGGCAATTATCACGTGGAAACTGATATCTACGACCTGCACGATTATGAGCAGGATGTGGCAACGTTCAAGAAAAACAACGGCAGCCCGGCGGGCGATTTCTTCTTCCGTGAAACCCATCCGGGCAGGCAAACCTATACCCCCGGCCTGCCTGTGTTCATGAGCGAATACGGCGGCATCGGCTGGGGCAGCGCCGGCATCAGCGACGAAGACCGGGACGGCGATTGGGGCTACGGCAAGGGGCCGGAGGACGCGCAGGAATTCCTTGACCGCTACAAAGGCCTCACAGATGTGCTGCTGGATAACCCGAAGGTCATGGGCTTTTGCTACACCCAGCTCACCGACGTGGAGCAGGAGAAAAACGGCATCTACACCTATGAGCGCAAGCGGAAGTTTGACACCGCGTTTTTCCATGGAGTGAACACGAGAAAGGCCGCGATTGAGGATTAGGCAAGCTCTGAACTGAAAAACAAAAGCCCCCTGTTGCAGGCGTCAAGAACCTGCGGCAGGGGGCAAGACTTCAACCCACCGGCGTTTGTGAGAAGTAAAAAAATATTTTCAAACGCCCATGAGTTGCTTGAACCTAACATAGCATGGATTTGACAGCTTGTCAAGTGTATATGGTGAATTTATGCAAGAAAAGACGAAACCGCCGCTTTTTTGAGCGACGGTCTCGGATGACAGGGTATTCTGTCGAATTTGGTGCGCCGGCCGCACACACATCCGAACCCGCAGTGGCATCGCTTAACCCCATTATATCACCAAACGATATGGTTTTGCAACCCTCTTTGTAGTGAAACGTCAAAATAATTTTGTCATCGTAGAGATAAATCGCGTTCACGAAGCCGTCAATCAGCCGCTGCCGCTGCTCTGGTATGGTTATGTCCAGCTGCCGATAACGGCAAATCCAGAATAGTACCTGTTCGCGTGTCAGCAGCGGGCGCTGCATTTCCTCCTGCAAGATTTTCACTTCTAGTGTATTGACAAAGTTATAATTTAGGATAGAGCCATTTGAGCTTATCGCGGGCACGTGCTGTTGAGAAATGCCAATCAACGAAATCACAGGAAAGGTTACGTTGAGATTCCCAGAAGGATAATTGGGATTGCAGTGTATCCATGCAGGCAATTCTTCTATTCAGGCACTGCCGGGTCATAACGTTCAACTCAATTTCGGCGATATTGAGCCAGCTGCCGTGCTTGGGCGTGTGGTGGATTTCAAGGCGTTTGGCCAATGCCAGAGCGAGATTGGGCGGAAATGTTTCGTACAGCGAAGAGATGGTATGGGTGTTGAGATTATCCATCACAAGACGGATTTTCCTTGCGTTCGGGTAGTGGACTTCCAGCAGTTCGCGGATTTGCAATGCCCAGTCCTGTTTGGTTCTGCGTTTTGACGCGACCACATGCCGCCACCCGGCCAATGGCTCCGTGAAAACAAAAATGCTGCAAGTCCCTTCGCGGACATACTCGTAATCCTGCTTGGCGGGCTGTCCCGGCTGCATCGGAATTGGCTCGCGGCTTTCCCCCAGAAACTGAACTGGCTGTTCGTCCATGCAGACCACAGGAATTTCTGGGTCATAGTCCATGGCATAAACCTCAAGCACATCCTCCATTTTCGCGACGAATTCGCCGTTTTGCTGCTTTGGGATGCACCATTGTTTCTTTAGATGAGGCTTAAGTTGTGTTTTTTTAAAGTTGTGCGCACCGTTTCTCGCGACACTTCCTCCATAATCTCCAGCTCAATAATCCGCTCCGTCAGTAGCCTGACGGTCCAGCGGCTGCGACCGTCAGGCGGCGTGCCGCAGGCCACCGCAACAATGCGCGCTTCCTTTTCGCCTGTAACTATCGGCGGATTTGTCGTTTTTGTGCGCTTGAACTTTAGCGTGTAGTCCAGCCCTTCCGCGCAATAATCCCGCAGCGTATTAAATATTGTTACGTTGCTTACACCACATCGGATGCACATTTCCGCCTGTGTCATCGGCTTTCCCGCGCCGCCGTCCGCCAGCAACAGGATATTGCCGCGTTTGCGTATCTGCTGCTTTGTCGCTGCGCCGTTGATTATCTCTTGTATCCTCTTGCGTTCTTCTTCACTTAGTTCAATCCGATAGCGCTGTCCCATCATCTACACCCTCTCTCCTGTTTGGGTATAGTTTATCACTAATGTTTAACTTTGTCAATAC
>JGI994J12354_10003715_pt1 | contig 14104 bp, 11 predicted proteins | sample IntmicLarv3ML3BL_FD_12354 | JGI IMG/M metagenome (IMG submission 12354)
CTTTGCGCTGATTATAATAAAAACAGCAGGATAAAGATAAAAGGAAAATAAACATTTTCCTTAAAATCGTAGTTGTACATGGTCAATCGAGGGTAACACTACCAAATATTCCATAAAACCACCCCCTTTCTTAAAGGAAGGTGGAACAACCGCCGACAGACTATCCTGCCTTATATTATCGTATCTTTTTTATTCTCGACCCACAAGATGATATATCCAAACTTTGAAAATTTTCTAATTCCAAGAAAAGTGAAAAAGCGTTGAAGGAATCGCCTCCGCAGAGAGCGAAGCACGCCAAGGACAAGCGGCTTTGAAAAAAATTCTTCACATCCTCTTTTACTTTATAACGTATTTGCAATAAATTCCACTAAAAGAAATAATTGAATCTGTTATAATGTAAGAAAAAGTGCAAACTTTTTCTTGGAGGTTTTATGATTGCTTTACTTCTTGTTGCCGGATATGCAACGCGCCTGTATCCCTTAACGATTGATACGCCAAAGCCGCTTCTACCTGTAAATGGAATTCCCATGCTGAATTATATTGTTGACGAGCTTGAAACTCTCCCTGAGCTTTCCAAAATCTGCTTGATTTCCAACCACCGTTTTTACGGCAAGTTTGAAGATTGGGCTATTGACAGACGAAAAAGCACCGATTGTCCGATAGAGGTTTTAGATGACGGCACCACGGATGACACCAACAAAAAAGGTGCGATTGGCGATATCCAATTCGCAATAGAAAAGCTTTCTATTGAGGAGGACATCGTCATTATCGCGGGAGATAATCTTTTCACGTACCGTCTTTTGGATGTGTATCATCATTTTTTGAAAATAGATAAGGACCTTCTCTTAGCCATTCACATCAAGGAAAAAGAACAGTTGAAACGCCTCGCCGTTGCTTCCTTGGATTCGGACGGAAAGGTCTTAGAGCTTGCAGAGAAGCCCGCAGAACCCAAGTCGGAAACTGCGATTTTTGCCACTTACTTCTATAAAAAGGAAACGCTTCCTCTTCTGAAAAAATATCTTGATGAGGGAAATTCCCCGGATGCGCCCGGTAATTTCCCCGCGTGGCTTTATACAAAAAAGGATATTTACGCCTATCTTGCCAATGGCATTTGTATTGATATCGGAACACCCGAAAGCTATGCCGATGTCAATGATAATTTTTCATCCTATTGGAACNNCTGATAGAAATTATAAATCCATCAATGCCGCAACCGCCGAGCCTGTAAGGGTCGCGTCCTCAACGCTGATAATATCACAGTAGAGATTCATCTCACCGTTTAAGATATTTTCAATATATCTATTTAGCTTCGGTCTGAAAAGCACAGACTTTGTAAAGCTCGTCCCTTCGCCCGTGATGCAGGCGGGCTTTCTTTTATCCTTTCCCGCTCCGCTTTGCAAAAGTATAGACGCNAAAATAATCAAAGTAAGACGGGCAGAGCGTTCAAANCTCGCGTCAATAATATCGTAGAGCNTTTCATTGTCTTCCTCGGAAGATGCCAACGCAGCCAGCTCTCCTCCATTTTTTCGATCAGCGCAAAAGCCGTCAATTTGCGGCATGGTAAATTGTGTGAACGCCGCCAGTTTTTCCGAAAAGAAGGAAGAAAAAAGTCCTTGCTCCGCTGCGCCTTTCACGGTCTTATAAATCAAATTCCCCTGATACGCGCCCGAAACCATTTTTTCCATTTGATAAGAGCCGGGATTTTTCGATTCGCAATCCAGTGCGCGGTCGAAAACACCTTGGGCAAATCCCGCATAGGAGCCGCTTTCACAGTTGATTGCCATTTTTCCGGGCATTTTCATAGCAGCAGACGATTTCTTTATGTTCTCGCAGCTCTCAAAATAACAGGTATTCGATCCGGTACCCAGAATATAGCCGACATAACTGTCATACTTATCACTTTCACTTTTGGCAATTCCGCCCAACATAGTCGCAACCGTATCATTCAAAAGAATAAATTTTCTCCGCGCATAGCCGCGTGCCTCAAGAATCCGGTTCAAATTCTCTCCGACCAACTCTCCAATTGCGCCGTCCACTTGCAATTCCTTACTGAATTCAACAATGCGGCCTTCCTTACTCGGGAGCATTTCCGTTGCGAAGGAAAAACAAAATCCAACGGTAAGAGCCTCGCTTTTTTTCAAAACCGTTTCCAAATGATCTGCGATTTCCGAGAAAAATGCCGTCTTATCCAATCGCCCCTTCGTTCCGGGCATCGGACGTTTGGAAAAATGCGAAATCGTCATCTCGCCACTTTTTTCACGGCGAACCAACGCTACCCGAAAATTCGTGCCGCCCGCATCCATGACAATCACTTCTTTTTCAAAAGGAAGTGCCTCCATCATCGTAATATATGTAGGAATCATTTGAAGTGAGGATTTTCTTCCTTCTAAACCGTCCTCCATTTGTCTGCAAAAGGCTTTTATTTCCTTTTGAATCTCAATCGTATCAAAATGCATTCCGTTTTCTCGTAAAAATGAATCTATTTCTTTTCGCATTGTATGTATTGCCTCCAACACCATGAAGTATAAAGTCCTGTTATCATATCAGTTTGATGAAACGACTTCAATATCAGCCTATATCTTCATACCAACCGAGAAACTTCATATACGGCATTTCCGCAGACAACTGATACATGGATAAAAGCGCGTTTTCGTCTTTTGAATCACAAAGAAAATCCAAGAAAAACGCGTATTCCCAAGGTGTTTCAGGAATTGGTCTTGAAAAGATCGAACACAAATTCAATCCATAATCAGAAAATACTTCCAAGGCAGACGCAAGAGAGCCGCTGCTGTGTGGCAAGTGCATTAAAATACTGATACGGTTCGCCGTTTTTGTAATCACGGGCTGATTGGACAGTGCCACAAATCTCGTGTGATTGAAGGTAGAATTACTGATTTCCACAGGAAGTATTTCAAGACCATTTCGTATGGCAGCTTCCTCCGACGCAATGGCGGCTACCGTTTTATCCTTCCTTTTCGCGACCTGTTCGGCGGCAAAAGCGGTATTCCCTGCGGTTTGGATTTCCCACCCCTGATTTTTTATTTCCTCGGAGCATTGAGCAAGCCCTTGCGGGTGACTGATAATGGTCNTGATGTCGGAAAGCTTTGTACCCGGCACTACTGATAATTTATGACGAACACGCACGGACCCTGCCGCCACGATATACATATCCTTGTTCTGCAAAAGACCGTAAACATCATCTACCGTTCCCGCTGTCGTATTTTCTAAAGGAAGCACAGCCGCCACTACTTCTTTTTTCTCCGTGCGGGCGCAAGCCTCGGGAAACGTCGGCACCGCAACCTTATCCGCATTCGGAAAAAGCTTCTCTGCCGCCATTTCAGAATAAGATCCGTGCGTTCCGCCGTATGCGACGCTGCCTATAAAATCCAGTGTGTCCTTGGCTGTCCGTATTTTTTTTCCAATTTCCCACGCGTCATCCTCCGGCATCAAAATGGCATATTGACGCTCTCTCGATGTTCGCAAAATGGTTTTCATTAACCCGTTTACCTGACCTTTTAATTCCGAATCGGAGCGCTGACAAGCAAGCTCTATGACCTCGTCTTCCCTTTTCGCGTCATAAACAGTCCGTCCCGCGTTTCTTTTCTTATACTGTCCGACACGTTCAGAGATTGCCATACGCCGATTGAATATCTCCATCAATTCTCCGTCAATATTCGTAAGTGCCGTGCGAAGCTCTGACAATTCTTCAGACGGCGTGTCTTGAGACAAGCGGGCAAATCCTTCCTTTTTGGAAAAAATGTGCTCCTTAACCAGCTTTTCCAAGCCGACAAGATAGCTGTCCATACCAAGTCCGTACACCTGCCCGACACAGGCGTTATTAATCACAGACACACGGCGGAATGGTTCTCTTTGATGAATATTGGAAATATGCACCTCTATAACAGGCAGTCCGCAAAGCTCAAGCGCGTCTAAAATAGCATAGCTGTAATGTGTATGCGCGCCGGCATTTATCACAATACCCGCGGCATAGTCCATCGCTTTATGAATTTCCGATACAAGCTCACCCTCATGATTCGACTGAACAAAGGCACAACCGACACCCAATGCCTCCGCCTTGACCTTAAAGGCAATTTCCACCTGCTCCAAAGTAAAGCTGCCGTAATGCTTTTTGCTTCTTTTCCCGAGCATATTTAGATTCGGTCCGTTCATCAAAAGAATAACCGGTTGATGTTGCTTTCGATTTTGTTTTTCCATATTTNCCTCCCTTAGGTGAATACATTTTTGAGAAACCNNCTCNGNAANNGAGCNGAGCGTAATGAGGACAAGCGGCTTTTCGAAAAATATATATTCAGCCGCTGTGCGGCGTTATCAATATTTTATCAAAGNGTTTGCTTCACGACNNGAAAAATCNTNCGGNNACTNNNTTAGATGAAAAAACTTTTGCAGGAACCGCCTCCGCAGGAAGCGAAGNGTTACCCNAGGACAAGCGGCTTTTTGAAAAACGTTTTTTCATTCCTTTTCATTCCTCCAATAATATGTCCAAAAGTCCTATCGCCGCCGCACTTTCCACAATCGGAACCGCTCTTGGTACAACGCATGGATCATGACGTCCCACAAGCTTTATCGTATCGTTTTCCATTTTAGAAAGATTGATGGTATCTTGTTCTTTCGCAATCGAGGAGGTCGGCTTGAAGGCACAGCGGAACACGATCGGCATTCCGTTGGAAATCCCGCCCTCTATGCCGCCGCCATGATTCGTCCGAAGCCGAATCCCGTTTTCCGTAATCCGCGGACTATCGTTATTTTCAGAGCCTCTTCTTTGCGAAACCGAAAATCCACTCCCGAACTCGACACCCTTTACCGCCGGTATCGAAAACAACAGGGACGACAAACGACTTTCTATATTTTCGAAAATCGGATTCCCAAGGCCTGCCGGAAATCCTGTAGAAAGGCATTCTACCACGCCGCCTATGGAATCCTCCTCCATGCGGGCGTTTTCGATGCAAGCGATCATTTTCTTTCCTTTTTCCTCATCTACTGTGGGAAAAGAAAGATGGCGAAGCGAATCCGGAACGGAAATCATATCATACGGCGTATCTTGTATACCGCCTATTTCGTATATATGAGAAAAAATTTCCACCCGCCGTCTTTCCAATATTTGCATACACACCGCGCCCGCAAAAGTAAAAGGTGCCATGATTCTTGCCGAAAAATGTCCGCCGCCTCTGGGGTCGTTGGCTCCGTTATATCTGGCAAGTGCCGTAAGATCCGCATGACCGGGACGAGGCTTCTCCATAAGCTGTGCGTAATCCTTTGACCTTGTATCCGTATTCTGAATCACCCCGCAAAGAGGTGTTCCTGTCGTTTTCCCTTGATAAAAGCCGGATAAAATTGACACCTCATCCGCTTCCTTCCTTGGCGTTGACCACGGCAGTCCACCGGGCGCACGGCGCTTCATATGCGCTTGAATTTTGTCTATATCCAATGCCTCACCGGCAGGAAGTCCGTCTATCACTACACCGATTCCATCTCCGTGTGACTCACCGAACAGACTGATTTTGATTTTATTTCCCCAAGTCGAACCCATTTATATTTCCTCCTACACATTGAAAATCCCGAAAAAACATCGGATACGATTTGAAAATCGCGTCGGGGTCTTCAATAATAATCTCACCTTCTGCACAAGCCGCAGCAACCGCGCCTGACATGACCATCCGATGATCATTATATTTCCGAATCGTACCACCTGAAAAGCCCTTATTTTTTGCAGTCACAAGTTTTCCGCAAACCGTGAAGGAATCTTCTTTTTCTTCTGCTTTTATCCCGAGCACACGAAGCATCTCACAGGAAGCCGAAAGCCGGTCACATTCCTTGATTCGAAGACGCGAGGCTTGCGTGAACCGCGTTATACCCGGTGTCGCCGCCGCCGCAACGGAAAGTACCGGTGCCAAATCGGGAATTTGTGAAACATTTACCTCCACGATTTCCACGCCGTTTTCCTTTACCATCCGAATGGTTTCTGACGCAAAAATGGGGCTACCTTCCCTTCTACTTGAAAAAGCCGCCAAAATCTCCAATATTTTTTGGTCACCCTGAACGGAAATCCGAGGTAAATTCTCTATTTTTATCTCGTGACCCAAATATTGAAGCACCAGCCAAAATGCTGCTTGAGAAAAATCAGCCTCCGACACATACGCTTCTTTTCTCTGATATTTTTGACCGCCTCTAATGAAATAGCCGTTTTTTGTTTTCTCAATTTGAATAGAAAAATCCCGCAACACAGAAATGGTAATATCCACATACGCCTCAGACTCCAAGGGAGAAGTGAGGATGATTTCGGAATCCTTGTCCAAAATCGGAAGAGAAAAAAGAAGTCCCGTAATATATTGCGAGCTGACATTCCCCGGAATCGAAAACGTGCCGGAAAGAAGCTGCCCTTTTGTCCGCAGAGGAAGATATTTTCCGTCCTCGGAAGAAAAAAGCTCCATACCCTTTTCCTCCAAAATCCTCTTGTATTCGTTCAAGGGTCGTTCCGGAAGCCGTCCTTTTCCGTAGAAAAGAGAAGTGACCCTCAACGCCCCCGTGATGGGTATCAAAAAACGAAGTGTGGAACCTGATTCCCCGCAATCAAAGGATTTTTCCTTCTCATTCGAAAAAAGTATCTCCAAACAGGCTCTCGTCGCGGAAATATCCTCAGAAAGCGTATCCGTCCCCAAGTCCACAAACGACATATTCCCTGCCAAAGCCGCGCAAATCAAAGCTCTGTGTAAAAAGCTTTTGGAAAGAGGAATCTGCACCTGACCCTTCAAAAAGGAAGGAGAAATTCTCACATTTTTTTCCATTTACTGTATCTCCCTTTTCATTGCGGAATGTAAAAGACCTTGTAGCTCTTCTAAAGAAAGCGGATATGTAACTGCTTTTCCTATTTCCGTCAAAAGAACGTAGTGAATTTTTCCGCCTAAATTCTTTTTATCCGATATCATACACGAAAAAATCTCCTCCGCGCCCAAATCCGTTCGTACAGGCAGGTGATTTCTTTTTAATAATTGCGAAAGCCGTTCTGTCGTTCCTGCCGGCGTAACAGAAAGCGCCTCTCCAATCAAAGACGCGTAAATCATTCCGATAGAAACCGCCTCTCCGTGGCTCATTTCCCGAAAACCGTTTAATTTTTCCACTGCATGACCCAATGTATGCCCGAAATTCAAAATCATTCTTTCGCCTTTATCGAATTCGTCTTTTTCCACCACACTGCATTTTATGGCAATATTTTGATAAATCACCTCGGAAAGGTCGTATTCTCCTTTTTCCAACTCGCAAAAAAGTGCCTCCGAACGAATCGCGCCATGCTTTATAATCTCCGCCATACCCTCCGCAAAACGGTTCGGGGGAAGCGTCTTCAACGTATCCGGATCAATCAGCACTCTATGAGGCGCATAAAATGAACCGACAAGATTTTTCCCATACGGCATATCAATTGCTGTTTTGCCGCCGACAGAGGAATCCACCTGCGATAAAAGCGTGGTGGGAACCTGCATAAGTCCACAGCCACGAAGCCACGTTGACGCGGCAAAGCCGGAAAGGTCTCCCACAACACCGCCGCCCAACGCAATAATAATATCCGATCGGGTGATGCCCGCCTCATGAAATCTGTCATAAAGAAGAAATAAATATTTTTGCGATTTGGATGCCTCTCCTTTGGGAATCACACAAGAAAAAGCTTGAAATCCGGCATTTTCCAAAGACGTTACCACCGTATCCATATACAATCCGGCTACATTTTCATCCGATACCACTACCGCGCGCCTTCCCGATACCAACGCCGCCGCTTCCTGTCCTACTGCCTTTATGATGCCTGATGAAATGGTAATTTTATATTGACCGTTCTTCGCACCTACTTGAAGCTCTTTCATATTTACCCCCATTTTTGCCACATTGTAGCGGCGCAAATTCTTAATGCCACTTTTCTATTGCCCTTCTGTCAGTGAAAAATCTTGGACAGAAGCCGCCTTCTGACAGACATTTTTCACCCTTTACATGGTTCTTCCCACCGCGTTTGCCACCGGCTTTAATCTCTTCATTATGTCAGCAAATTCATGCGGCTTCAAGGACTGCTGTCCATCCGACAATGCGTGCTGCGGGTCATCATGCACTTCTATCGCAAGTCCATCCGCGCCCGCCGCGATCGCCGCCTTGGAAAGCGGCTCCACAAGCCATGTTTTTCCGCCTGCGTGCGACGGATCCACGATCACCGGTAAATGTGTTCTCGCCTTTAGCACAGGCACCGCGCTGATATCCAATGTATTTCTTGTCGAGGTCTCAAATGTACGAATCCCACGCTCACACAGGACAATATTTGTATTTCCGCCGGACATGATATACTCTGCCGACATGAGTAATTCTTCTATCGAATTGGAAAAGCCGCGCTTTAATAAAATCGGCTTTTTACAGCGTCCCAGTTCCTTCAAAAGCTCGAAATTCTGCATATTTCGGGCACCCACTTGAATCATATCCACAAACTGTATAAAAAGATCCAGTTGGGCAGGATTTGTGATTTCGGAAACTACCGGAAGTCCTGTTTTCTCTCTGGCTCTTTTCAAAAACATCAACCCTTCCGCCTGCAAGCCCTGAAACGCATAAGGGGACGTTCTCGGCTTGAACGCGCCGCCTCGTAAAAGTGTTGCGCCTGACTTTTTGACCTCATCACCAACCATGGCAACGTGTTCTTCTCCTTCTACCGAGCAAGGACCCGCAATCACAACGATTTTATCGTCGCCAATTTCAACGTCCCCCACTGTTACTGTTGTATTATCGGGGTGAAATTTTCTATTCGCTCTCTTATAAGGCTCCTGCACCTTCATGACCCGTTCTACTTCATCTAAGGTCTGTATGGATTCTTCTTCAATGGAAGCGGTATCTCCGACAAGCCCTATAATCGAGGTCTCTGAACCGATAATCGGATTTGTCGTCACCCCATACGCCTTTTGAATATACGCGCATACTTCCTCCACTTTTTCTTTACTCACACCATGCTTTAGTACCAGTATCATGTATTTTGTCCTCCGTATCCCAATATGTGTAAGGCTTCCTTTATGACAGCCTTTTTCTCCTGATTTCCATTTATCTTCACATCGCTATATTTTTCATACACCGGCAACCTTGCTTCATAGAGCGCAGCCGCCTTCGTAAATCGTTCCTTTTCACTCATACCCGCATCGCCTAAAAGCGGCCTATTTTTTGAGGCGGAGATTCTTTTCCATATGACATCAAAGGGCGAATCTATATATACCGTTATAGCTTGGTATTTTTCAATCACCGCTTGTGTGCTTTTTTGTAAAATCGCACCGCCGCCCAGCGCGATAAACGCACTTTTATCAGACTTCAACAAATCCTCCAGACAAGCTGTTTCCATTTCCCGAAAAGCCGCTTCTCCCTTTTTCTCGAAAATTTCCCGAATCGAAATGCCTTCTTTTTTCACAATTTCTTTATCTAAATCATAAGAAGCTGCGCGAAGATGCTTTGCCAATTCATTTGCCAGCAAGGTCTTTCCGGTCCCCATATATCCTGTAAAAACATATTTTACAGGGAATATCTCCAAAAGCTTTTTCGATAATTCCGGCAAAATGGAAAGCATCTTATCCATATCTATGACTACCTCCGGATTCCAAATCTGCTGCGCGGCAACCGCCTGCAAAAGAAGCATCCGAAGACCGCTTTGCACCTCTACTCCGTGGTTTTGTGCCTGCATCATCCACATCGTCGAGGAAGGATTATAAATCGTATCAAAAAGCTTTTGATTCTTCTTGAAAATCCGGGTAGAGGACGGCATACTCTTTGCTCTCGGCCACATACCTACCGGTGTTCCATTCAAAAGAACATCAAAGGACTCCTTTTCTATTTCCGAAATATCCGAAAAACCGCGCACATCCGCGTTCATTTTTGCCTGAAGCTCTTTTATAAGCGCATTTCTTTTCTCATCATTTCTCGCGCAAATCGTAATCCTCGCATTTTGCGCCGCCGCTTCATACGCCATCATGCGGGAAACGCCGCCTGCCCCTAAAATCAAAACACTTTTTTCTACTAAGGATGGTGCTGCCGCGAGAAATCCCGCGCGGTCCGTATTGTACCCTTTTCCCTTATATACCGTATTGACCGCCGAATACGCTGACGCAGATGTATCCAAAGAGTCCAAAAAAGAAATCAATTTCTCCTTATATGGGATCGTGCAATTGAAGCCGTCCAATTCCTTTCGTAAGGAAGGCACCACCGTTTCAAGCGCATCTTCCTCTATATCATACAGCGTATATGTGCCATGAATCCCCGCTTCCTCCATAATTCTCTTGTGAATATACGGAGAAAGACTGTGTCCCAAGGGGTGTCCTATTAGCCCGAATTTTTTAATCGCACTCATAGCCCGCCTCCTTCAAAAGCGAATAGGCATACGCCGCCTGACTACTGTCTCCCAAGAGAAGTAAAAGCTGTCCGCCCTCATAGGTGCGGTAATTTCGGATATTCATATTTTTTATGTTGATATTATGCACACTCAAAAGAGCGGTAATATCCGCAAGCGCGCCGGGCTTATCCTCCAAATAAACCGTAAGGGAAGCGGATGCCTCCAAAGCCCCTCTCCCACCTGTCGGGAGATTGTTTCGATAGAACGCGCCCTTTGAAAAAAAGGCATGAACCTCTTTTTTTGCCCGATTTTTCAAATGATTTTCCACGTCTTTTAATATTTCGATATAATCCTTCAAAATCGGCAAAAGCTCCTCTGAGGATGCCATAGAAATCCCCGTCCATAGCTCAGGGTCGGAGGACGCGATCCTCGTAATATCCCGAAAGCCGCCAGCCGCAAGAACCGACAAATAACCGTCATCTCTTTTCGCCGCCAATAAAGAAAGCGCCGATGCCGCCAAATGCGGCAAATGAGAAATCGCCGCCACCCTGGCATCATGCTCCTTCGCCTCCATATAAACCGGATTCGCGCCGATTTTTTTAATCAGCTCTTCAAAAGCACGAAGGAGAGCCGCCGGAACAGTGCAATGCTCACCCACACAAAGCACATACACCGCATTTTCAAAAAGATCTGCCCGGGCGCACAAGTAGCCGTGTCTTTCCGAGCCTGCCATGGGATGACCTCCGAGAAAATTCGAAGGAAGCTTACGGTTCATAATTTCACTTTTTACCGACCCAACATCCGAGATAATCCCGATAGAAAGACCGTTTAGTTTTTCCAAAGCCTCTGAAAAAAAATCCACCGGTGTTCCAATCACGACAAGGTCACAACCGTCAAAAATCTCATACCCCTTCGCGGGCGTCGAAAATGCCGTGATTACGCCATCTTGAAGCGCCGCTTCTCCTGCTTTTTCATCTGTGTCCACGGCGACCATATCCCGTACATTCGCTTTCTCCCGAAACGCTTTTGCCAAAGAACCGCCAATCAAACCTAGCCCAAAAAAACCCACTTTTTTTATCTGATTTTCCTTTGCCATACCTTTTGCCTCTTTTTTTTATTTTTCATTTCTTGAATGAAAAAAGCCCATTGCATTACTGCAATGGGACGAATAAACCGCGGTACCACCCATATTCGACAGACCGTGCTGCCGCACTTTAAGATACAGAGAAAACGCTCGATATCCTCGCTCTGTAACGGAAGCAACCGTATCTGCCTACTAACGCTTGTATTCAGCCGATATGCTCGGGAGGGAACTTCACAAAAGAATCCTTCATCAGGAGGCTCTCAATCCATGGCCTTCCTGTCCCTGTCTGCGATTTCTCCAGCTACTCTTCTCCGTCAACGCTTAATTGGCTATATTATGAGTGCTATTTTATAAAATGTCAACGAGAAAAGCACTGTTTTCCGTGTTTTTGTACGGATTGATTACAGTGACTTTAGTATACTTAATTTTTTTCCGACAAATTGTACTTTGCTTTGACCCGTTTTTCAATATCCTCAACGGAAGGAAGTGCTTTTTCCAACTCTTTCGGCAAGTACTCCGTGAGTTTATATTCACTTACACCAATGGGTTTTGTCATGTCGCGAAGGGCGTATTCTGCTACAGTTTTATTTTTATCACGACACAGGATAAGCCCAATAGACGGATTATCTCCATCTTTTTTCAAAAGCTCGTCTACTGCCGAGAGATAAAAATTCAACTTTCCAGCGTATTCTGGCTTGAATGTACCGGTTTTCAATTCAATCACAAAATAGCAGTGCAGATTCACATTATAAAATAATAGGTCAAGATAAAAATCCTCGCCGCCGACTTCCAAATAATATTGATTTCCGAGAAAAGCAAAACCCGTCCCCAATTCTAATAGCAGTTTTGAAATATTGGCAACCATTTCACTTTCAATGTCTCGCTCAATCATTTTTTCTTTTGTTTCGATAAAATCAAACCAATACGGATCTTTCAACGTTTTAACCGCAAGCTCGCTTTGTGTAGATTCCAGCCGAGCTGAATAATTCGTTGTCTTATCTGCAAGGATTTGACGGTGATATAATCGGGATTCGATTTGATGTTCCAAAACATCAACCGTCCAACCATTTTCCGCAGTTTTTAGGATGTACCAATCCATTTGTTCTTTTTCTTTAACCTTATCCAAAATGGACTTGTTATGTGTCCATGGAATTTGTGCAGTTACTGACTGCACAAATTCAAGGTCGGGATATGTTGCTGCGAATTTTTGCATATATTTCAAATTCCGCACTGAATAGCCTGTAACATTTGGAAAATCGGCTTTAATATCTCGTGACAAATTTTCAACAAATTTATTGCCCCAACTTTTATTATCAAGTATAACATTTCCAATGTTCCAGTATAAGGTAAGCAATTCCCGATTTGCTCCGGCAACAGCCCTATATTGAGCTGCTTTTATTTGGAATTTAATTCTTTCCAAAACATTAAAATATTCGGAGTTATTTATCAGCATATTTTTTCTCCTTGAAAACTATTCTTCTTGTCCACTGACGCTCCGTATCCAACCATCAACTTCGGATATTTGAAACCCCGTTTCCCAATAAGTTAATTTCAACAACAGCATGCCATGATATTTGACGATTTGCAATGATTTTTGACGAACTGCGAAAGAAGACTGTGCCATTCGACACAAACACCGTTGAAGAGATATAAAAAAGAAAACCACTTGTAAGGTTTGAGGTTCTCATTTTTTTATAATAAAACAAATTTATACAACATTTCGCAAACATTTTTCAAGAAAAAACAAAAAAAATTTTCGCAAAAGGAATACCTTTGCGAAAAAACAAATTTTTCAATATCACTATAAACTATTACATATAATATAAAAGCATATTTTTTTTAAAATTACAAGACTTTTTTGTATTTCACAAATAGAAAATCTTAAACATTTTTTCTATAAATAATACCACTAACGGCAATACTCGTTATGTTTTTCCGTTAGATTTTGAGTTGAAATGGAGATATCTGCAATGCGACATTATAGGAAAAAAATTAATAAACGTGAAATCGGCCGCTTTAATGAAAGATATACAAAAAATAGTATAGATGGAAAAATACAGTATGTGCATATTTATGCTATGTCATATGATGAGGTTATCAAAAAATCGTTTGAAAGTAGAAACCCACCTCTTGTTTCACCTAGCCACAAAAATCTTAAAGAATTTTTGTTTTGTTGGCTCAATCATATGAGTTCTTCTATTAAGGAATCTACTCTTATGCTTTATCAAAACATAATCGAAACCCATCTCATTCCAACGCTCGGAAAAACTAAACTACAAAAACTGACAAGCTTGCAAATAATTGCTTTACTCAACAACAAAAAGCATCTTTCCCCCAAAACAATCCATAATATTTTTAATGTACTTAATGGTGCACTTTCCCATGCTAAAGAAGAAAATATAATTGCTGTAAATCCATGTAAAACTATCAAACTTCCAAAATTATCTCAAAAACCAATTGAAATTTTTACTATTAAACAACAAAAAAAAATAGAATCAAAATGTGACATCGGCGTATTGATATGTCTTTATACAGGTTTACGAATTGGGGAAATCTGTGCGTTAAAATGAGCTGATGTCAAGTAGGGACTAAGAATTTTTTTGTGAATTTTTTTATTTTTTGAACCGTAGCAGTTTATTTCGGCGCTATACTGTTATTGTCGAACATAT
>JGI994J12354_10003716_pt1 | contig 14103 bp, 20 predicted proteins | sample IntmicLarv3ML3BL_FD_12354 | JGI IMG/M metagenome (IMG submission 12354)
GTTCAAGGCGTTGGGGCCAGCCGAAACTTACCAAACCGAAGGAATGCAATAATAAGAATCTTCTGGGTTCCGTTCCCTTTAGTTGGGGCGAGGGCAAAAAATCTAAATGCAAGGTCTGGAAAAGCGATGGTACCATCTATGTTCTGCATCGGGATTGGTTTAGTCAGAGCATCTCATGGGAAGAGGCGATATCACGAGAAATCATAAAACCTGAACAGTATCGCGAAAAGTTTGTTTACAAAAACAACTACGGCGGTGTGGTTTTGAGGAACGAGGCTATTATTAGCTTCAAAATGCCGGACTTAACCGCCTTCATCCTAGGCACAAGGCTCAAGCTGGTTCAGGAGTTTGCGTCGATGCTAGGCGAGGATTGGACAGCTTTACATGCCATACATCGGTGGGAGGATTTTTTTGAAGAAATATTGAGGCTTCTAAAATTAGACGAAGAAAAAATGAAAGGAAATACTTGAAATGAACAACAAGGTGAATCCGGAGGCTTATGAAATTAACTTTGCCTGCGAGGAGCGTGCAGATAGTGGATCATGTATGGTGTACGGGCATCCACGTTCCATCATAAATTGCACCGAAAAAGATAAAACAATTAAGGAAGAGAAATGTGGTGGTATTATGGAAAACAACGACCTTATCAAATTGTGGAAGAACAACGAGTCCCGTCGGGACTTTCTGAACGCGTATAGCGAGTGGGGCGTCTGGCTTACGACTAAAGAGCTGGACTTAAATTACTATCGCTACCAGCTCCCAGACGGAACAACCATTATCGCCATGGAGCACATGCATAAAGCCTATGTTGGGTATCAGCAGGGTTACACATGGGAAACTTCCGTGCGCTATTATGTGCAAACGCAAGATGAGCCTTTCACGCCCAATTCGCACAACAGTATTACAGCTGTTGCTGAATTGCTGAAGGCTGCGAAGGTACAGCTCCAAAGCAGAACCAAAAAGAAAGACTAATCGTTCCATGCCTGCGCTGCACTATAATAAAATGTGCATAAAGAGCTTGCTTGATACACTACTCCTCAACAGCGCAATACATTCAAACAAAAAAGGCATCTCCGATTGAAACTTCAATCGGAGATGCCTTTTTGTTCGTTGTTCTGTAATTTACAGTTTTTCGCCACAATGCGGACAATATTCGGGTGGCATTATGCTTGCACAAAGAGGGCAGATATCATCGCCGCTATATTCATAGAGGAGTATTCTATCGCCTTTGGGTTCTTCCATTGGCCAGCCTATATCGCCGGCACTTTCTGATGCATTGATCATTATCATGAAATGACTATGTATACGAGCTTCATAACGAAGATACTCCTCCAGTTCAGCCAAGGATATCTTGCCACGACTCTTTTCTATACACAAAGCCAAATTTCCTCGGTAATCTTCGGTCCAATGATGTTTTAACAATCTCGACATTTCGAGACTCCTTTCTGCAAATTGATTATTCGCCTTGAATCACAGCTAGCGTCTTTCCTAATATCGATGAGCCAACGTAATGATCACCACCATGCTCATCTGTGAAGCACACTGATTCCAATATTAAGTCCTCGCTGAGATCTCTGCCACCGCTTAATTCAATATAAAAATTGAAATAAGAAATCGCTGTGGCAGATGCGAGATATGGCGCCGTGATGGCTATCGGATCAATCCCAAGTTCAGTATATGTTTCAAGATACGGTTCTGGATCAATGTCATAGTTTTTGAAAAAGTCATTATCACCAGTTTCAATTTGAATGTATTGCCCATTTTTATCGTTTAGGAAATTCATTGAATGCCCTGAAAAATCGAATGGTACTTCTTGTTCATCAATGACAAACTCGAAGCCGCCTATCTCGTAGTCTGTGACATCCTTCGCATTTAATGTGAGAGAACCCGCAACTCGGATAACCAGTGTCATATATACTTCTTTCATTAGTAACCTCCATTTTTTAGTTGATGATGGGTATAGATGCAGCGCATAAACACGCTACACCTATACCCATATTTTTTAATACTCTGCAACTGTGGTGAAGTCGGGATTACCCAACATTTCTTTTGCTGCCTTCAGCGATTCATTCTGGATATCGACTGTGCGGATTTCTGTTTTTGTAATGATAACCGAGTATCCAATGAGATACCTGAGTTTTTCGTAGCCAATCTCGGTTATGATAATCGCATCGCCATCACATAGAATTTTTTGCAGTTCTGCTGCGAATGCGTCAAAATCATATTCTGGATATTCATCCGGCTCTTCACAAGGAACCTCCAGACCGGAAATGGAGCTATAACAACCAAATCCGAATGTTTGTCCGCCATCGGCGTCGTCTCGCTCAAATAGCTGAAGTTCATCTTCGTCGCAAGCGCAGGAGGCAACAAGTTCTTTCATTCTTTCGGCATCAGTGACTTTGAAATAATTCGAGCGTGTAAACGCGTTATAGTTTGCCATAATTATTTTTCTCCTCATTTTTTCCTATAATCAATATGCTTGTATAATGACCTCGGTATTCATACGCGACTTTATACCGCTTCAAGTATTTGAACAATGTACCTTCTGTTGCCCTGTCGATCATTCGAGCCCTTCCATCAATAACGGTTTCAAGGGATATAAATAACCCTTCGCTGCCGTCAGTGAGGCGGTTTATGCGGGTGTTCAAACCGAGTAAATCTGCTTTTTTCTGAATTGTTTTTAGTTTCATCTATTGGCCTCCATTCCGATCTGTTCCTCTGCGATTATTTTCACCTTATGAAGGTGTAGGGCAGGATCTTGCTGTCTGAAGCATTTGTATACCTATACTCGTGAACGACATGATTGTCGTCGTCGTACTTATACTTGATATACAGCCCGCCCATGCCATTGGGGCGTGTACCAACAGGGAAAGGTAAATCGTCCCATTCATTCTTTTCAAGCAGATACTCGGCTGCTCGATAGTAATACACCACCACTTGTTCCGGATTGTGTCCGGCGAATTCCACCCCTTTATAGGTTTTTAACCATGCAAGATATTCACTCTTACTCAAAGCACAGCCTGCGGAAAATGAACTGTATATAACTTTCCCGTCCTCTTTGCTGATATGGTAGTATCTGCGATTCCAGTTCTTCGTGGTATAATCTCCGTGAGGAAGGTTTTCTGCAGAGCACTCCCACACGTTAACCTCAGCCATAAAAGCAAGGCCGCTGTGAGCATATTGCACCCCATCGGAGCACCAAATATTGAACATCCTCATTTCTTTACCCACAAGCTTCACTGTCATGGGATCAATGAGTCCCCATGCGCCGCCACCTGCAGAAAAGCTTAATTTTCCCATTTCTTTATTCTCGCTGACAAACGGAATATGAGGAACTTCACAAATGGTGCAACCGTCAGCATTTGTTTCGCCAATATGCGCATGCGGAAAATACGTAGCCACTTCATTTGTATAGCGAAGGATGTCGCCCTCGACAGGCCGATTGTTATCCCGGCGCGTAGCGACTTTTGCTGCATAGGCGTTTGCAAGCTCAACGTGCTCATCAGTGATAGCTCCGTGGACGGAGATACGCACTGTGTTTATCTCCGTTAGTGACTCTTTTGTGTTTATTCTAGCAGTGCAATCCCGCAATGTAATGAAAGGTGTCTGCTCATCAAGATCGAGGTTTAACGCCATACCGCACAAATCCATAAATTCGTTGTGGTCGTGCTCTTCGCCAATTGTTGTTTCAATGCCAAAAAGGTTCTCATTGCAATACACACACTGGTATGGATAATTAGTTTCCATTATTTCTGTTTCGAAAAGGACGACTTTCCCGCACTTGTCGCAACGACGATTTTTAGTGCTGTTCGTTTTAACATAGTCGAGCGTTTTAGAAAGCACCTTTACATGGTAATCAGCAAACCATTCTGAGTCGGCAAAGATCTCCGTAAAAGATTCAAGAGTGAGCTTCTGGATGGGTTCTGGTATAGAAACGAATTCTTTATATTTGAGAAAAGCTGATTCCTGCCTCTTGCGAGTGTTTCCAACAGCACTTAAAATGATGCCGCAAGGAGATGTGTGTTTTACATAGTACGTGCCTTCGAAGCCTTGCTTATCAACCGCCTGAATAAGCATTCCGGCCTCTAAATTGGTGTTCATTTGAATTACTCCTTTTTATTTATTGGCTGCGAGTATTAGGTGGTCTTTTTGTATGCCCACACACCTCGACGTGGGCTGTAGAATATCTTCGGATACGCCCCCAGTATCTGGCGGATTTTTTCACGCCAGTGTTTTTGGGTTTGGGCCCGCTTGTGATTTTCAACCTTTGCATATATCTGCTCCAGACTGACTTCACCTTGTAAATCCTCAAGAACGGCAGCGATGATGTCCCGCCAGGTTGGGCCGGGCATATCACGGACGTCTCCATCCCGGTTATACGTGAGTAAGATCGGGTACAGCAGCGGAGCATCCTTTTTTATCAGCAGAACATACTCGTGCAAGATAGGGATAAATCGCTCGCTATACCGGGTGTTGTCTGAGAAACAATTGTGCTGGAGCTTTACGATGACGTTTTCAATGGTGCCGGGCTTGATCAGCTCAAATAGCATACTGTAAAGCTTGCCTCGTTTCTTGATGTCGCCGACCAGTACCGCCATGCGCCCTCCCTTTTCGAGAGCGCTGAACTGTTTCATCATGCAGTAGTTCATCACGCGCACAAACTCATCCCACGAAGGTATCCGGGAGAGGTCTGACGCTTTCGGGTCATACCCAAATCGGTTTTGCACCTGCTTGGCGTCATACATGTTGTCTGAATAAACGACTATATCATGATAAGGAGGATGCCAGAAGATGAATTGCGGGCGCTCCGGTATCTCGTGATTGAGCAGGTCAAACCCACTATGCAGGTCGTAAATATGGCTGCTGATACCCATTTTTTGTGCAGCAGCCTGCGTTGTCCCGCTGCCGCACATGTAGTCACAGACTTCCTGCAGTTTGAAATGATTGATTAAGTCCTCGATAAGTTTGGGAGAGCAATTTCCACGATAGGCGTTATTACCGCCGTTGCCTCGTTCTGGGTATGACACAACACTGGTGAGTATGTCATTGCGATTCATTGGTGTCGCCTCCTTGCGTGCTTTCAGACAGTATTACGTAGATGTGCAGCTCGGGATTAAAATGTCCGCCCGGGCGCACTCTGCCGGCCTCAATGGATTCTATTTCTGTGTTTAGCAGCTCATCACTGAACTCATTCTTGCCTGTTCGCTGATTGTATGTATCAATCCTGCTCCAATTTAAGCGAGTGTGCTCTGGCTCCTTTTTAACGAATGTCACATCATAGGCGGAACCGTCAGGATATTTGGGCAGTAATGATAAGATTTCTTTTACCTTCATGAAGTACTCCCTAATTCTTAAACATAGTTTTCGTTTGGTATTTGTATGGCGCCATACACCGTGGATCCTCGGGAAAGCGATTGTGCTTGTCCGGTATGACAAGACGCAAAACACGCCGCCCTGTCTCCATTACCGAATCCAGTCTGATGTCGCAATCGAGATATAAACCCTTGACCATGTCGCCGTTCGCAAATCGTTCGCCATCTCGCACCCGCATTCCAATAGTATTTAGTAGTCGCTTCATCTCATTCTGTGGCAGACTGAGGACGACTTGAAAGTCAGCATGGTCGTACAACTCCATACCGTGCGTGTGGCAGTTTGTTATAAATTTGATGTCGCTAGCATCCATACCAAAATGTATAATCCAATTAATTTTTTTCATGATTGATTCCCTTTCCGCGCTTATGCGCTCTTAATATAATTAGTTGTCTGAAAAGTGAAAGCTCACTTCGCTGAACCCGTCCGGAAGCTTGTTGGTATACTCTATACTGTCAAAAGCCCAGATTCCTATATCTTTGTAGCAGGGACGCGAGTCGTAGTAATCGCCACCGCCTTGCCCGTTTCCACAGGCAGTGAGTAGCGGCAGCGGATTCATACACCAACTGTCCGTAGTACATGCAGCCTTATATGTGTCCAAATTGATATAGACCTGCTTGCTGTGATTGACAAGGTACATTCCGGTCGTGTCATGAGTTAGAATGTCCAGGTCCTTCTTTGAAAACAACTTTTTATCAAGCTGCTTACTGTCTTCGCCCCATGCGCTATCGTAGTAAGGCTGAAACGCCTCCAGCGTCATGGTGTTTACATACGGATAATTGCCCATGTCGCTGCTCTCATCTTCATGATTGTACGGTTCAAGTGCATAATCGCCAATCCATGCAATCTGCTTTGGCGATCTCAGTATGAGGGAATATGCTGCATTTACTAGCGCATTCCCAATCCAAGAATGCCCGGTGAGTTTTGCTCCGCTGTCGAAAGTGTTGGTATCTAAACTCATGATTCGCCCATCTTGAGCGACAATTGCGGGTCTGTAATATTGTCCCATGATGTTCCTCCTGTAATAAGAGATGGGAGAGTGCGATAACTTCGCACTCTCCCATGATAATTTTTGTGTATTCCCTGTTGATGCTTAAACATCGACTCTGTGGGTCAGATAAGCTTAACCTGCATTATCAGTTAATTGACATGTTTACGCATCACTTTTCCCTGTCAAATATGCCATATTGAATACAGGCTCATCCTGGTCTTTTTTCCACGCAATAATTCTGAGGCGGTCATTTTCATTTTCCCGTATATCATTGTCATCATATTCGGTCCAGACGATGCTCTCGCTAGTTCCATCCTTATACACAAGATCAATAGCAATGCCGGGATAACCATCATCAGAGTCTTTACTGCATGCGGTAAGTACCATACCATTTGGTAACGCAACCGAAATATCGTTTCTTGAAATGTCTTCACCGGGCATCGGCCATGTAATTATTGCGTTGATTTCCATGCACTTGCCGTCAATAAACACCCATCGCCACATAGCTCCTTCCTCGCCACGCATTTCTACGAAACTGTTCTCCTTGACGAAGGGGGCGATTTGCTCAAACATTTTTGTCTGCTCCCGGAGCTTCTGCCCTGTGAAGTCTAAGCTCACAATGTCACCGGCCTCATTCTTACCCATATCAAACATGTTTTCAGAGAGCGCAGCGCTAACTTTGTCGACATCTTCGGCTTTCACGAAAAAGTCATTGTCGGTCATACTCATGCAATAACTCATTGCATACTCCTCCTTATTAAAATCCGTTCCAGACCGGTTTGCCCCGGTACAGGAAGTGTTCTGCATCATTGCATTCGGCGTCTGTCAGATCCTCGATGCGTTTGCGCTCACGAGACACATACAGCTTGCTTAGAATCTTTGTCTGCGGCTGCTTTTCCTCAAGAAGATTATCCAACACAACCAGTTCTTCATAGCTTTCGGGATGATTGTCCTTTAGGTACTTGAAGAAATAATTGCGGTGGAATGGGCAGAAACAGCAGGCGCTCGCTTTTGTGTCAAGGTCCCAGACCTCCAGTATGTACTTGTAGTTGTCAGGACGTGCCAGACCCATTTCAACCAGCGGAAATTTATTGATAAAAAACGGGTGTTGACTCGAAAATACACGCCTGCTTTCTTCAGCAGAAAAGCCGATATGCATTTCATGCGCACCGATATCTTCTTTTCGCTTCCGCTGATACGGGACATAGCCGAGAAGCTGACGCTTGACAAACTTATGGATTGCAACGATTTTGTAGTCGATGGTGCATTGGCGGCGCATCTTGGCTTTGCTGCCGTCTGGAGCAATACTCCAAAACGGCACGGTAGACACATGCTTATTACCGAAATTGCTTAAATAATCTTCGTACAGGTGCGTGTCCAAGCTGTAAAATGGTATTCCGCTCCGCTTACAAGCCTCGGAAATAAAATTGACCTGTGAGTATACCCAGGGTGGCTCGCATCCAAGGTCGCAAAATATGATTGCATCATATTTTGGAACTTCAAGATACTTTGTGCCATAAAGGGCATTTTCACAGGACATCAAGGCAAGTGCTGTTGATTGCATTCCAGCGCCGCAGCTTAGTATCTTCAAACCCATGGGCGGCACCTCATATGTGGCAATCGTGGCAATCGACGATAGTGATATGCCATTCGTTTTCGATTGCCGGCTGTATAAAGTGCTTGTAATAATTTATTCGCCAATCACGTTCATCTGCCGTCATTTCGTCTAGCGTAGTGTGACAAAGAGATTTCTCCTGTGCATGCCATTTTCCATCAGGTGTAATTACTGCACAAGTATGGAACAAAGATAAAATCTCAGTATATTCCACCACCGACTCATAAGGTTGTAAGCTCAGCAACTGCTCCTGCTTCATTTTTTCAAAATCTACATCTGTCATAAGCGCAGAGTCATAGTTTTGCGACATAGTGTCTTGCAGCCTCGATGTGCCACGCTTGCCTTCACACCCATTTTTCAAGATAAGTTTTCCAGTCCAGCGACCACCAACAACGTACCAATCCCATTTTGAGTTTGGATTATTTCTTGTCAAGATTCCGCCCTCTGGCGCTATCATGTCAGGCTCATAATTTGATATTGCATCTTGATACACTTGCTCATCAGTTCGCTTTAGTAACTCAGGAAGGGGTTTTAGAAGTTTAATGTGTTCCGGGTGGTAGGCGTCTGCTTGCCACATGCTGTACTGAGCCTCAAATATAGATTGAAAAAACTCTCGTTCTTTCCGAATAAGCTGCTCTTTGGTAAATCGGACATACGGTTCGCAAACTTTGCCTCCGAAATATGGTGCCAGTAGTTCATTACCACCAGCTAATCCGTTTGTTGTAAATACTGCTACTGGGAAATGGCTCATTTTTGTCAATCCTTTCGTATTTTAATATGAGTTGTTGTGTGCTTAGTCCTCCTCGGATAATTCCCCGAAATTAAGCTTTTGAATAACTTCGCTGATTCGGTCATCATCATCCCAATTTACTGTTATTGATTTTCGACCGGGTCCACTGCCGACAAATACTGTTGCTTTGCCACTTAGTATTTGCAGCAGAACATTTGTTCGTTGGGCGCAAATTACTGCAAGGTTTCCGAGTTGTTTCATTAAATTCCTCCTTAATATATTTTGGGATAATCATTCTTAGCGATTTTCAGCCATTCCGACTTTGTCGCTTGTACAGCTTGTGCTGTCGCAAATGTGTTTTTAATTCATAGAAGAATCCTCTTTTCTATTGTTTTTGGATATGAAAAACGGGGCGCCTTTCAGCGTCCCGGAACATAAGGTTATGTGGCATCGTAAACAATGCCACTATATATAATCGCAGTTGGACCTTCCGGTCTTCTTGCGTTGTTTTTGCCAAAAGGCCGGAAAATAAAAAAAGCGCCCAAAGATAGAAACCTACCTCTGGGCGCTTTGTGACTCTGTTTACTTTGACTGCTCATAGGAGCAATATCACTGATACTATATGGGTGTATTATATCTTATTTTTAGGATAATTGCAAGAATTAAACGCTGTTTATTATTTTAACCTTACCCTCAAAACATACTTTCATCGTTTACGATGTCATTGTTTTTTTAATTTTGCCTGTGCTCGACAGGTTTTTATCTATTAAACAACCTTTTTATTGTTTTTACTTGAAAACACCTTCTTCTGATGCACAAATTTCCCAGCTCACTATCGTTATGCCATATGTGTCAAGTAATTCCTCTTCACTGACAGTATATCCACTGACTTCGTAATCTGGATATATCTCGACACGCCATGCGCTTTTGGAAAAATAGTCTGTATATAATGCTGCTGGATTTTCCATGTTCCAACCTGACACTCTGTAATATATTTCGGTATCTTCATCAACCTTTAATAATGTTATCCTATCATTATCATTTCCACTCTTTAGACTACATTTCCATTTGTAATACCATATTACAAAATCGCCTGCCCATTCAACACCATCATATTCGCATATTAATGTATCCTCAACAACTTTTTCTTCTCCATTTATTTCGTAAACCAAAGTAAACGGGAATTCGCCATACGTTATCTCAGGCTTTGGTGGATTAGGCGTTGTTATACCTTTTACAACCAGCGCATAGAACGAAATCCCGCTAGATATACCAAAAATGGCAAAAGGTAGTATACTAACTAACAATAAAAATACTAATATAGATTTCAGTACAATCTTTAACTTCTTTTTCATTTCTAGCCTTCCTTGCCTAATTAGAAAATGGCAATTTATCATTAAAATATGTGCTGCATCTCGGCAAAATGTTATTACTATTTTTATCTATCACTTATTAGTATATATGTGACACGGCATGTAAAACGTAATTATTTCCTTAGTCCGAAAAATGACCTTTTGTTATTGGTATCAAAGAAATAACCCTGATTTTGACTTAGGAAAAAACAGCGCGCAAAATATAAGTAAGATAGTGACTAAGGAAATTTTGTGAAAATAGTGTAAACCCCGCAAACCCTGTTTATTTCAAGGTTTGCGGGGTTTTGTATTTTTAACACAGAGGATAGACTAACGAAAAGCATAACATGAATAAATATTCGCACAAAAAGAGAGTTTATTCATTTTTTTCCTTATTACTGCGAAATGGGTCATATTTATAGGTCAGTACATCATTTTTAAAATGCCCATTTTCTTCATAGAAGTCAGAGGATTGCAATAAGCATAAAAAATCATCAATTTTTTTACGAAAATTCTGTGCGGCGTCAATAAACGCCTTGTATTGATGTGCTTCAGGTGAACTGTTCAAAAAATATAATCTCCCAGTATTGTATATATTCTCAAACTCCTCAACTATCATGAGCTGCATATAGAATAAGTCTACATTCCCAAATTCCAAGCCTAAGATTTGAGAAATATACGCCCCCATCATATCTCGAAGAGCTTGACCGTACTTACCAAATTCATTAAAAAACTCAGGGTTCTGTAGAATGGCCTCTATGGAGACTTTTCCAATGCTTATTCCCCTACTTTGTTCATTGCTATCTCCTAGCAAGTATCCGAGTGGAACATTTAGATTGCCAGCCATGTCAGTTAATTGGGCGAGGCGAGGCTCGCGCACCCCTCTCTCATACTTAATGTAAGTATTTTTGGGAATATGCAGTAAATCAGCCATCTGCTGTTGGGTGAGGGCTTTTTCTTTTCTTAGTATTTTGAGCCTTTCAACAAAAGACATATTTTCTCTCCTAATTATCAAATTTCTATAATTAAACCGAATTATATCATCAATAAATCAATAATGACAGAGCTAAATCAAAAAAAGTCTTGACAGACCCAAAGCGCACCTCTATAATAGGCGCATGCAGAGGTGCACTTTGGGTTCTTTTTTAAGGGGGAGTAAAATGACATTGCATATTGATATCAGAGAACTGCAAAAGGCAAGAATTTCAAAAGGATACTCGCAACGAGCTCTGGCACGCGCTGCAGGTGTATCCTCCATTGTTGTTAATAGCCTAGAACAAGAAAAAACCACCCCTAGGCCAAATACGCTGAAGAAGCTCTGTGATGCTTTGGAAGTTGATATAATGGAAATTTGTCGGATTATGTGATAAGAAATAGGAGGTGAGGAACTTTGACATGGATTACATCTCAACGGGTGGCGGCTCTGTTGGGCGTAAGCGTTCGTGCAGTACAAACAGCAAAAACTAAATATGAACACCGCTATGTCAAAGGTAAAGGCCGAGGCGGTAAGCAATTGCAAATCGCCCTTGAAAGCCTCCCTCAGGAAGCACAGGACAGATATCACGGCATGCAACTTGAGCCAGTGGATGTTTTTCAGTTCACAGGCAAGCAGCGCGAAAACGCAGATTGGAAAGCGTTCATAGTCTTAGATTACCAACATTCCAGCTTATCACCCGATGATTATGTTCTTAATCACAACTCGCGTGAGCCGGAGGATGCAATAAGCACTAGTCAACTGTTTCGCTGGCAGAAGAAATACAAGCAAGGCGGAGTTACGGCACTAATAGACCAGCGCGGTGGACACAACCGGGGACGGGACACAATACCAGCTGATGCATGGGAGTTTTTCTATAATCTTTATATGACGCAACAGAAACGTTCCGTGAGTCTTTGTTACGATATCGCCAAGGGTGAATATCATTCAATTCCCTCGGTTTCAGCATTTGAGCGCAAGGTTCGTCAAATACCATATGCGGCATTGACGCTGTATCGCGACGGTGAAAAAGCGTTTAATGACAAATGCTTACCATCAATGGAACGTACAAAGCTGGATATTTTATCAAATGATGTTTGGTTTTCCGACCATCACGCTTGTGACGTGTTTGTGAAAAATGCAGATGGTGCAAAGATTATAAGACCTTGGCTTACAGTTTTTTTGATGCTCGTTCAAACAAGGTTATATCGTTCATAGTTCGTGAAGCAGACCCTAACGCAACTGTAGTAAAGCAATGCTTTAGGCAGGGTGTAGAACTGCACGGTGTTCCGGGTGAGGTCTATTTTGATAACGGCAAAGACTACCGTTCTAAGAGTTTTAGCAGGGATTACCCGCTGTCGCTTGTAAATCAAATTGGTATCGGCTGCGTTTATGCCACACCATATCATGGACAAGCCAAGACGGTTGAACGTTTTTTTCGCACCTTTACAGACCGTTTCAGCCGCCGCTTCAATACCTACACAGGCAGTAATGCAAAGATACGTCCTGAATGTATGCAGATACCTAACAAGGATATTTTACCGCAAGCGCCAACCTTAGAAGAATTTCAAAACTTGCTTTCAAGCTACATATCTGAGTACAACAACACGCCAAGCCGTGGCATAGACCTCGGCGGCAAATGCCCTAATGAAGTGTTTTACTCAAATCTTCATACAAAGCGAGTTATCAGCAATTTAGACGCTCTGCGCATACTTTGCGGCAATTTCGAGGAGCGTGTTGTTCATAAAAATGGCGTGTCAATTAAAAATAATACCTACTATCACGAGCGGCTTGCGCACCATGTCGGAGAAAAAGTTACAGTTGCTTTCGACCCGGCAGATATTGACACAATCAACATTTTTGATATGGAGAACCGGGCTATCTGCAGTGCTTACGCAAAAATCCGCACAATGTTCCGGCACACTTCCGAAGAAGATTACAACAAGGCGGCGAAAGAGAAAAAGCAAGCTAGGGCCGCAATTCGGAAATATAAGCCGACGCGAGATATGGACATTCATTCAATCATTGCGAGAAATCAGGTTATGGAGCGTGATTTTTCGCAGACTGGCAACGTAAGCACACTGGAACAGTTTTCCCCGAAAGCCGCGATGAATGTCGAGATTTTGGAAGCATCTTTACAATCTGTGGGAACAAGGCGACTAAGGGAGGATGAGGAGAGCATTAGCGAAACTCTGTTAAGAGCATATCAAAAACAAGCGTAAGGAGGCATAGTTAATGTCTATTGAGAAAATAGCAATATCTACCTTTAAACAAAACCTTTTTTACTCTGACCTGCACAATACGAAAGAAGTATTATTCGCGTGCTTTTATGCACACCGTCACAATGACGTAGCCTTGGTAAGCGGAGATGCTGGCGCAGGAAAAACAACCGCATTGCGGCACTATTACGAGAATAACAATGGGGTTATCCTAGTAACAGCAAATGCATGTACTACCTCCGCGACAGCTGTTTTGGGACTGATATCACGCGAGTTAGGAAGGCAACCGCCCGGTAGAAAGGCTACGTTAATGAGTTCACTGGTGGATCTGCTACGCGATTCTAACCGTTTAGTTATTATTGATGAAGCTGACCATTTGACTTTGGATGCGCTTCAAGCTGTGCGCAATCTGAATGACCTTGCGGGAATCGGAATTGTTTTATCGGGCAATGACAAAATTTATCGCCAAATGCTTTCAGGGCGTAGAAGCTACGAGTTTGACCAGCTCCGCACAAGAATCGTAGTCCGCAAAAAGGTATTTAATGATTACACAACAAATGAGATTGGCGCAATGTTTCCCGACCTAAGTCAAGATTGCATTGGATATATACTCAAGCTATCCTGTGCTGAAAGCCTTCGCACTGCGTATAAACTATATAATGTAGCGTTGGAATTTGCCACTGTAAAAGGGCAACAATTGACAGTTAAGCAATTGCGCGACACACAAAAGCAGCTTTTAGGCGAAACTATAGCATGAGACGGTTACTACTGCAAATAGCAACCGCCTCGGGAAAACGATTTCAAGGTCAGAAATCGCATTAAGTATATCATGCCGAATGCGGCTTTTCAAGAA
>JGI994J12354_10003717_pt1 | contig 14099 bp, 11 predicted proteins | sample IntmicLarv3ML3BL_FD_12354 | JGI IMG/M metagenome (IMG submission 12354)
TACAAATACCGACACCTTGCAGAAAACGCTTTTCTCAAACTGAAACGCCGGCGCGGTGTTGCCACATGTTATGCAAAAACACTTTCATCTTTTGTCGGTGCGGTTAATTTAGCTGCCGTCGTTCTTTGGTTGCGTTGCTCAACTTAATTTGTGTAGACACTATCTAGATAATTGCTTAAAAAATACTTATGACGGATATCAAAATATTCTTTGAGCAGTAAGAGACAAGAGTGTTAATTTATTGGAAAAAGAAGTTTTTGATAAAAGTGACAGAAATATTTTTGATGGAACGAAAAAATCTTTACAAACTTTGAAAGGATATTTTGAATATGTAGAAAATGCTGTTGAACAGCCGTATTCTAACGGTTTTATAGAAGCTGTCAATAATAAAATTAAACTTATCAAAAGAACGGCTTATGGTTATAGGAGTTTTTGCAATTTGAGGAACAGAGTTCTAATCGTTAATAATTTAATTAAATTAAAATAATTCTCGGAAATTAATCTGAGAATTATCTTGGTTAAAATCATTTTTTAATTTACTTTTTATGTCAAAACCACACAATTTGACAAAGAGCCAAAAATCGTAGGTCATTCAGGTGCGATGACACTTACAGAAAAATTGTACACTCATTTGGATGTAGAAGAACTTATAATCGCAATTAATAAAATATAAAAAAGAGATACCTTAACAAAGTGAATTAGTTCACCCGAAAAAATATCTCTTAAAATACTTTTTATTTTGTGGTCTGCGTGTTACTTACCTGCGGTCTAAGACCTCAAATTCATAACTATTAAGACCACTTCAAAACTCGCAAACTCTTGCGAATACTGATTTTTTAAATTTCTCCAAAGACAAAAAATTATCTTTTTGAGAATTGAGGATAGTCTGAAAAGCTTATGTATTAAAGGTTTTAAGTTTAAGTGTGGTTTACTTGTTGCTTACTGTAAACACTTTCTCACCACAATTCGCATCGTTGTGCGAGTTGTGGTGAGTTTCATTTACCAATAGAAATTCTATTTAAACTTATATACAAATAACACAAATTTTTAAGCGAAAGAGCCTCTTTTAGTTTTTCTATAGGACGCAATTAAGCATGAACCACGTTTTTCAGCTAATAAAAGTACGAATACTTGATTTAATCTATGCTCTATTAAAAATCACATCTTCTAACTCAATATATACATGCATAGATTCATCAATACAACCTGCTAAGTTTTGTTTGAATATTTCGGCATTAATACTGTAACTGATATTACAGCAACTTTTAATGATTCCAGTTGAATCTTTGAGGTTTTGATTATAAATATCCGTAAAATTCGAATCATACTTGTCTTCATTAAAATCATAATCATTCTGCTGACAGTAATTTTTTAATACTTCTTTATCATATAGATAATTTTCTATCTCAAACCGTTTCAGTACACGATGTGACTCTTTATTAATTTCTAAATATTTAACTCTATCTTCTTCTGTGACTTTTCTCCCAGAACCCATATCACGATCTTTGAGTATCAAGATTTCTAAATCTGGAAACACCTTTGAGAAAATAGCGATGGCGATATCACTTCGCTGATCAAGTTCCGTACTTCCTCCACTTGATACGAATAATACATTAGGATATTTGTGAGCAAAAATTTTATTTAATACGATTGCATCAAGTCCACGTTCACTTCCATTAGCATTGGGTTCTGCTCGTCCTTCACAATATATAATGGTTTCTGGGCAAATCAACGTTGTCAAATCATCCAAAGCTGTCGAAAAAATATTCTGCCACATAAACCTATCGAGAGTTGAAGGATACAATACATAGGATTTTGATGCCCATTTATTTTTATGGTCAAAATAGATAATCTGCGAATCGTCTTTAAGTTCATCTTGGAGAGCCCTTAAAAATCCAATACTGTGTGTCGCCAACCAAATTTGACAATTTTCAGGAATAATTTTATTAATTTCAAGCAATAATGCCCTCTGTATGAATGTGTTAAGATGCAATTCTGGTTCATCAAAAATATATATTGAATCGCTATATTTATCTTTTCGCAGATAAATGTCTAAAAGTATATCTACAACTTCTTTTTCTCCAGCAGATAAAACATTAAAATCGAAAACGGTGTCAGAGTCATTTTTTTTAAAATATAAGCTACCTTGATTGCCCTCAACATTTCCGATATTATCAATACTTAAACTTAAGCAATTTTCTAAGGATAGATTTAATTCTCCTATGATATGAGCCTTTGTATCACTGGGTTTAAGATCGTTTTCATCGCGATAACTGTTGTATTTGGCTAATAAACGTCTGTAATTTTCCTCTATTCGCTGGTCCAAAGCTGATGAGGTTGATGCGCCGTAATTATTATTAATGATTTCTTCAACGGATTTTGATTCCCTTATTTGAAGTGTGTTGTTATGTCGAAACGAACTCCTAAAACTTATAATACTTTTACCCTTTCCATTTTCCCTTGCTTGCCTAACTACATGATTGATATCCCCATGCGAAAAAATAATCTCTATTTTCTCTGAATTATAGTCAGGGTTTTGTAACAGAGAATGGTATTTATAGTCTCTCTGATCTCTCTGATCTCCTATTCCGCCAAAAAAACTAGACATTTTATATAGCATTGCATCAAATACACTACTCTTCCCGCAACCATTAGCCCCGACTAAAGAAACGATTCTTTTAGGGGCATTGCCTAAATCTATTGTCAAGTCGAAGAATCGTTTGTAGTCTTTCATATGTATAGACTTTATATACATTTCATCACCTCGTTAAAAATTTTGATATGTTAATTATACCATTAAATCAATTATTTTCAAAAATATTGACTCAACTAGAGTTATGATATATATTAAATATCAGTCATAAGTTGATGACTTATAATTGATAGAAAGGAGACTTCATTTTGAGTATCTCTATAAAGAATAAGCAAAAATTAGGAAAACAGATAAAAAAACAGAGAGAAAAAATCAAACTTTCTCAACGTAAATTAGCAATTGCTTGTGGGATTACCCCTCAAGCTTTAAGCGATATAGAAAATGGCATTAATCTCCCCTCGGTTAATGTATTTATGAAGTTAATTGATGCCGCAAATTTTGATGATAAAGAAAAAATGTATAACCTTTACGGTGACATTAAGGAAACTGCACCACCCGACATACTGAAATTTTTAACTAATAATGAGAGCTTTGTTACAGAAATCAGGCTAAAAATAAAACAAGAAAAAGGAGAAATGCAATCATGAATATTACGGAACAAGCTAATTTTATATGGAGTATCGCAGATTTATTGAGAGGTAATTTTAAGCAAAGCGAATATGGAAAAGTTATTTTACCATTAACCGTACTTAGAAGATTTGATTGTATTTTAGCTCCATCAAAAGAAAAAATTTTAGAGATGAACAAATCATTGAAAGTTAGCAATAAAACCCCTATTTTAAAAAAATATACAGGTCATGATTACTATAATATTAGCAAATTTGATTTTGAAAAATTAATTGATGATAGTACCAGTATTGACACGAATCTCAGAGACTATATAAATGGCTTTTCAGATGATGTTAGAGAAATTCTTGATAATTTTGAACTGGGTACAATTATTGAAAAATTAAAAAAAGCAGGACTATTATATCTTGTTGTTCAAAAGTTTGCTGAAATAGATTTAGGTATAGATACAATTGAAAATCTTGAGATGGGTTATATGTTTGAAGAACTTATTCGTAAATTTTCTGAGCAATCAAACGAAACTGCTGGGGAGCATTTTACGCCACGAGAAGTTATTGAACTCATGGTTGAGATATTACTTGAACCTGATATGCATGAAATCACTACAACTGACGGGAAAGTTATAACTATTCTTGACCCCGCATGCGGTACAGGAGGAATGCTTTCAGTTGCTCAAAACACAATTAATGCATTAAATTCAAAAACAAAGGTTATTCCATTTGGGCAAGAATTAAATCCGGAAACATTTGCAACTTGTAAGTCAGACATGATTCTTAAAAATAATACCGGAAGTAAAATTATACTTGGTAACAGTTTTAATGAAGATGGATTTAGAGAACAAATATTTGACTACATGCTTTCAAATCCGCCTTTTGGAGTCGAGTGGAAAAAAGTTGAAAAATTCGTAAAAGATGAAGCTGAAAATGAAGGATATGCAGGAAGGTTTGGTGCTGGAACTCCACGTATTTCAGATGGTTCATTATTGTTTTTACAACATATGATTTCAAAAATGACACCGAGTGATAAAGGTGGTAGTCGAATTGCAATAGTATTTAATGGTTCTCCTCTTTTTACAGGGGATGCAGGTAGCGGTGAAAGCGAAATCAGAAGATGGATTATTGAAAATGATTTCCTAGAAGCTATTATTGCTTTGCCAGACCAATTATTTTACAACACAGGAATTTCTACATATGTATGGATTCTTACAAATAGAAAAAAAGACCGACGAAAAGGAAAAATCCGTCTTGTGAATGGTGTGTCTTTCTATGAGAAGATGAGAAAATCTCTTGGGAACAAACGAAATCTAATTAATGAAAGTAGTCGTAAAGAAATTGTACGTCTTTATTCTGCATATGAACCCGATGAAAATTATATTGATTTTGAAAATGATGACTTTGGATACAAAAAAATTACCATAGAGCGCCCTCTATATGATGAAGATGGAAAAGTTTTTATTGACAAGAAAGGAAAGAAAAAAGCAGACAGCAACTCACGCGATACAGAAAGTGTACCTCTTAAAGAAGATATTTATGAATACTTCAATTGTGAAGTCCTGCCCCATGTTCCTGATGCTTGGGTTGACGAAAGTAAAACGAAAATAGGATATGAGATACCTTTCACTCGTCATTTTTATAAATTTGAGTCTTTACGTTCTAGCGAAGAGATTATGAATGAAATAAAAGTACTTGAAAAAGAAATAGCAAAAAGTCTTATGGAGGTACTTGGAGAATGAAACAGTATTTAGAATATAAAGATAGTGAGCTTGAGTGGTTTGGAGAGATGCCAAGTGACTGGAAAATATCTTCTTGTCGTGCAATTGTATTTGAACGAAATATTCGAAATGATAAGAATCAATCTGAGAATTATTTGTCACTTATGGCACGCATTGGAGTAGTGCCTTATGAAGAAAAAGGAAATATAGGCAATAAAAAACCAAATGATTTGAAAAAATGTAAAATAGTTAATATTGGGGATTTTGTAATTAATAGTATGAATTATTATATTGGTTCATATGGTATGTCAGAGTATTTTGGGATTTGTAGTCCTGTTTATATAGTTCTATCCCCAAATAAGTCTATAATTGAGCCAAAATTTGCTTTTCGGATTTTTGAAAATTCGACTTTTCAGAAACTTGCACAATCTTACGGAAATGGAATATTAGAGCATCGTAGAATGATAAATTGGGATATTCTAAAAAATATAAAAATTCCATTACCGCCGTTGGATATGCAGCGAAAAATAGTAGCATATCTTGATAGTAAAGTTGCTTGCATAGATGCTATGATTGCTGGTAAACAAAAAATGATTCATCTGTTGGAAGAAAGTCAGAATGTAATTATCAACGATGTGGTAACTAAAGGCCTTGATAGCAATTCAAAAACAAAAAATAGTGGTATTGAAGCAATTGGGGAAATACCTGCTCATTGGAACTTAAAAAAACTTCGTTATCTTGGAACGTGTCAAAATGGACTTAGTAAAGGGGGAGATTCGTTTGGATCAGGGTATCCTTTTGTAAGTTACGGAGATGTGTATAAAAATATAGAATTACCCCAAAATATTGATGGTTTGGTCGAAAGTAGTGATACAGAAAGAGCAAACATTTCTGTTCTAAAAGGAGATGTCTTTTTTACAAGAACCTCAGAAACTATTGAAGAAGTGGCTCTAACATCCACTTGCTTGCACACACTAGAGAATGCAACTTTTTCAGGTTTTTTAATAAGATTTAGACCGAATACTGAAGAATTATCTCCAAACTTTTCAAAGTACTACTTCAGAAGTCAGTTACATAGAGCCTATTTCGTAAAAGAAATGAATTTAGTGACAAGAGCATCCTTAAGTCAAGATCTGTTAAAAAATCTTCCTGTTTTATTACCTCCAAAGAATGAACAGGAAAATATTGCGGATTTTCTTGATAATAAAATCTTTTATATGAACCAATTAAGAAGTGATAGTAGTAAACAAATTGAAAAATTAAAGGAATATCGCCAGAGCATCATTAGCGAAGTTGTAACTGGAAAGGTGGAAATATAATGTCAATCACAACAAAAGAAATTATATTTGAAAATGAAATTGAATATAGTCTTATCGAAAATAGTGGATACATAAAAGGTGATGTAAAAAATTACAACCGTGAACATGCAATTGATAGTACACTACTATTTTCATTTCTACAAAGTAGTCAACCTAAAGAATGGGCTAAACTAATCACTAAGCATGGATCTATGGCAAAAGAAAATTTTTTGAAAAAACTTAATAAAGATTTAGATAAATATGGAATGTTATATTTGCTTCGACATGGTATTGTTGATGCTCCAGCTAAATTTTCGCTCTGTTTTTTTAAGCCTGCAAGCGGTATGAATCAAACAAACTTGGATATGTATGAAAAAAATATTTTATCTATTACAAGGCAAGTGCATTACAGTTTGAAAAATGAAAACTCCATTGATGTTGTTCTATTTATTAACGGATTACCGATTTCTACTATTGAGCTGAAAAATGCTATCACAGGACAAACCGCAGTGAATGCAAAAAAACAATATATGCATGACCGTGACCCGCATGAATTATTGCTTAGTTTTAAAGCAAGATGTCTAGTACATTTTGCAGTTGATACAGATGAAGTTTGGATGACAACTCGACTAAAAGGCATTGATACTTATTTTCTTCCGTTCAACAAAGGTAATAATGGTGGTAAGGGTAATCCTGTCGGGGATGGAACATATCGAACTTCTTATCTATGGGATGAAGTTTTGCAAAAGGATAGTATTTTGGATATAATTCATAGATTTATTCATTTAGATAAGAACAAGAAAACAAAGAAAGAAAACTTGATTTTTCCACGATATCATCAGCTTGATGCTGTTAGAAAACTCATTGAAGATGTTAAAGCTAAAGGTACCGGCAATAATTATCTTATTCAACATAGTGCAGGAAGCGGAAAGTCTAATTCTATTGCGTGGCTTGCCCATCATCTTTCAAATCTGCATGATGCCGAAGATAAAGTGATATTCAATAGTATTATTGTTATTACAGATAGATTAGTACTTGATAAACAATTGCAAGATACGATTTATCAATTTGAACATATAGATGGTGTAGTTGTGAAAATTGATAATAATTCCTCTCAACTTGCTACTGCTCTGAATACAGGTAAAAAAATCATTATTACAACTTTACAAAAGTTCCCTTTTATATTGGAGAAAATTAATGATTTATCGGGTAAACGTTTTGCTGTAATCGTGGACGAAGCACATTCTTCACAATCTGGAAAAGCAAGCCAAAAAATGAAAGCGATTTTAGGAAATACTGCTCATTCAAGCGAAGAACAATTATTACAGCAAGTTGCCGATGATGAAGCAAAGGGAGAAAAAACTACCCTTGATAGCGAAGATGAAATTGCAAAAGAAATGTCAACTCATGGTAAACTTGAAAATCTTTCATTTTTTGCTTTTACTGCAACACCAAAACCTAAAACATTGGAAACGTTCGGGACAATGGGAACAGACGGTATCCCTAAGTCATTTCATGTGTACTCTATGCGACAAGCCATTGAGGAAGGGTTTATTCTTGATGTTTTGAAAAATTATGTTACCTATGATACTTATTTTAAAGTAGGTAAAAAAATAAATGATGACCCTCGATATGAAAAAAGCAAAGCAAATAAAGCGTTAGGCAAATTTTTGAGTTTGCATCCTCATAATTTAGCTCAGAAAACACAGATTATCATTGAGCATTTTAGAACTGTAACAAAAAATAAAATCGGTGGAAAAGCAAAGGCGATGGTTGTTACAGGTTCAAGACTTCATGCTGTTCGTTATTATTTTGAATTTGAAAAGTATATTAAGAAAATGGGTTATAAAAATGAACTTGGAAGTTTGATAGCTTTTTCGGGAACGCTTATTGATGGCGGTGAAGAATATACAGAAGTGGGAATTAATAAATTCAAAGAGCCTGAACTTCCTGAAAAATTTGCAAGCGGTGATTATCAAGTTTTGCTTGTTGCCGAAAAGTATCAAACAGGTTTTGATGAACCTCTGTTGCATACAATGTTTGTTGATAAGAAGTTGAGTGGTGTAAAAGCAGTACAAACATTATCAAGACTTAATCGTACTTGTTTTGGTAAAGAAGATACTTTTGTTCTTGATTTCGTTAATACTGCGGAAGAAATTCAAGCTGCGTTTTCTCCATATTATGAAGAAACAACAATTGAAGAAATTACAGATGCTAATATTGTTTATGACTTAAAAATAAAACTTGATGAATATCGAGTATATTGGGATAGCGAAGTTGAAGGGTTTTCAAAAGTGTTCTTCAAATCCACTAAAAAACAAGGAAATATGGATTTCGGGGTGTTAAATAGTTACCTTGACCCAGCTGTTGACAGGTATAAATCTTTAGAGGAAAGGGAACGAGATGAATTTAAAAGCACATTAATTAAATTTGCTCGTACTTACTCCTTTGTATCAGGTATCGTAAGACTTGATGATGCTGATATGCATAAATTTCATGCTTTTGCACAATGCTTAATTAGAAAACTGCCTAAGGACGATACAAATACCGCACTATCACTTGATGATGAAATTACGTTGCAGTATTATAGAGTGCAGAAAATCTTTGAGGGTTCAATAGCAATTGATAATAGCAAGCCTTTATATAATAAGCATCATGTGGGTATGCCAAAAAGTGAGGAGGAAAAATCACCCTTATCAGAGTTAATTGAAAAATTAAATGAACGATTCGGAACGGAGTTTAGTAATATTGATAAGGTTTTAGAGCAGTTTGTGGCTGATATGGATAACAATGAGGAACTCCGAATACAAGCACGTAACAACTCAAAAGAACATTTTAAATTTCCATTTAATGATGCGTTTATGGATGTTGTTATTGAGAGAATGGTTCAAAATCAACAATTTTGTGAAAAAGTTCTTGATGATGAAAAATTTTCTGACACGATTAAAGAATTATTAGTAAATGTGGTTTATGAGAGGTTGAGGCAACCATCTTAAATAAATACTAGCCACCCCTAAAAATGGATGGCTATATTTGCGTTTATTTTACGAATTTTTAACTTTGTCCCAACTTGGGACGAAGTTCTTTTTCACTTGATTTTATGCTGTTTTCGGAGCTGTTTTTGAAAGTTTTTGAATTCACTCTGTCTACAAAATTTTAGAATTTAATTTTAAATGGTGCCCAAGTTGGACACCATTTATTTTGACAATTTATACATATTTTGTAAATAGATTTATTGATTTATACTCTATTGAGTTTTTATTAAACGGTTAATATAAAAGACTTATTCCATGCATGAAAAGTTGTATTTTAGGCTTGGCTAAATACTTTTTCTACAAATAGTCAAATTTTATAAATTTACATGTGTTTCTTTTGTTGAACTTTGGAGTTCATGGTTTCTGCGAAGAACATTACCCACAGATTTTTGAATCACTTCAACTTTACGAACATTTTCTTTCTGGCGGTAAAATTCCTCATACAACTTATCTTTTTCGGCGGTAAGTTTTTTATGTTCTGCTTTCCAATTAGGAAGTGGAATTTTTTCATGTCCGTTAAGATGAGTCTTTAAATATTTTTCTGCTACATTATACAAAGTAAGTTCGGCACGGTGATTTTCATAAAACGCATCTTGATGTTTTGGTTTTTGTGCTTTATATTTTTTATGAATCGCTTGATACTTTTTATAATTTTCTGATTGTAAAATATGCTCATCAAGACTTCCTAAACGGCGTTCAACGGATTTTAATTTCTTACGAACATCATCGAAGTCACCACGCATATTATTAATTTTCTCATGCAATTTTGGTAAATTTGAAATATTATTCTCTTGCAAAAATGCAAATGTAGTTGCCGCCGTTTTCAAATCAATGATTGTTTTTTGATGGCTTTTATTTTCACTACTGAGCAAATCTGAAAAAACAAATAAAAGATTTTCTGATTGGATAGGATTGGAATTTGATTTTTGAACTTCATGTTCCATTTCATCAGCCCATTTTTGCAACTTGCTAATTCTTGCTCGAAGTTGTTTTAATTCTTTATTCATAGAATTAATTTTCCGATTTGTATTTCCACGCTCCGTTATAATGCCACGCTTTTCCATCTGAGATGCGGCAACTCCCAAATGAATAGTTGGTATTTTTTCAATGCCCTGCCGTTCATAACTGCGATGGTCGATTTTTTCAATGTGGTTATTTTCTTCTAAAAAATTATTAACAATATCCGCCCAACTCTTTCTCAATTCCTCTGCTTTAGTTTGGTCGTTCCAATCTGTGGTATCAATTTTTCTCGACTTATACGCACCACTTTTCAGAACAATCTTTTCTCCGTTTTCATCAAGCATATATTCTTTTTTTGATTTCGCTCCCCAAGTTCCGTCTTGTTCAAATGGTCGCATGGTAAGCATGATATGAGCATGAGGGTTTCCATCATTTTTATTATGAATACAAATATCTGCACACATACCAACTGAAACAAAATTTTGATTTACATAATCACGAACAAGCGATAAATTTTGTGCCGATGATAATTCAGCAGGCAGGGCAATTTCGATTTCTCTTGCAAGCTGTGAATTTTTATTTTTTTCAATTTTTTCAACAGCGTTCCAAAACGTTGCACGGTCAAAATATTCTTTCGGTGCGTGTTCGGGTAACAAAATTTCAGTATGTGTAACGCCACCTTTTTTTGTGTAATCATGAATCATTCCATCATATTCATTTGTGATTTTTTCAGCACTTCGATATGCTGATGCCGCGACTGCCGATTTGCCTTTTCCTCTGCTGATAATTTTTATACTCAAATGATAAATTGCTATACGCAACACCTCTCAATTTTTTATTTGCTTTTTGCTTTTAGGTTTTTGTTTTTATTTTGAGCCGATTAATACTAATTCCAATTAAATCCATAGACAAATATTTTCATAGTGCTTGCACGTACCGTAAGGGGCATGAAAATATTTGTCCGTCCTTTTCGTTTGGAATTCGTATAAGACCGCAGGATGGCGGCGGTGCGTTTTGAATTTTGCGATGCCTTTACGCAAAATTCAGCACCGTTTTTGCCGACAGGCAAAAATCATGAAGGCGAAAAAGCCGTCTGCAAGACCGCACGCACCGTTTACGGTGTATAAGTGCGCCCTTGTTCCACAAGGGAATTAAGTTTCTCCGATTTCGCCGCTTGCTTTCGGTGATTCTTTTGAATCCGCCATTAAATTTTCTAATACTTTACGGGCGGAATCATTGTTGATTGTTTGTACAAGAAATGTTTTAAACTGTTCGTTTGTTAATGATGCTGTTTCGGAAAAAATACTTTCGATAATCGCACCACGTTCAATTAATCTTCGAGTACGCAATTTTCGTTCTTCCTGTTTTTCTTGTTGCATAAGTTGCTTTTCACGATTTTTATATTGAGCGATTTGCAATTTAGTTTCTTTGATTCTTTCATCAATAGTTTTTGACATTGTTATAAATCTCCTTTCGATTTTGAGTTGAAAAAAACGACTCACAATTTACTCATGAGTCGCTATACGATTTTAGTTTTATACCTTTATAACTGTATTTAATTTTTTAAATTGATTCTCGAAAATATCCCGTTTCTTCCCATACCTTTTTATCCAGACAGTAGTAATTAAATTCAGATGAGTTTTCCATTTTAAAGGCATACCCAAAATTTAGAATTCCCTTTTGCAATCCTACTCGTACATATTGAGGGTCTTTTCCAATTGCCTTTGCGATTTCCGCTACAGATACATTACGACCCGTAAATGAAGGTGTTTCCAGATAAATGTTATTATTTTCTATAATTCATTTCTTCATTTTTAATTATAATTTTTTGTTTATGAGAATTTAAAATTCGTATAAATAATATTATACGCACTCAATAAAAAATATCAAGCATGTTTTTTAAATTTGCGAAAAATATTTTCTTGATACTTGAAATTTATAATTTTATATGTTAATATTTTTTGAGAGGTGATTTTTAATGCATGATTCCATTGAAATCGGTAAACGAATAAGAGAAATTCGTAAAGAAAGAGGTTTAAGCCAAACTCAACTTGCAGAACTTTTGGAAAAATCATTACGAACAATTCAAAAATATGAAAGTGGCGAGATTGAAATTTCAATTGTAATGATTAATAAAATAGCTGACAAACTAAATATGCCGCCTTCATATTTTATTGGATATGAGGACAACAAAATAAACATTGAAAGTTTGGCTGATGTTTTTAAATTTCTTTTTCAACTAGAGAAAAAAACAGGAATTAGATTTGAATTTGATATACGAAAACCAAAAACACATGGCGAATGGAAATGCGGAATTTATTTTGATGGAAATGACAGCAACGCAGAATACAACGCTGATATTTGCTTATGCCTGGAGCGATATAGTGAAAATAGAGAAATGCTTGAAACCTATTGGATGTCGCAAGAAAAATATGCAGATTGTCAAAATCAAGAAATCACTTATTATTCTCATATTGCTTTAAAAGACCGAGAAGTGAAAGAAGTTGACGAAGTTACTCGTCATAAAAAAAGAAAATCTTTAATGGAAAATGAATTTAAAACACCGAGTGAAGATGATTCAAGAGTTTAACTCTTTATCATAAAAATAAATTTTCGACTAGACACGGAAATTATTTTTACAATAAAGTCAGTTCCCGTGGAAGCGAAAATTTCATAGAGGAGGTGAAAAAATGAAGCTACCAAATGGATATGGAAGTGTTTTAAAACTTGGAGGCAATCGAAGAAAACCATTTAAAGTTAGGGTTACAACAGGTTTTCGATTTGATGTTGAAAAAGATAAGTGTGTTCAAGATTATTTAACAATCGGATACGCTACTACAAGAACCGAAGGTCTAAAAATGCTTTCGGATTATCATGATAATCCATTTGATGCAAGAACCGCAAAAATTACTTTTAGCGAAGTCTACGATAAATGGTCGGAGAGTAAATTTCCAACTATATCAAAATCTAATATCAACGGATATAAAGCTTCATATAAAGTTTGCGAACCATTATATGAAAAAATATTTAAAGAAATTAGACTTGTGGACTTGCAAAAAATAGTGGATACATGTGGGAAGAATTATCCTACACTTCGCAAATTGGCGGTATTGTTTAAACAACTTTTTGAATATGCGATGAAAAATGATATTTGTAATAAGGATTATTCAGAGTATGTAGACATCTTAAAGTTCAAAGATAGAAATCCAAATAAATTGGATAGGAATAAATTCTCGAAAGCCTTTGAAAATTTTCTGATGACAAATATAATCAAATTATATTAATGCTGATTTACACAGGTGTCCGAATTTCAGAAATACTTGATTTGAGAAAATCTGAAGTACATCTTGAAGAACAATATTTTGATATTCTTGCAAGTAAAACTGAAAACGGTCTTAGACGAGTTCCGATTGCGGATAAAGTTTTACCGTTTTTTAGAAATTGGTATGAATCAACCGACAGCGAATACTTGTTACATCAACTTAACGGCGGACAGTTTAAATATCGCAATTACTACGACAGTTATTTTACGCCTATAATGGACAATCTTGGATTATCACAAACACCTCATTGTTGCAGACATACTTGCATATCTATGTTGGCAGAAGCAAAAGTTGACCAAACAACCATAAAAAAAATCGTGGGTCATTCAGGTGCGATGACACTTACAGAAAAAGTGTACACCCATTTGGACGTGGAAGAACTGATAATCGCAATTAATAAAATATAAAAAAGAGATACCTTAACAAAGTGAATTAATTCACCCGAAAAAATATCTCTTAAAATACATTTTATTTTGTGGTCTGCGTGTTGCTTACCTGTGGTTTACGACCTCAAATCCATAACTTTTCAGACCACTCCAAAACTCGCAAAAC
>JGI994J12354_10003718_pt1 | contig 14099 bp, 11 predicted proteins | sample IntmicLarv3ML3BL_FD_12354 | JGI IMG/M metagenome (IMG submission 12354)
CTCGCGGCCAAACTCGCTGCCAAACGCGCTGCCAAACTCACCGATACTCATCACCGGAAGTATGATCGCTCGAAAGCCCGGCGCACCGACAAGGCTTGCGGCGTAGCCTTTCACTTCACCCGGCCGACTTGGGCGTGGGAAACTACGCACGCATTCAAGCAGCTTCTCATGGTCATTTTTTATAACGATGCGTGCCGCGTACAGCGGCATATAAATTTTGTCGACCGCCGCGAATTCATCTGACAGTCCATCATTCCAGCCCCGGCAAATATCGATAATGGTACTGCGGTCAGTGAGTTCGTTTTGCGGAATAAGCGCCGCCAGTTCTTCGGCCTGCTCAAAAATGGGTTTAACTTTCTCATCTTGAAGCGCCTCAGCGAAGATTTTGCGACCGAAGATGGCCAAAATCTGTGCCATCGCCAACCCCCGGCTGCGCAGCTTTTCGTCGTATTCCCGTGTGAAGGCGTTGCGGTTGGCGACCACGGTCTTACGCCCCTCGCCGGACAGACAGTCCATGGCATGGAGATAAAGATACGGGACAGAGGCAAACGGGTTCCTGGTTTCCGCGTTCAAATAAATCCCCATATATGAACAGAGAACGTCGGAGAATCCTGCTCCGCTTGGCCGCAGGCCGAAGATGGACAGGCGCGCCGTCTCCCGATCCCAGAGAAGAAGCTCAAGTGGGAATGGATGGGCAATAGTTACCCAAAAGATCTCGCCGTTATAGGTATATTCGTGGCGTTCCTCCCCGCTGAACATTTTGCCGTAAAGATCACTGCGGCACAGGGGCGCAATTTTCTCCTCTCCGGCAAAACGTACAGGAAAGAGGGGACAGAGAACATTGTCAGTCAGATATTTCCCCAGCTCCGCCGCCAGCGGGTGCGCCGGCTGCTTTTCATAGGGATTCCTAGTGCCCTGCCGCGCGTTTTTTAGACAGCGTTCGTCGTCCACCACAAGGGTCATCTTGGCGCCTCGCCGGATGGACGCCGCCGCGCTTGGCTCCGGTTCGCGCACAAAGACAAAGCCCTCCCGCTTGCCCGAGTGCAGAATGATCTCGTGCGGGTTCGCCTCGAACTGGGTGCGGGTTTCGATCAAAAGCATATCCGTGACGGCGAACACCGAATGCAGGCCGATGCCAAAGCTGCCGGAGGGCCTCAGCCATTTTGGCATATCCTTCAGCTCGGCCTTGAACTCCGGGCGCTCGCTCCAGCTTGTTCCGACCCGCAGGATGCGGTTTTGCAGCGTCTCCAGCGTGATGCCGATGCCGTTGTCCTGAAAAGTGATCTCCGACTTGCCCGGCTGGGTTTTGTGCGGCCGAATGGCAATGTCTATGTGATAATAATCGTAAACCTCCTCCGACAGGTCGAAGGGGTCGAGATCACTCAGGTTGTCCCTCTTTTCCTCGAGAAGACTGCCGCGCCAGAGGCCGTCCTTCAAATCCCGCCACAGCTGAATTTTCATGGCGTCGAGGCTGTTCTGGACAAGCTCGCGCATAAAGGTGCACGGCTCATTGTAGAGGCTGTAGCCCTCGATAAGCTCGAATACCTTTTCCCGCGGGAACTGAAAACGGAGATTTTCGCTGGAATACTGGCAGGGCTTGCCGTCCAAAAGGATCCGGTACTGGAAGACCGGGAGCCCCTGATCGACGGTTTCGGGAAACAATTCCGCGCTGTGAAGCTGGATGTCCCGCAGCTCGCTTTCCAGCATATCAAACCAGCTCTGGTGCTGAAAAATGACCTGGTGGCAGAAACTTTTGGGGTCGATCTTGCTGTCCGGATCGGCCTGGAGGCGTTTTCCGATCTCCTGAAATGAGACGTCCGCTTCCATCAGGATTTTGGATTCCGAGATGTACAGATTGGTGATGGTCCAGTGCTTGTAGTAGTGTACCAGGCTGGATGCGGGCAACTGGCCAAAGGTTTTCATCATCATGAGATTGAAGCGCCCGTTGTCTACGTCGCACAGATCGCCGAGGCGAAGCAGAACCGCCACAAAACGAGGGTTGGCAGACAGGCCGAAAATGCTGCTGCGTTCCGGCAGCGTCATGATCCTGCTAAAATCGCAGGTGTGCATGCTACCGATCCGGCCCACCAAATTAAACTCACGCGGACTATCCGCCCGTACAGAGAGGTTCAGCAGATGACTAATGGCCGACGCGCCGCGGGAAACGCTTTCGGAACGCTCCCCATGTCTGCGACGGTGATACTCCGCCATAAGGATCGTAAACGCCTGATTTACCACAACCGGCCACGAGGCGTCGATGTCAAGCTCGTCGAAAGTTTGGGAGAGCATCAGCTTCGCGGCTTTTGCAAAGTCGCTGTCGGAGCGCTCCTTCTTCTCCTTCAAAAACTCCTTGAATTCGGGGCTGTTCCAAAGCGATACCTTTTCCTCATTGGTAATGATCATGCCGATGTCATGCAGATAGGCCGACATCATCATCAGCCAGATATCGGCTGCCGAAAGCTGGCATATGCGCTTGGCACCGAGAATCCTTTCGACGGCGGAAATGATGGCGGCCGTGTGAGTCGCGTCGTGCGCGCTGTAATGGGGGAAGGCCGCAGAGATTGCGGGCAGGTAGGTAACGAGCTTTTCTCTCAGGTCACAGTACGAGGTGCGAAGCGGTTCAATGGCGCTGTTTTTTTCCACAAGCGCAAACAACCGCTGTTCCAAAGTGATTTCGCGGTCAGGTTCCATGGGATACGGATTATTATTCATCTTGACCACCCCTGTTTCTTTTGGTGTTGTATGGATTTATAATATCACATAATCAAGGGCGTTGTATATTAGAATTTTAGGCCGTACGGCGCACAGACATATCCAACGATGTCGTTAATTTGCCTTGGCTAAAGAATAGGGATGTACTTTATATTGTTATCCGTAACATCCTCAAACAAAGAAAGGTTAAGATCAGATGATACGATTCAAAGATTAATATCCATTTTCGATGCTTATGTTTGAATTATTTTATTCTGAGTATATCCTGGCCTTATTTAGCCTTTCTGCTCACTAATATTAAGGCAAAAAACAGACTCTCCCCTAGTACTAAGGGAGAGTCTGTCCATCGCCTTTGGATCAAAGGTGACGTCTGATTGTGTCTCACCACTCCACCTTTAATATAATATCACAAAAGCGGAAACCCGGAAAATAAAACTGTAACCGGAGCAAAATGAAATCCCCGTATTGCTGTTATAGCTGCACCCTTATAGAGACCAGTTATAGAGAATCGTCATATGTTTGGCTCAAAGTCCTATTCTTTAGTGTAACTTCAATTTTAGAAAGAAGTTTCGCGGGATCTAAATCCTTGTGATCGCTGGTTAATTGACATTTCTCTGGCTTGATGAAGAATTGAACCTTATCTTTTGTCCCAGTATGACCCACATAAACAATTATAATGCTATCCCCATCTTTGTCTGTTTTTACATTTGTTTGAATCCAATATTCAGATGCGATTTTTTCTTTTTTCTTCAGTTCGGGAACATACCAATCATCCAACCTTACTAATTTAGCATCCTTAAACGCTTCAATATTAAGCATCTTTAGGCATTGGCTGATTGTTCTGTTAAAGTTATCAATTTCAATATCTTTGTTACATTTTGGGCATTTCAATAGAGTGTCGCTATGGGAATGCTCAATATCGAACTCAATCTCAGGATGCTTTGTACAGTGTAGATGTATTCCCGTTTGGTTGCAATAATAATATGTTTTCCAACTTTCTTCTTTCTCGCTAAAGCTCGTGCAATTTCCATGAGCCCTTTGGCTACCATTGAATAAGTTGCATTTACGAAATGATATGTCATCGTTCAATCGATATATTATTTTCTCTTCCAAAGCCAAAACCCTCTCTCGAAATATTGTTCACTTAATTATATACCAATAATTCTTATCAATCAACGGTTGTTTACCAATAGCTGGATCAATATTGACGTTTGTTGTGCTCCCCAACAAAATTATACATTTGCCAACAACCTTCTTTTCATGCAAAATTTTTATAAAGTAATAATTTTGCAATGAAAAGGAGCAGTAGTATGAACACATTCGGTTACATCCGGGTCAGCAGTGTTGACCAAAACGAGGGCAGACAGTTAATAGCAATGAGGGCGCTATCCATTCCCAAAAAACAAATTTATATAGATAAACAGTCAGGCAAAGATTTCGATCGTTCAAAATATAAAAAGCTGATGAGAAAAATCAGGCCAGGCGATCTACTCTACATTACCTCCATTGACCGGTTAGGACTAAATTATATTGAAATCCAAAATCAATGTCGCGTCATTACAAAAGAAATTTGTGCTGACATTTGCGTGATTGATATGCCATTACTCGATACACGGCGCGAAAAAAATTTACTTGGAACATTTATTGCAGATTTAGTTTTGCAAGTGCTATCATTTGTCGCAGAAAACGAACGTGAAAACATAAGGAAACGACAAGCCGAGGGAATCGCAGCGGCAAAAGCAAGAGGAAAACATATTGGTCGTCCCATTAAAAACGTCCCCGATAATTTTGACAAACTGGTTCACCAATGGGAGCACAAATTGCTTTCACTCTCAAAAGTCCGCGAGGAATGTGGAAATATTAGCGAAGCTACCTTTTATCGGCGGCTCGCCGAATATCAGATAAAGAAAGATGCTAAAAAATAGTCTCTCAAAAGGTACACATTTTGAGAGTTCATTTTTTTCGTTTTATTAACCTGTATTCCCTCAAACGCCTGTAAAACGTGGCTTCTTTCAAGCCTGTTTGCTTTAATATCTGTTCAAAAGTCAATTTCCCGCGTTCCCACTGCTTAACGAGTATACCGAAATTTTCAGGGGGCTTTTTGATAGGACGTCCGAATTGTACTCCTCTTGCTCTCGCGGAGATAATGCCCTCTGCCTGTCGGGTTTTGATGTTTTCACGCTCGCTTTGTGCCACAAAGGATAATATTTGCAACACCAAGTCGGCAATAAATGTTCCCATGAGATTTTTATTGATACAGGTATCCAATAGAGGCATATCAATCACTACTATATCAATCCTTTTTTCCTTTGTAAGTATTCGCCACTGGTTTTGAATTTCCTCATAGTTACGCCCCAAACGGTCTATACTCGGTATGTATAGCAAATCGCCCTCTTTCAGTTTTTTCATGAGAGCCTTATATCGTGGGCGATTGAAATCCTTTCCGCTTTGCTTGTCTATAAATATGTGTGCTGACGGTATTTTTTGTTCATTCATGGAAGACATTTGCCTGTCTTCGTTTTGGTCTGTACTTGACACTCGTACATAGCCGTATATTTTCATAAGCTCAACCCCTTTATAAAGTTTATATTTTCACCTGAAAATTATAACTTCATTTTTGATTAGAACTTATGGAACTACATATATCGTCTTTTCTATTTATTGATTGTGAGAAAAAACTATTGTTTGAGAACTCGGGGACTTTGTCCCCGAACCCCTAAAGTTTATCGCTTTTGTTGTCCCAAAGACGGATAAAAAAACGGATAGAATTACTCCTACCCGTCTTTGCAAACAACACTATAAACCGCTCTGGTCGCACTTCTGCGTTGCCATATCCTGTCTATAGGTAAGCCCAATATATATTATATTCTTCCCCAAAAACAATATGATTGAAATAATTATGGCAATTTAATATATCGCCTGTTTTCATTACCGTTTTTCGCCATATTGTCCAACGGATTAAATTCGTCAAATTGTTGTTGCAAGTCTGTACCAAACATATTGACATATTCTTTTACAATATCCAAAGAAGAATGACCCAAAATCCTTTGAAGTCTGAATATATCCCCCCCGTTTAAAATCCACTTTTTCGCAAAGGTATGACGGAAAAGGTGAATAGAAGTCTTGCTAACGCCTCTTGTTTTATTGTATCTAGCAATAGCTGAACCAACGCTTTCTTTGTTCATTTGTTCTCCGTAGTTACTGCAAAACAAATAGTCATCTGGTGACCCTTTTCGATATACTTGATACTCTTTCAATATTTTTGCCAGTGCGGTTGATAACGGAATAATTTGCTGTTTTCGGTTCTTTGTCTTTGTCAATCGAATTAAATAAGCTTCGTAATCTACATCACAATTTTTAACATGTGTCATAGTGGACAAACGATTTCCTGTTGCTAAAAGATAATTAACCATGACCCATGACCTGTACTCCGCAAAACTACACTTATTTGTATCTGGTTTTTTTAGTAATAAATCAAGTTCATGATCGGTATAGGTTTCCTTCAATTCTTTCTCCGCTTTAATGAGTGAAATTCTAAATTGCTTGACATATCCCAATTCCATTGCGTAATACAAAATTACCCTTATGCCACGCAAATAGGTATTGATGGTAATGGCTTTTATATCCTTTTTTTGAAGATGTTGCACGTAGCCATAGTAAATGTCTTGTGTGACCGTGTCGCAGGGCACCCCTGTGTCGTAAAACCAACCAAAGAATTTGAAACAATTCTCGTAATAGGTTACCGTCTCTGTTGACACATTGTTCATTTTTTTGAACAATATAAATTTCTCGAACATTTCCGCCAGTGTGATATTTTTGCCCTCGCTCTTAATAAATAGTCGCTGTTTCATGAAACTAACCTCACCTTTCTACTTCAATTCTATGTGAGAAAAGTGTGTTTAGTACAAAAATCGCACCCGCTAGACTGGGAAAAAACAAGCAAAAAGTCTAGCGGTCAAGCGAAACATAATTTCGCAATTTCACGTTATTGTAAACAGACGCAAAGAAACGGACAAGCCTTGATATTACTAGGCTTGTCCGTTTCAGTTAAAAATTTTGGTCCGAGTGACAGGATTTGAACCTGCGGCCTCTTGACCCCCAGTCAAGCGCTCTCACGAAGTTGTCGGTAAACCACCCCCGAAATCAAAATGGTTTCGGGGGTGGTTTTTTGCTTTTTCCTCGCCCCGCCTGCATGTTTGAGCCTTTTTGTGATTTTGATCATACATCAATTTTTTCAAAAAGATCTGTTTTCGGAAAGAGGGCAATGTAAAAAACATCATTGTAATTCCCACTGCTTGGATGGCATCCATTCCATCGATTGAATGGCACCCAGACCCCGGATGGATGGCACCTTTTCCGGCGAATGGATGGCATACAAGAAAATTCAGGAAGTCCGTCTCTACGTGCCCCACACTTCTTCTAAAAAGACTGACAATCGTTGATTCTTGTCAATATCAATTCGTATCACTGCTGAAAAATTACCCGTATTAACTTTACGCCAAATTTCTTTTGAAATTATTGCATCTGTCATTGCTAAAACAGCACCGCGCGTTCCATATCCATGTAACCCCATCATCATGAAAATTTTCTTGCTAGTTGATTCTATTTCGGTAAACGGATTTTCCGCTTTTATTATAACTGCATAATCCTGAATAATTCTATCCCCATCTTTTGAATAGACAGGCGCATATACTCTTTCTGCAATGACAATTTTTCGAGAAGGTTCTACTTGAAAGACAAAAGGAAGCCTATGTTTCAAGCTTTCCAATGCTTGCGCCGCAGTCAAATTGGCTAACGGGCCTCCAAGAGACAGAATGTTTTTTTCGCTCAAGATTGTTGTTTCATGAGGATGTTTTAGCAAATCGATATGTATCTTATTTCCAACCAAAGCTTTTAGATTAATAATTGCATCGACCTCGGCAAAACTGACTCGCGGAGTACTTTGAGAAAATGGACCGTTACGAGTTGTTAACGCAATAACAAGTGTTTTATCGTTATATATGGTAGAGATCAATCTGGTTTTTGACCACGCTCTTAACTTCCTAAGAAAATAAAGAGAAACCACCCCGAGTACGAAATATAATATTGAAGCAATGATATTAATGACTATATCCACAATGACGCCACTCATATTTTACCTCCACTTTCAATACATACAAATCCTAAAACATTATTCACTAATTAGAAGATTAACATCATTTTCTCCAGAAATTAACATACACGACGGTTTGCACAATCCCCGATTATACTCAACAATCGCTGAGAATAAGTTCATATCATCAGGAGTCGGACGAGTATCTGCACTTGGGTGAGAATGCCATTCTCCAACATAATAGAGATTATCGCTAGTCGTCTTCAAAATATATTTAAGCTTTTTTTCAAGATTTAAACAGCCCCGAATAAATGACGTTGGTGATGCAATGCTGTCGTCTGGAGGTTCAATTTGACTAACAATGTAAAGAATTTTCCTGCCATAATCAAAACATCCTATCAATACGCCGCCTGTTTCATTTGGAAGGCTTTCCTTACGTTGATTATATATATCAGTAAATAAATTTTTTCTAACATAAACTGACCATTCATTATAGTTAACTTGTTCCCACTCTTCTGCCACTATCATGTCGGTAATAACAGATTCATCGAAGTGGTTCCAAATAATGATTTTAGCATCTTCCTGTGTAGTGTATTTTTTCAGAGCTTTGCTACACAGCGCGGCACTTAGCGCTATATTATCTTGAGACAATCGACTTGTCTCACTTCTGCAAGTTGTAGCATAAGTGACAGTATCAGGGAGAGATAAATGGTTTTCATAAGAAGGATTGAGTAATAAATACTGATAATATTGCATTTCTAGCAAGTCCAGCCTAATCGTTTTTCTTTTGTTTTCAAGAAACATGATTGTATAATTTCCAGAAGGATTAAGAAAAAAACTGATTTTTCTTGCGTTCGTAACAGAATCCAGTGCTAAATATCTTTCAACAGCAATTGAGGCAGATGTATCCACAATTAAATCGGAATTGGCCAGAGCGCGTTTAATGCTTTCACCACCTGAAAAGATATTTTCGCATATGGACATACATTCAATATCGGCGACAATTGACTTCGCCCTGTGAGCTAAAGCGTTCGCCTTAAATTCACCTATGTTGTTTCTCAAAAGAGTATGCCGAGAAATATTATGTGACCAGAATCTATCATTATCAATTAAATACCACTTTCCCAATCCAGCCCTTAAACAATTTTCAAAAACCTGTGATCCAAGTGCCCCTACTCCTATTTGAGCAATGAACAGCTCTTTTACTTCTGAGTCACAGTTGTCGTTCATTATTTGGGCATAACGCGAAGTAAAATCAAGTTGTAGATTGAGCATCCTCAATGTAACATTTTTTCCACTGTTATCATGTTCGTTGCAATAAATAAATTTAGGAGGGCTATTATTTTTTTGAGTTTCTTTTCTTACCCCAAAGTCGTTAAGAAATCGACTCATAGAAGCCTCAATGATGAATGCCCTAAAGTCAACTGTTTCAGCAGTTTTGGAATTGAAACGTACAAGAGGAATATTTAGCAGTACAACTGTTTTACAATTTAGTAGTGCCCGCAAGGATTGTTTGAATAGTTGATTAAATATTTTTGGATAGTGCCTTATCTCAAGAATTTTTTCATGAAAGCTTTTGATGCTTTCCAAAATTGGTTGTTCTGTAAACATATTAGAGAGTTCGAATAATGTTTTTGGCGGATGATGGATGATATTTTCTGATTTTGGTGCAACATTTATTCTGCAAATCGCATAGCAGTCTATTTTTTCTTCCGGCTCATTGACATCTGTTTGAATCAAAAGATGTTGGCCATCTATAATGACATTCTTAAAAAAACCAAAATAGCAATCTAAAAACGAAGGATGAAAAATAATGGTTTCCTTTACCCCAAGGAAAAAGGGTTCAAGGGGTTGATCTGGTCGGTGCAGTTCATTTCTGGCAGTTTTCACAAACCAATCATTAATACATTCGAGAAGGAATCGACCATTTAATTTGGATAGAATTTCTTCGTATGGTAAAGCAGAATAGCACATGCTTTTAATTCTGACATCTTCGTGAATATTCAAATGGGGAACTGGAGGAAAGCTACTACGCAACAAAAAAACTATTGGAATTGAATTGTCTGTAATATGTATCTTCAATGGTTCAACGTCCCGAATATCATAAACACGGTGTTGGCAAATTCCAACTACTTCAAAATTAAGAAAAATCACATCAACTACCCCTGAGTCCACTACAGATTCACATTTTTTTATAGTAGCCCTATAGGGGTAGCCCTCTTCAATGAGTTTAATTACTTGCTTCGTTAGTATATAGTTTGGATTATACTCATGTGTGATCATAATTAACCTGCCCTTGGTGCTGGAGAAGTTGTAATATTGCTGTTTCTTGCCCTATCTTCTTGTATCCCGAGATAATCGATTTTATAGCAAATCGGCTTTGGATTAACTTTGCTGGGATGCTCCATCGTAGATAAAAACTTCTTGCCATCGCTAAAAAAATCATATGCCCGCTTTGCTTCAATATGAGGAGGCTGATTATCTTCAGCGTGATCCTCTATAGGTTTACAAGATGCAATCATTATACTATTATCTTGAGAATATTCTGATAACAGCTTCTTCACTTCCGCTGTTGGAATCGTCCGATAATCCCCCTTTTCATCCGAAAGCCCTGTATAGCTGCAATGGTGGGGTATATCATAAATATCCCAGAAAAGATATTCTTTATTTCCGTTATCTTCAGAACGGACTATAATTTTATTAAGTACAGAATAGGGGGTGTCTCCTGTTATCAATATATTTGTCTCTCGATTCAAATTAAATAGTCTCACCTGCATCACAATGGAGGGTTCATTTTTATCGGTTACATCTTCAGCATCTTCTGAAAAAGGAGCGTGGACAAAAAATTGCACCTCATCACCAAGGCTATGTTCAGAACTGTCAAGTAAGGTTCCGGCATGAATTATTAAATGGGAACAATCGTCTACAGATAGACCATTATTTTCCAACCATGTATTTAATTCGTCAGGCGCTGCAAACACTTTTATACCACAACCTTCTTTTAAACGGTATCTTGCTTCTTGTCGAATGACACGAGCATCTTCACTATCGATATCTGTGTCAAGAATAAAAGCCGAAGAAACCCATAGTTCTTTTATTTTTGCGCGACCATTTCCTCGATATTTTCGTGCGTGATTAAATTCAAAAAAATCTTTTGATCCCTTTACATGATCATCATGCGCGTGGCTAAAAACGACAACATCAAATGAACTTATTGCAGACAATTCCTTCATCAAATCAATTCTCTTATCACTAAAATCATCTGTATGTGTATCTGCAAAGTCAAACAAAATTTTCTTAGTATTTGATAATTCTAATAAAATTGATTCCGCATTACCCAGTGGATAAAATGTAATTTTCTGACTCATGGATTTTTCCTTTCTAAATTTACGATTTTTTCTCACCATCTTGAATTGATAAGGGAGATCCTTTTAATTCTGACAAATGCTTTCTAACTGTTTCCTTTATTTTTTTTGCATGAGTAACAAGTGTAACCGTAAATAGTAAAACACAGACTACACTTATGCCCAATAACCACCAGGTCGACTTTACCCAAGCAATTATTGATATTAAAGAAAATAACGCAATTCGAGTCCTCGCGTATCCGTATTCACGAGATATGTCTTCCAGTTTAGGGAATTTTTTTTGAGCAGCAATAAAATCAGTATATGGAACAAACTTTATTATTGTTTTCGCTATCGGCTCAATTATAATAGCACCTAATCTAAATATTATATATCCTGTTTCGTACGCAATAGCAAAACATGATACTGTGAGCAGTGCTTCTAATCCTATACTACCAATGGTAATTACTATACTGGCATATTCCTGTATTTCATTGATAAATAAAAAAACAACAGAAGCAATAAATACTAACCCGGTTAATAGGATATTAACAAGATTATAAAACGGTATTTGGGATTCCAATTTCATTTCTATCCGCCTTTCCAATAATTTCCATTATCTCCTCAACACTAATATCATCAACATTTACACCGAGCTTTATGAGGCCTTCTATTTTATTTGTAATCTTATCGTTAAGTTCATTTCTAAGCTCATCCAGTTGTTTTTGCTTCTCCATATTTAAAACGTCAATGCGCTTGTAAAACTTTTTCAAATAGACATCATCAATTTCAGATATGCCTTTAAGTTCATCATGAAAAAGTCTATAGCAGTTTGAAAAAAAACGTTTTTCATCATCGCTTATGTTGTCAATATTTATTTGGCCGTTTAAAACTAGAAAATAATTTGCAAGACTTTGAAATATTGAGTTTTTTCGATAACTCCGGATAAGCATATTCATAAAAATGTAAATATCCAAATTGCAATCAGAAGCAAACATATCTTCTTTCATCTCCGCAATTACTGAAGTAATAACATCGGTTTTTTCAGGATTCAATTCTAAAGTTCCTAGCATTTTATCTCGTTCTATTAAGAAGTGAATATTATCAACCTCCGTTAAAAACGAATCCTTATCTTTAATATCGTCGGAGAATAATCTGTCAAATACGAGTTGATATTTTTCTTGAGGGATTGGTTGTTGCTTTTCATAAAGATCAATGTATGAGTTAAGCGTAGGTCTTGATATCATTAATTTTTTAGCACATTCAGCAAGGGTTATTCCCAACACTTTCAATTTTGGTTTGATTCGATTCATAATGCAATAACCCCTAAATTTAGAATTTTTTCTATTGTAATACAAAAACGCAGACATGTCAAACAATTTACGTTTTTACATTTTACATTCATAAAGAAATTCGCTTATGTGGCAGAAAAAACATCTAATCATTCATTTCATCTACTATATTTAGTTGTTAGCAAACTGTAAACTATGCGTAATGATACATAGGTGTTTCTATATCAGAAGATCCCTCATATATATAATTTATAGATACAAACAGCCGCTTGTCCTTCGTGACAGGCGGCTGTTGTTGTATAAAAAACACATCATAAAGGAGGTATGAAAAAATGAATATCCTAAAAGGCGGGTGGTTGCCATAGCGAACAAAAGCCATGTCCTGGCGGTAGTAAATCAGAAGGGAGGTGTGGGGAAAAGTACAACAGTTATCAATTTGGGCGTCGGGCTGGCCCGGCAAGGCAAGCGGGTACTACTAGTGGATTCGGATGCCCAGGGAGACTTGACCACCTGTTTGGGATGGCGGGATCAGGACAATTTACCGGTTACACTTTCCACATTGATGGAAAAGGTCATCCGGGACATCCCCCTGTCTCCGGATGAAGGAATCCTGCACCACAAAGAAGGCGTTGACCTGATCCCCGCCAACATTGAATTGTCCGCAATGGAGATGGGTCTCGTGAATGCCATGAGCCGCGAAATCACCCTGCGCAATTGCCTTGTGGGCGCAAGACAGAAGTATGACTACATCCTCATTGACTGCCCACCCTCGCTTTCCATGCTCACCATCAATGCGCTGGCGGTAGCTGATAGCGTAATCATTCCCGTCCAGGCGCAGTACCTTCCCGCCAAAGGCATGACCCAACTGATTCAAACCATCGGGCGCGTGAAAAAGCACATCAATCCTAATCTGAAAATAGATGGGATATTGATTACACTGGCGGACAATCGTACCAATCTGGCAAAAAATACGGTTCAAACGATCAAAGCCGGATATGGAAAACAGATCAAGATATTTGACACACAAATCCCTGTTTCGGTCAAAGCCGCCGAAATGAGTTCCACCGGGCAAAGCATTTTTTCATATGATCTCAAGGGCAAGGCGGCCGAAGCCTACACAAAATTCACGTTGGAGGTGTTGGACTGTGTCCGACAACGGACAAAATTTCACGATTCCCACGTTCGATGATCTTTTCTCTACGCAAGAAAAGCGTGAGGAAAAACCGTCCGGCCAAGTAGTTAATCTCCCTCTCTCGGAAATCAGCGATTTTCCGAACCATCCATTTCAGGTGAATGTCAACGCCGAACTGTTGGAAATGGCTGAGAGCATCCGGCAGTACGGCGTGTTAACCCCTGCCATTGTCCGTCCCAAGGCAGACGGCGGTTATGAAATGATCGCCGGACACCGCCGCATGAAGGCAAGTGAACTGGCGGAACAAGCGTATATCCCCTGTATTGTACGTGATTTGGGCGACGACGAAAGCACGGTTTTGATGGTGGACAGCAATCTTCAGCGAGAAAAAATCCTGCCGTCGGAAAAAGCTTTCGCCTACAAAATGTATTTGTCAAGCGAAAAATAGTCCACCATTCTAATTTAAAATTAGACCACCCCGCATAGTAAAAGTGGGTGTAAAAATCTGCTTCCCGGATGAGTTTTTC
>JGI994J12354_10003719_pt1 | contig 14097 bp, 8 predicted proteins | sample IntmicLarv3ML3BL_FD_12354 | JGI IMG/M metagenome (IMG submission 12354)
GTCTGTTCTCAATGAAAATCGGAAATTTTTAAAAACAGACTGCGCTCGGAGAAAACGTTGTGACTGTACCTCTGGACAGGGGTTCGACTCCCCTCGCCTCCACCATTTTGACGCATATTTTTAGTAGTGATTTTGTAATGCTTAGTGTTTAGGTTGAAGATTGTTTTTTATTTACTTATTTATCATAGTGGATAAGTGGACTGTAGGAGAACTCTATAAATACATACCGATAATATTTATAAAGGAGTTTAATAATGGCAAAAAATATTGATGCAAAGCTAAATAATATTCAAGGTGTCTTTTCAAATTCAGGAGATTCAGTTTTGGGGAAAAATGGAGTTTTTAGAATACCTGAATACCAAAGAGCGTACAATTGGTTATCTAATAATCAGTGCGACAAGCTATGGCAGGATATTGAGGCATTTATTGAAAACAAGAGAAATGAAGCTTATTTTTTCGGTTCTATCATAATTAATAATCTTAACAATAATAATGATGAGCACATTGTAATAGATGGGCAGCAAAGATTGACTACTTTTATGGTATTGCTAAAGGCTCTACTTATAAAAATTGATTTGGCACTTGAAGAAATTTCGCAAGATGAAGAGTCGGAAAAATTGAAAGCAGGGCTAGAAGAACGCCGAAAGCAAATATTAAAATGTTTATATTCTATTGATGAGGATGATATTTTTGATATTGTGAAAGGGCGGAAAAAACTCTCTTGTTTTCGAATAAAATATGATAATAAATCGATAAATGAAGAGTATCCAAAGGAAATAGAAACAATTTTATTAGGCGAAACATTTTCAGAAATTGAATGCAGTGTAATAAAAATTCCACATAAACAATTTGATAATAAGTATTCCCGTTTTTTTAAAAATTTTAAATTTTTTATAGAAAAGCTCAATAGTTTAGATATAACAAAGATAAATACTTTTGCAAGAACGTTACTTGAAGAATGTCAGGTAATTACTATTATTTCATATCAGACAGAAGAAGCTATTGAAATATTCAACTCGTTAAACTCAACAGGATTACCACTTGCAGATGCAGATATTTTATCGGCAAAATTGTATAGTAATTATGATGAAAATAAAGAGCAATTTAATGCTCGGTGGGAAAAAATTATTCGAGATACAACAGAATTAAAGAATAAAGGAATTTCTTCTATTGATGATATTCTTAATCAGTATATGTATATATTACGGGCGAAATATAATGAAAAAGATACGACTTTACCTGGTGTAAGGCGTTATTTTACGGATATACATGGAGAAGTATTAAGAGATCCTGAAGGCTTTATAAGTGATATTGAAAAAATTATTGAGATTTGGCAAGATACAGGTAGTACTACTGAATTGATTGATTTTAAACAAATCTTATTAAAACATAACAACAATTTTAAATTTTACTATATTTCATATTTGTATTTTAAGGCGAATAAATCTGACGAAGAGAAGAAAAATTTTGTCGAGGCATTATTGCGATTATTTGCAATTTTATCAATAACCGAGGTTGGTTATTCATCGGCGAAATTCAAAAGCTTTTTGATTGGTTTAAATATGGATATTGGAAAAAACGCTGCAACGAATGAACTTGCTGAAAAAATTAATGAGCATATCCAAAAGGAGTTTAGAAGGGATGAAATACGCCAGCAGTTGATTGATTCAAATGTAGACAAGTCAATTGTGTATTTAAATGAATACTTATTTGGAAAAGAAGAGGGCTTTGATGTTAGTTTTGATATAGGAGATATTCAAATTGAACATATAATGCCCGCGAGTGGTAAAAATATTGCAGTTATTCGAGAAGATGCAGGCATGGACAATTATGAGTTCAGGCAATATGTAAATAAAATAGGAAACAAAATTTTATTAGAGCAAAGCATCAATGGCTCAATTTCAAATGATTGGTTTAGAACAAAAAAGCAAAAAACCGTAGAAGAGAAGCGTGGATATAAAAACTCAAGATTTCCGATTGCAAAAAGCTTAACTGATTATGATAAAGATGGTTGGGGAAAAGATGATATTCGTAAGGCTACTGAAAAGGCAGCAGAGAGGATTGTCAATTTTATTTTCAAATAAACTACTCTATAAATATGGGATTTATCGAATTTCAGCCGATCGTATTGTTTTTCTGGGGATAGACTTAAAATAAGGATGGCCTTTTTGGGGATGTAAAATTGATACAAAGACGTGAATTGAAAAGTGCAGTACTTGTTCGTTTTTGGCAAATGATGTCTGACCTTTGGCTGCAGTTATGAGCCTATGTTTATGTTGGGTTTTAAATTGATGGAATGTGCCCTACTAATGGCGCATATGGAAAGAATGTCTTAAAAAAGTATAGTGAGATGATGTTTGTTGCATTGAATGTATATGCGTGGTATGTGAAGTGATGTCAGTATTTTGGACACTTTTATATGAGGTTCAGATAACTGGCATCTTTTTATATCTTTTTGCGTGCGTTATAATGTATACATTGGGAAATTCAAAAATACCTGTCGTAAATATTGGGTTTAGTGTGTAGGAGAGTGAGATTTTGGAGCTGATAAATAATACCAGTAAAACATTGCGAGATGATTTATCTATTGAGCTAAAGCGAGGCAGCAAGCTTTCTATCGCTGCTGCTTGCTTTTCTATCTATGCCTTTGAGGAATTGAAAAAAGAGCTAAAGGGCATTGATGAATTGCGTTTCATTTTCACTTCACCTACCTTTATCAACGAAAAAATGAAAAAGGAAAAAAGAGAATTTTATATACCGCGCCTCAATCGTGAGCGTAGCTTATACGGGACTGAATTTGAAGTGAAGCTTAGAAATGAGCTTACCCAGAAAGCTATCGCCAAGGAATGCGCAGAGTGGATACATCAAAAAGTCACTTTCAAGTCTAATGTGACTAGCGAGAATATGCCGGGATTTATAAATCTTGATGATAAAAGCTATATGCCGGTCAATGAATTTACTACGGTTGCTCTTGGGTGTGAGCGCGGAAATAATGCCTATAATATAGTTAACAAAATAGAAGCTCCTCATTCGGCTTCATTTATAGAGATATTCGATGGTCTATGGAAAGATACGAATAAGTTGCAAGTCGTGACCGAAGAAGTGATTGAAAATATCTCGGCAGCATATAACGAAAATTCTCCCAACTTTATCTACTTTGTGACGCTTTATAATATTTTTAATGAATTTCTTGAGGATATTTCAGAAGATGTTCTTCCAAATGAAGCAACCGGATTCAAGGAAAGCAAGATTTGGAATATGCTATATAATTTCCAAAAGGATGCTGCGCTCGCAATTATCAATAAGCTTGAAAAATACAACGGCTGTATTTTGGCAGATAGTGTTGGCTTGGGTAAGACTTTTACAGCGTTGTCCGTTATCAAATATTATGAGAACAGAAATAAATCCGTCCTCGTTCTGTGCCCTAAAAAGCTGACAAACAACTGGAATACCTATAAGGAAAATTATATGAACAACCCCATTGCTACTGACCGTCTGCGGTATGATGTTCTTTATCATACTGATCTTAACCGTATTCACGGCAAGTCGAATGGGCTAGATTTAGATCGATTGAATTGGGGAAATTATGACCTTGTTGTCATTGATGAGTCCCATAACTTCCGTAATGGCGGCAAATTATCCGGTGAGGACAACGAAAAAGAAAACCGCTATTTTAAGCTACTTAATCAAGTGATTCGTAAGGGTATACCGACCAAAGTTCTTATGCTTTCTGCAACGCCAGTGAATAACCGCTTCAATGACTTGAAAAATCAACTTGCCCTTGCCTATGAAGGAAATGCTGAATATATTGATGGAAAATTGAATACAAGTCGCTCTATTGATGATATTTTCAAAAATGCACAAAAAGCATTTAATGCTTGGAGCAAGTGGGATGCTCGTGATAGAACCACAGATAACCTACTGCGTATGCTGGATTTTGATTTTTTTGAAGTACTTGATAGCGTAACAATTGCCCGTTCCCGCAAGCATATTCAAAAATATTATGATACAAGCGACATTGGCACATTCCCGATGAGGCTTTCGCCGATTTCCCTCAGACCGAAGCTAACGGATTTGAAATCGGCAATCAATTACAACCAAATTTTTGAGCAGTTAATGTTTTTAAACCTGAGTATCTATACGCCTACCCACTACATTTTGCCGAGCAGAATGGAAAAGTACGCGGAGATGTATGAGGATAACAAGGTAAACGTTGGCTTTACGCAGGCCAACCGTGAAGAAGGTGTACGCCACTTGACGGCGATCAATCTGATGAAGCGCATGGAAAGTTCTGTATTTTCTTTCAATCTTACCTTAAAGCGAATTAAGGGGCTGATTGAGGGTACTATAGAGACGATTGATACCTATGATAAAAATTCTGCTGTCAGCCTCGAACTCACGGACATTTCAAATATAGACGACTTTGATGAGGAAGATCAGAATAGTGATGAGTTGTTTAGCTTCGGTAAGAAGGTAAAGATAGAGCTCGCCGATATGGATTATAAATCATGGAAGGACAGCCTACAAAAAGATCGAGATGTTCTTGAATTGCTTACTTTAATGGTAGGTGATATATCTCCTGAATACGATTCTAAGCTTCAAGAGTTGCTTCGAGTAATTGAGGAAAAGCTCGAAAGGCCGATCAATGAGGGAAATAAAAAAGTCATTATCTTTACCGCTTTTGCGGACACAGCAGGCTATCTGTATGATAATGTGAGCCGCTATGTAAAAAAGAAATTCGGGCTGCATACTGCAATGGTGACAGGCTCGATTGAGGGGCGCACAACTATTCCAAAATTCCGTAGCGACCTCAATACCGTGCTTACCTGTTTTTCACCGATTTCAAAGGACAAAGAGCTTTTGATGCCAGATGATACGACGGAAATAGACTTTCTTATTGCTACGGACTGTATTTCGGAAGGCCAAAATTTACAAGACTGTGATTATTTGATTAACTATGATATACATTGGAATCCTGTCCGAATCATTCAACGATTTGGGCGTATTGACCGTATCGGTAGCAAAAATGAACGCATCCAGCTTGTAAATTTCTGGCCTGATGTGACCCTTGATGAATATATTGACCTAAAGGCAAAAGTCGAAACCCGCATGAAGATTGTGGATATGACAGCTACCGGTGATGACAATTTAATCAGTGAAGAAGAAAAGACAGACCTCGAATATCGCAAAGCTCAACTTAAACGCTTGCAGGAAGAAGTGGTGGATATTGAGGAGATGTCAAGCGGAATATCCATAATGGATCTGGGGCTAAATGAATTTAGGCTTGATCTGCTTGAATATACGAAAAACCATCCTGACCTTGATAAAACACCGTATGGCTTGCACTCAGTAGCTCCAGCTTCCGAGGATACGCCGCCAGGAGTTATTTATGTCTTGAAAAACTGCTCAAATAGCGTGAATATAGATAATCAAAATCGCTTGCATCCATTTTATATGGTCTATATCACAGATGACGGCAAAGTGATTTGTAATCATTTGTCGCCGAAACAGATGCTTGATAAAATTCGCTTTCTCTGTAAAGGGAAAACCGAAGCCATTCCCGAATTGTATCATCAGTTCAATAAAGAAACCCATGATGGGCGAAAGATGGCGGATTTTTCAAAATTACTTGGTCAAGCCATTTCGTCTATTATTGAGGCGAAAGAGGAGAGCGATATTGACAGCTTTTTGAGTGGCGGGCAGATTAGTTTTTTTGAAAATGAAATAAAAGGCTTGGACGATTTTGAGTTGATATGCTTCTTGGTGGTGAGGTGATTGAATGTTAGGACTTCCGAAGGCGACAGAGCTACACAAATCACTCCCGAAAAAGGCAATATATGCAAAATTTCAGATGAATACGGCGGCAAAAGAAAAGATTGATACCGATATTTCAAGAATCGCTATCGTAAATGAAATATCACCCGAAAAAGTGCATATTGCCGCAGGAGAGAGGGTAAAGACCTTTTTTGTAGTGCAGGTGGCTCTTAAAAAGAAAGACTTTGACGAGCGAGCAATTGCTACTCTATCAAAGCTTATTCCGCAAAATATGCTCTTTGTTTTGGAGTGTGGCAAGGAAACAAAGCTGGCGATTTATCATGCAAAGCTGATGCAGACTTTGTGGTACGAGAAGGGGAGCGTCTCGCTAGTATTAAAGGGTTTGACCCTTGATACTGTATGGGAAAATATTATCGTGCAAGTCGGTGGTGTCCAAATTGAAAGCGGCAATACTCTTGATGAGCAGATTGAAATTGATGGCAGGCGGCAACAGATTGAGAAAGAAATCGACCGCCTTGATAAACAGGCAAGAAGGGAAAAGCAGCCCAAAAAGAGATTTGAATTAGCCCAGAAGATAAATAGGCTTAAGAAAGAGTTGGGGAAATATAATGTCCGTTGAACAATATCAGAGGCAAGTCAATTCCTTAGATAAAGAAATTGCCGATCTTGAAAAGAAAAAAGCAATTAAAGATGGAGATTGTGCCAATATACAGAGAAAAATCAACACTACAAAAAATAACATAGGAAAGAACGCTTCGCTATCCATTTTAAATAGCAAGTTGAGGCAGGTTAACAATTATGAAAAAGATTATGCAAAAAAAATGGCAGATAGTGCGGATTTTGGTAAAAAAATTGCGGATAAAAGAAAAAAACGTTCTGATGCCTATTTGAAGCTACAAAAAGCACAGCAAGACGAATTTACGAAACAGGATAAAGCAAATAGACAGATTCAGTCGAATTATGAGTCTCGAATTACAGAATTGCAGCATAAAATAAACAAAAGCCTTATTTCGCCCAAAATGTCTAATAGTACTACAAGCGAGAGCGAAAATTATGATGTATTTGTCTCTCACGCTTTTGAAGATAAAGAGTCTTTTGTGGATGAGTTCGTTGTTGAGATGGAAAAGCTCGGCTTCAAGGTTTGGTACGACAGCCAGCGCTTGCAATGGGGCGATTCAATGCGAGAACGAATAGATAACGGTTTGAAAAATTCTCGCTATGGTATCGTCGTCTTATCGCCAGATTATATTGCTAATCATAAATACTGGACAAAGGCGGAATTGAATGGGTTATTTCAATTAGAAACGATAAACGGAAAAACCATTCTTCCAATATGGCACAATTTGACGAAAAAACAGGTGGTAGAATATAGTCCGATGATTGCTGATAGAAAAGCGCTGACAACAGCGTTTATGACGGCTGAAGAAATAGCAGTGGAGTTAAAAACAATATTCCCACTTGATTGAAACGGAGGAATAAGATAATGGATAAATTAAAGATGCACACGCCGAATAAGGCGGATGAGAATTTTGTGAGGTTGGTGCAGTTATTCCCGAATGCGGTGACTGAGGCGGTGGATGAGAATGGTGAGGTTGTGCGGGCGATTGATAAGGATATTTTGATGCAGGAAATTAATACAAAAGTGGTTGAAGGCAATGAGGAACGCTATCAATTCACCTGGCCGGACAAAAAGAAGGCGGCTTTGCTTGCCAATGCCCCGATAGCTAAAACTCTGCGCCCCTGCCGTGAAGAGAGTGTGGGCTTTGATAATACCGAAAACCTTTATATCGAAGGAGATAATCTTGAGGTACTGAAACTGCTCCAAGAAACCTATTTGGGTAAGATAAAAATGATATACATTGACCCACCATATAATACAGGGAACGACTTTGTTTATGAAGATGATTTTGCTCAAAGCGCTGATGAATATCTGGGAAATAGCGGACAATTTGATGAAGAAGGCAATCGGCTTGTGAAAAATCTCGACAGCAATGGTCGTTTTCATACTGACTGGCTAAATATGATCTATCCGCGTCTAAAATTGGCGAAAGATTTGCTGAGTGATGACGGAGTTATTTTTATTAGCATTGATGATAACGAGCAGGAAAATCTTAAAAAAATATGTGATGAAATTTTTGGGGGAAGTAACTTTATTGCCCAAATCATTTGGGAAAGAGCTTACGCCCCGATAAATTTAATGAAACATTTTTCGCGGAGTCATGATTATTTAATTTGTTATGCCAAAAGCGTAGATATGGCTGTTTGTAATGGAATAGAACGAGACAGCGCTGCAAATGAACGATATAAAAATCTTGATAATGACCCTCGTGGAGCTTGGAAAACAAGTGACTTATCTGTTGGCCCTGCTATACAAGCAAATATTTATCCGATAGTGACGCCTTCAGGGCGTGTTGTTGAGCCTCCAGCTGGTCGCAGCTGGAGGCTCTCGGAAAAGGCATTTTCCGAGAGACTCACAGATAATCGTATTTGGTTTGGAAACAATGGCAATAATGTACCGCAGATGAAGCGGTTTTTATCTGAACTGAAAAAAAGTGGAATAACGCCCATGACAATATGGAAATATGCAGAAGTTGGACATTCACAGGATGCAACCCAAGCGTTAAAAAAAATGTTTAATGATTTGTTGTTATTTGAGTATTCTAAGCCTATTGATTTAATTAAGCGTACTTTACAATTATATAGCGCCAAAGACGATTTTATCCTTGATTTCTTTTCGGGCTCTGCTACAACAGCCCATGCTGTGATGCAGCTTAATGCCGAGGATGGGGGTAATCGTAAGTTTATTATGGTGCAATTACCTGAGGAAACGGACGAGAAAAGTGAGGCCTATAAAGCAGGGTATAAAAATATTTGCGAAATTGGTAAAGAGCGGATTCGGCGAGCAGGAGCTAAGATTAATTCGGAATTAAACGGGGAGAAGGCTGGGAATGATTCCACATTAGACATCGGTTTTCGGGTGTTGAAGTGTGATAGTACAAATATGAAGGATGTTTATTATAATCCTGCTGAATATGATGTTAATATGTTTGATTCCCTTGTAGATAATATCAAGGAAGATAGGACGCCGGAAGATTTACTATTTCAAGTGATGCTTGATTTGGGAGTGCTATTGTCTTCTAAAATCGAGGAAACCACGATTGCCGGGAAGAAAGTCTTTAATGTGGCGGATGGCTTTCTGATTGCCTGCTTTGATGAAGATGTGACCGAGGAGACCATTAAGGCGATTGCCCAGAAGAAACCACACTATTTTGTGATGCGTGATAGCTCTAAGGCGAATGACAGCGTTGCAACAAATTTTGAGCAGATATTTGTCACATATAGCCCGGACACGGTTCGGAAGACACTTTAAATTAATTCGGAATGCGTAATGCGGAATTGAACGGCAGAAAAGTTAGGACTAATTTAAAATTAAAAGATGGCAATGTTGTGGGTGATTTGAAGTTAAAGGCGAAAAGCCAGACATAATTCCGAATTTCTATCATTTGGGAGGTAACGGTGGATGAAGTTTAATTTTAAGGTGCAGGACTATCAGACCGATGCGGTTAATGCGGTTGTCAGAGTATTTCAGGGGCAAGGCTATCAGGATAAGCTGAGCTATATTCGTGATTTGGGTAAGAAGGTAGAGCCGGAGCCACGGCAGCTGGAATTAGAGCTTTCTAATGAAGAAATGGACATCATGGATCCATTAAATGATACCGGATATAAAAATGAAGTGATTGAGCTGACTGATGAACAGCTTTTAAAAAATATTCAGACGGTGCAAAGTGAAGCTAATATCAGGCGCTCTACCTCGCTTGTAAAAGATTTAGGCAGATGTAGCCTTGATATTGATATGGAAACGGGAACAGGTAAAACCTATGTTTATATTAAGACGATGTTTGAATTAAACAAAAACTATGGCTGGAGTAAATTCATTGTAGTTGTGCCGAGCATTGCGATTCGTGAAGGCGTGAAGAAAACCTTTGAAATTACTACGGATCATTTTATGGAGCAGTATGGTAAAAAGGCACGCTTCTTTGTGTACAATAGCTCTAATTTGAATCAGCTAGATAATTTTTCGAGCAATTCCGGTATCAATGTAATGATTATCAACACGCAGGCATTCGCTTCTTCTCTCAAGGAGGACGGTAAGAGTAAGGAAGCCCGTATTATTTATTCCAAGCGTGATGAGTTTGGCTCTCGTCGTCCGATTGATGTTATCAAGGCGAACAGGCCGATTATCATTTTGGATGAACCGCAGAAAATGGGCGGAGACGTGACGCAAAAAGCACTCAAGAACTTTAATCCGCTTTTCGCGCTCAATTATTCGGCAACCCATAAGCAGCAAAACAATCTTGTCTATGTGCTTGATGCTCTGGACGCTTACAACAAAAAGCTTGTCAAAAAGATTGAGGTCAAGGGCTTTGAGGTCAGTAATTTCAGGGGAACAGACAGCTATCTGTATCTTGAACAAATTATACTTTCAAGCCAGAAACCGCCGATGGCGCGTATTGAAATTGAGATTAGCTATAAAAAGTCCATTAATCGCGAAGTCCGCATCCTTGGCGTGGGCGATGACCTGTATCATACTTCGCAAAAAATGGAGCAGTATAAGGGCTTTGTTATATCTGAGATTGATCCGCTTCGTGGGACGGTCACTTTCACGAATGGCGAGGTTATCACTACGGGTGAGGTTGTTGGTGATGTCTCTGAAAAGGATATGCGGCGTATTCAAATTCGGGAAACCATTTTATCTCACTTTGAAAAGGAAGAAAAATTATTTAATATGGGCATCAAGTCTCTGTCCTTATTCTTCATTGATGAGGTTGCAAAATATCGTCAGTATGATGAAAATGGAGATGAGGTACTTGGGGAATACGGCGAGATGTTTGAGCAAGAGTATAAGAATATCCTGAATGAAAATATCACGCTTTTTGATACTCCTTATCAGAAATATTTGAAATCTACTTGTAGTGATGTCTCGTCGGTTCATAAAGGCTATTTCAGTATTGATAGACAAGGACGTTCAGTAAATAGCGCAACTAAGCGGGGCAATGAATTTTCTGATGATATTTCCGCTTATGACTTGATTCTTAAAAACAAAGAACGATTACTTAGCTTTGAGGAGCCGACAAGGTTTATTTTCTCTCATTCTGCTTTGCGTGAAGGCTGGGACAATCCGAATGTATTTCAGATTTGCACCCTCAAGCATTCTGATAACCAGACAGCGAAGCGGCAAGAGGTGGGGCGTGGGCTTCGTCTTTGTGTAAACCAAAATGGGAATCGTATGGATGTGGAAAGCTGTGGCGATACTGTTCACGATATAAATATGCTTACGGTTATTGCAAGCGAGAGCTATAAGAGTTTTGTATCTGACCTGCAATCTGATATTAAAACAGTGCTTTATGATAGACCTACGGTCGCATCAAGTGAATACTTCAAAGGTAAGTATGTTAAAGTCGAAGACGTACCAATCCTCATTGATGACAATAGTGCTGGTATGATTGAATTTTATCTTATTCAAAATGGCTATGTGGATATGAAGCGTAAGGTAACGGATAAATATCGTGCAGATGTTGCTATGAATACAGTTGCTGTACTGCCAGAAGAACTCAAACCAATGGCAGAGGGTATCCATACGCTGATTCAGGCTATTTATGATGATAGTGTCCTTGATAATATGTTTTCGGATGGGCACGAAACAAAAGTGAAAGACAATCCGCTTAACGATAATTTTGCAAAAGCAGAGTTTCAAGCATTATGGAAACAGATCAATCACAAGTATGCCTATATTGTTTCATTCGAGAGTGACGAGCTGATCCGTAAAGCGATAGCCCATATTAATGAGAAACTATTTGTTTCGCAGCTCCAGTATAGTGCTACAATAGGGCAGCAAAGAGAGAGAATGAGTGAGTATGAGGTCGAGCGTGGAGACTCATTTAGTGGTGAAAAGACGAGAACACAAATACTGAAGCATACTGAAGTGAGTCGAGTAAAATATGATCTTATCGGCAAAGTTGCGGAGGGAGCAGTTCTTACCCGCAGGACTGCAGTTGCAATATTAAAAGGACTAAATCCAGAAAAAATTTATATGTTTAGGAATAACCCGGAAGAATTTATCTCGAAGACTATTCGGCTTATTAATGAGCAGAAGGCTACAATGATTGTTGAGCATATCTCTTATAACCAGCTTGAGGACGAATACGATAGTACAATATTCACTGCTGAAAAAAGCGCCCAGAGCTTTGATAAGGCCTTCCCTGCAAAGAAGGCGATTCAAGATTATATATTTACGGATGGTACTGCTGAGCAGAGTGTTGAGCGACGCTTTGCGAAGGACTTGGAAGCGGCATTAGAAGTATGTGTTTATGCAAAATTGCCGAAGAAATTTTATATCCCAACCCCTGTTGGCAACTATTCTCCCGACTGGGCGATTGCTTTTTATGAAGGAAAGGTAAAGCATGTTTTCTTTATTGCTGAGACCAAAGGTACAATGGAGAGCCTAAATCTCAGACCGATTGAGCAGGCAAAAATTTCTTGTGCGAAAAAGCTTTTTAACGATATTTCTACAAGCAATGTCAAATATCACGATGTAGATAACTATCAAAGTCTGCTAGATATAATGAGGACGTTGTAATTCATCAAGTAGTGAAGCAAGCATCAAGATATTTGAGTATCTTGCTTGAAAGAGAGGAATGAGGGGGAAGTTTTTTGGTTCGGGTGATTTTGTTTGATTTGGATGATACACTTCTGGATTTTCAGAGGGCGGAGGCTGTGGTGCTGGGGAAGGTTTTGGGGCAGTTGGGGGTTGAGCCGACTGAGGCGATTGCGGCTCGGTATAGTGAGGAAGTGTAGGGGATTAAATAAAAAGAGTGTAGCCACAAGGCAGTTATGCTTTTGGTTTTAATTCATCCAAGCGGGGTCTGCTTGATATCCTAAGTTCCTTCACATTATAATTGGCGCAGGTGGTGTTTATGGGAAAGAAGTTTGTTGCGTCATACAGCGGCGGCAAGGACAGTTGCTTCGCCGTTTACAAGGCCGTTAAAGAGGGTTTGGTTCCGATAGAGTTGATTACTACGTATAACGAAAACCGTTCGTGGTTTCACGGAATACAGGATAGCTTGCTGCAAAGAGTTTCCGCTTCGCTTGAAATCCCCTTAACTTTGGTTCGCACCAGTGGCGAACTATATCATATAAATTTCGAGCGTGCGCTAATGACCGCAAAAGAAAAGGGCGCAGAGCTGTGCGTGTTCGGTGACATTGATATAGAAGAGCACTTGGAATGGTGTACAGCTCGCTGCAGGGCGACAGGGATTACACCCTACTTTCCTTTATGGAAACGAGAGCGCAAGGATGTAGTCAACGAGTTTCTGGACGCGGGCTTTTCAAGCCTTATCACGGTAGTGAACACAGAAAAACTGTCCGATAAGTTTCTCGGTTGCGTATTAAGCCACGATATAGTGAATGAGATAGAAGAAAGCGGCGCAGATGCCTGCGGCGAAAACGGGGAATATCACAGCTTTACCTTTGACGGGCCTCTGTTCCGTCGCAAGCTGGATTTTACAGTGAAAGATAAAATAATGATAGATAGCTACGCAATTATCCCCTTGGAATAAGGCAAAAATTGAAATGAGGGACTGTTTCTCGAATCAGAATGGGGAAGCTAGGGTTGCTGTGTAAGGGACGCTATCCTCAGCGATTCGTTCCAAAATAATCGGTAATGTTTGTGGGGCGAGGATTGCAGGTAGATTTATTTCTATGGGCTATGCATCCAGTTCCTTCCGCATGGTGGTGCCCAGCCCCAAAAGTGAAATAGAAAAATAAAAAAGCCCTATCTAATTTGCACTGCTAAGACACAAAATAAGAATCCCCCGGCTTAGCCGGGGGATTCTTATTCGTGTTGTTAGTGCGTGTTTTTATGGCTTGTTATCGTCCGAAGAGGATATTAATGAATTATTTTGCCGTTCCAAATCGTCCACGATGGCGAAGGTTTTACCGATTTCGATTTTTCGGTAGCTAATATTTTGTTATTGCAGAGATAGGTAAATAGGGCATAGTTGATTTGATCGAAGAAGTGCATCGAAAATGATGCCGAAATATACCGCTGTTTATAATGATATTAAATAATTGAATAGAAGTGTGAATTGGCGATAATTATGTGTGGGTGATTTTTTTGAAGGGAAATTCATTTTTTTAGGGAATATTGTTTTATAGTTATCAAAAATTCTGAAAAAAAGATGAGGGGGATGGGGTAAAAGTGAAACACGTTTATGAAGGGAAAACCAAAGGTGTTTACGAACTTGAGGATGGAAATTTTCTGCT
>JGI994J12354_10003720_pt1 | contig 14097 bp, 17 predicted proteins | sample IntmicLarv3ML3BL_FD_12354 | JGI IMG/M metagenome (IMG submission 12354)
CCGCAAGCAGCGGGGTATTAGGGAACGAACGGGAGTTTATAAGGAACGCCCCAAGGGGCGGGGAATTAAACCCGAAGAGATTAAAAATTCACTGAGATAAAAATAATATATTATTTTATAAAAGATGTACCAAAATGTAATTGTATGTAACATTGGAATTTGATATAATGTAATGTGAATTTCAATTCATAATATATAAAAAGTGTAAAACACACGAAAAACGAGGAGGTTTTTAATATAACAGAAATAAAAAATATAACGGATTCAATTAAAAATGATTTTCAAAAGTTAGACTATCTTCTGATAAATCAAATATGTAACCGACTATATGAAATCAGTTCTGTTGAATTTACGAACATAAGCAATTTGATGAAACTTCAAAATATAAACGACGAAGTAAAATTTATAGAAAAAGAAATGATGGAAACTCTTGACAACGCAAAGCCAAAGATATATAATATTGTTGAAAATGCAGCGAAAAACTATTATACCGAAGCGACAAAACATCAAAAAAATCCTGTGGTGTTTGGAGAAAATAATGCAATTTTATCTATTATCGAACAAACAAAACAGGGCATCTATCATGAATTTTCAAAGTTATTAGACACAAACAGTATAGGATTCACAAACTCAAACGGAGAGTATAAAAGATGGGAATGGTATAACAGCAAAAGAATATGCAGAGCTATTCTGAGGATATAATATAGATGAGATTAAATAAATTTTATTTGCCAATATTCTTTTTATTTTGTTTGTTTATCGCTTCGTGTACTAATTATAATAAAACCGATATAGTAAAAAAAATGAACACCGGATTGGAAAATGAACTTATCCGAACAATATACGCTAACGATATACAGGATGTATATGAAATGACAAATTCGAAACATATAGAAATTTGGTATTATGAAACAGATTTAAACGACGATGGATATAATGATATAATAACTATCGTCCGTTCCCCTCTGCGCAGCGGTTCTCATGGAGATTCGTTTGATATTTGGATAAATGACGGGTATGGCGAATATGATGAAGTTTCCAGTGTATCAGTAGTAAAAATTTTAGCGGATAATCCCGAATATAATGGAAAAATTTACATTGCAAATAAAAAAACAAACGGATTTAGAAATATAGATATAAAATGTGATAATGACATTAATTTAATGTATGAGAATGGTAAATATCGTTACGGTCTTTAAAATTTACTATGTGATATAATAAAATTACAAACGAACAAAAAAAGAGACTGATAATTATGAAAAAAATAACAATTGATTTTAGAAATTGCGTAAGCGAAGAAGAAATTCGCGGACTCTTAATTCAAAATCTCAATTTGTCTGAATGGGACGAAAAAAAACCCGATAATTTATTAAGAGCGTTGAAAGAAATTGAAAAATGTGAAATATATCTCGTAGGAACAAATTTAATACCGGGTAATTTATCTGTGTATATGAAAAAAGTGATTGATACGCTTGAAGGAATTGAAGAAAAATATGATAATATCATCGTTATGATAATATCATCGTTATGACAATGAATGTAATAACAATTGATTTTACAGGTTGCAAACATCGAGATGAAATTCATTTTAAATTAAAAGAAAAGTTGGATTTTCCCGATTGGTATGGGCAAAATTTATCCGCTTTATGGGATTTACTCACAGGATATATAGCCCCCTGCGAAATCCATTTAACCGGATTAAATAATGTTTCCGGTGAATTAATTCCCTCAGTACAAAAAATCGTGAAAATTTTTCAACGAGCAGAAGCGGAATATAATCATCACAAAATAATAATTGAATAAACATAAAATAGTTTCATAAATAAAACGACGCGGAATTTTTAGCATAAATTCCGCGTTAATTTTTTTGTTTAAATCATTTCTATTATGCGTGTTCTAAAATGTTTATAAAAATAATAAAATAGAATAAAACAATAATATTTACATGCAGTCATAAATCTTTGGGGAAACACAAAATGATAAAATATACAGGAATGATTCTTATCGCGGTTTCATGTACTGCGGGAGGATTTTTATTCTCAAACAGGATAAATTTACGGTTAAAACAAACAGAAGGATTTTTACGTTTTTTTGATTATATTATAAAATATATAGATATATTTAAATATCCGACAGAAAAAATTTTTATAAATTATTCGGAAGATACTCTTGAAAACTGCGGTTTTTTGGATAAACTAAAAAAAAACGGGAGAATCGGCGGAGTATATGCAAACCCTTGGGAAATTTCTTTGGCTGAATGTAAAAATGAGGGACGTATTTTTTTCAATGATGCTGAATTTGATATAATAAAACAATTCGGGTTAAAGCTCGGAAACGGCAGAGCGGACGAACAAATAAATCATATGTATTTATACAGGGATAAACTGCAAAATTTATATGATGATGAATATCATAAAGAAACAAACAATTCCAAATTGTATAAAATATCCGGCGGACTTCTCGGAATTTTTTTGTGTGTTCTGATATTTTGAGAATATTGAGTTTTATTTGTTTTTATCGGGAGAATATATAAATTATGGATATAAGCCTTTTACTTAAAATAGCCGGAATCGGTATACTTGTTTCCGTATTACATCAGGTTTTAAAAAAATTAGACCGTGAGGACCAGGCTACATATGTTTCTATCGCGGGGATTGTTATTGTTTTATTGATGATTATAACCGAAATAGTAAATTTATACGAAACAGTTCAATCGGTTTTTGGTATTTAATATATGTTTACAGAAACAACAGAGATTTTAAAAATAATCGGCGTAGGTTTAATTGTCGTTATATTATCGTTTATATTTAAAGAATTGAAAAAAGAATATTCTGTGATGATAATTATAACAGGCGGGATAATTATTACTGTCTGGGGGATTATAAAAATTTTCCCCGTTGTGAGTTATATGCGAGAGCTTACGGATTCGAGCGGTATTTCGGAATATTTATCGGTTATATTAAAAGTTTTGGGTATAAGTTTTATTGTTCAGACAGGAGCGGATATTTGCAGGGATTTCGGTGAAACGTCGATTGCGTCAAAGATTGAATTTGCGGGGAAAGCTATTATTTTAGTAGTGGTTATGCCTGTTTTACGCTCAGTTATAAATATGGGGCTTGAATTGTTGTCATAAAATAAAAGGGTTAAAGAAAATGAAAAAGTTTAAAAAATATATAGTTTTTTTTATAAGTATTTTCGCAGTTTTTTTTAATTTTAACGTAAGCGCGGAAAATTATAACGTACATAACCCGTATTCCGACGATAGTTATAATATATATTCGGAAGATACGACGATAGATATTTTATCGGAGATATATAAATCCGTGAACGCGGATAATGTTAAAAATAATATGCCCGATGCGGCGGAAAAATATCTCGGTTATGACGATTGGGATTTTGACGAAGATTTGAATATCGACGATATAAGCGATAAATTCAGTCTCGGATTTATTTTTAATATAATTATGAAAATTTTAGGGACGCTTTTATCGATGACGGTTAAAAATTTTATCCCTGTTCTCGCTTTTATTATATTGAGCACGGTTGTGGGTGCTTTAAGTCATATGCACGCAAACGGCGGAAAAAATAATTTTACCGAGATTATAGATTTTGTTTTGGCCGTATGTCTCGCGGGGGCGGTTTTTTATAACGTCAGGGATTGTTTTTATATATCGAAAAATTTTCTCGAAGATATACATACATATATGATGACTATAATCCCCGTTATGGCTTCACTCTCAACCATATCGGGGAATATAGCTTCGGCGGCGGCAAATTCCGCAGGATTATACGCCGTTTTAAATATTATCGACGCAGTCGGCAGCTCTGTTATACTCCCTGTTTTACAGATATGTTTCGCGTTATCACTCGCGAGACAATTTACAGAAAGCTCCGATACCGTAAATTTAAGCGGAATATCTTCATATATACGCTCTGTTTTAAACTGGATATTTATTTTTATAATGACAGTTATGACGACGGTTTTGGTTTTTCAGAATATACTTGCGTCGTCGGCTGATACGGTAGCGGCGAGAGCGGTAAAATTCACATTTTCATCGTTTGTCCCTGTTGTCGGGGGAATGATTGGCGACGTTTCAAGGACGATTATCGGGAGTATCGGGGTTGTAAAAAGTATAACGGGGATATTCGGCGTGCTGGTGATAATTATAACGTTACTGCCGCCGCTTATAACTGTCGCGTTGAATAAATTGATGTTGAAATTATCGGGAGCTTTCGCGTTAATTTTAGGTATGAACAGACAATCTGAATTTTTAAAAGAGATGAATTCATTGCTTGATATAACTGTCGCGGTTATGATTGCGTCGGCGACTGTGTTTATCTTCGATATAACTGTGTTTATTAAAACGGTTGTTATTGTTTGATATAGATTGAAATTGTTATAACGCAAGCATTAAATATTCCCAACCGTTTGATTCAATAACTTTTTGGAACCCGAAAGACTGCATTGATTTTGACGATTCACTGTCTTTTCCCTGCGGTGATATTAATGTGAAAACTCCGAGCGATTTTGCTTGTCTTTTCATTTCTTCGATTAGTTTTTCCATTATTATATCACCGTCGCCGCCCGTGAGGACAAAATTATTATCCCCTACAAAACCGAGCGGAATCCATGACGGTTTACTCATCGGCAGAGACATTACAACTTTTCCGTCAACTTCCGCGACAAGTTCCACACCCTTGCCTTTTTTATAAGATTCTATCGCGGGGAGTATTTTATCTTCGGTTATTTGCCTCGGAGTCATCGCGCTGTATACATTTTCCCATAAATCCTGTACATCATCTTTGCATATATGACGTATAACTATTTTTGATTTTTCCATAAGTTTTACTCCTTTATTAATATTAATTTTTTGTTTTTCCGTATATTCCGCGTAATCTTTCGGCGTACAGCCGTATATCGCGGAATATGCTTTTGTAAAACCCGCATGGGTTTCAAAACAATATGTCATCGCTGTTTCACATATATTTTTACCGTTTGCTATATCATTCGCAGCCGCATGAACACGTTGTTCACGTACATATTCCATCATTGACATACCCGTCGCGGATTTAAATTCTCTCGAGAAGTGAAATTTTGAATAACCCGAATAATCCGCGATTTCGTCCAAAGTAAATTCCTGCTTTAAATGTTCACCGACAAAAATTTTTATTTTTTCGATACAATTTTGTTCCATTTTTATTGTCTAACCTCCGATTTATTATTTAATAATAATTGAATGTATACTCATTATATCACATATTTAAACAAATTCTTATCTTGAATTGCTGTCTTGATTTTAATATTAACCATCACGGAGGGCAAAAACACATGCTTGACGCTGTAAAGCAATGGGCTTTTACACTCGTAATAACCGCTGTTATCGGCACTTTCGCGAATTTTTTCACAATATCCGAAAATAACAACATGAAAAAATACGTTAAATTTACATGCGTGATTGCCGCTCTTGCAGTTATGATAATGCCGATAAAAGAGATTTTCAAAGGGTTTCCCGACTTTTTTAACTTTGATTATATATACACAAACGCGGATAATTTATATTACGAAGAAAATCCAAATGATATAAATGAACTCGCAATCACTAAAACAAACGAGTTATTAAAATACAGGATATACGACATAGTTTATGAAAAAACGGGAATAAAACCCGATGAAGTTTTCATATATATAACACATAATAATTATACAGAAACAACAGAAATTGAAGTTGAAAAAATTATATTAAATATGCCTGAAAATACAGACAATAACATAATTGACGAAATAAATTTATACTTGGAAGAACTTTTTAAATGTGAAATAAACGCGGGGGATAAAACCGATGAATAATAATAATAATAAGACAGAAAAACAAGGATTTAAACAAATATTTAAATTTACAGGTTCAAAAGAAAAAAACAAAAAAACGCTTATAATTTTCGGTTTAATCGCAGGTATTGGATTAATTCTTTTAAGTTTCGTTACAGCAAACGGAAATAATAAAAATTCGTCGGGGAATATTAACATAAAAAATGATTTATCAAGAATTGACACAATATCTTATATCGCCGAACAGGAACTGAAATTATGTGAAATCCTGAAAAAAATAGACGGTGTTTCCGAGCCTTTTGTTATGATAACCCTTGATTCTTCAAGTGAATATATATACGCGTCAAAACAAAGTATAAAAGAAAGCGTTTCGAAAGACGGTAACACAACACAAAAAGATATTCAGAAAGATATAATTTTATACGAGGACGAAAAAAAAGCCAAATCGCCGATATTGGTTAAAGAGATTCAGCCGAAAATAAAAGGTGTCGCGGTTGTTTGCAAAGGAATAAGCGGAGCGGATATGCAGCTTAAAATAATAAATCTCGTCTCGACTGTGCTGAATCTGCCGACAAATAAAGTCTATGTGATAAGCGGGGATTGAGCATGGATAAAAATTAAAACAATAGTGTTATGAATATAAAAAATCCTCCGTAGCGGAGGATTTAAAATTTGAATTTTATATTAATATGACATTGTGAGCTGTTCGTATTCGGCATAATTCAACGGTATTTTATTGGTATCACCCGTAAGCGGATAATTTGTCAGCAACGCTTCTGTTACCGCGTTTCTGTTTTCTTCTTTAGCGCCGATAAAATAGAAATGTTCCTGCGTAATTTTGTAACAGGAATTCCATACAAGATTAATGTAATTATTGCTCCGATAACGATTTGAATCCCATGTAGAGAGCATAAAACGCGCTTTGGAATTATACAGACATTTATGAAGTTTTCTTTCACGTTCTTCGTCCCAGCTATCAAAATAATCCACATGCCGTCCTATATAAGGGGGGTCGCAATAGATAAAAGAATTTTCACCGGCGAGCACAATAGTTTTTTCGAATGACTGGCATATAAAAGACCAGTCGTTTTCTTTTATCATTTTTTCAAAATGTTTAACTTGATTTGTTATTTTAGTAATGTACGCCTTAGCGAATCGTTGAGGCTTATGCCCATACGGCACATTAAACTCATTGCTTTTATTAAAACGAATCATACCGTTAAAACACGAACGGTTTAAAAATAAAAAATCCAGCGGGTTATGTTCCCTATTAAATTTTTCTCTTATAAAATAATAATGTTCGGCATCTTTTTGAGATAATAGAGTTCCCTGTTCAGAAAGATATTCCGCAACGATTTTTGAATCTATCTCTTTATTTTTTAATTTATTATAAAAATTTATTATATGCGGATTCAAGTCGGAAAAAATTGCCTTGCAAGGNGCGATATTCAGTCCGACAACGCCGGACCCCATAAAAGGTTCTGCCCATACGGTTGATTTATCAATACAAACATTGTTCCGTATCAAAGGAACAAGTTTAGTTTTGATTCCCTGCGTCTTGAACGGGGGAATATAAATCTTTTCTTTATCCATTCTATATACCCTTTCTTCTTGAAGCGCGTGTATTTATTATATCGGCGGATAACCCGCGATATGCGATATATTCATCAAAAGAAGATAACGGTTTATGCTTTCCGTTTTGGGTTATTATCTGCATTTTGCCGAAATTTGCCCAGTAATCGTCAAAAATTTCTTCTCCCGCTTTCGCGAATACTCCGTTACCGGAAAGGATGTCTTCAACTTTTCGAATACTTCCTATATTTGCGGTATTACCGCTGCCACTTTTATCACTCGCTATACGCCATTTTTCAACGGCAAAAAAAGTGAAGTTTCTGATTACCGACGGAATCTCGGAAAGTTCTTGCATTGAATATTTTTGAGTTTCATTATTTTCTGATAACTCTGTACGTTTATATATTATTCCAAAACAGAAATGTCCGCTGTATTGACTATACGGATATTTAATGTTTTTCGTGCTGCTGCGGTTGATAAAATATTCACCGTGAGACCCTAAAGTAAATCCGTTACAAAACCCCGGATATTCGTCAAGCAGATAAGTTGTTTTTATATCAACGGCAAATTTTATATCGGTATTATCATTTTTTATAAAGGTTAAATCCGGATACCAGTTTTGATGCGTAGCAAGTTCAATTTTATATCCGTTTTTCTCGGCAAAGTTCAGGAAATGCGGAAAAATATGTAATTCAAGAATCTTTGATAAAACTTTGGTATCTGCGGATATTGTATAGATATTCATAAAAATATCAACAAATCCTTTAATTGTCCATTCATCATTATACGCGATAAAAGAGCCTAACGATTGCGCGAATTCATTTAACAGTACAGCAAATTCTTTCTTTTGCACTTCATTTTTCATCAACAATCCCTCTATTCTTTTTATATATGATTATACAATAAAAATATGAACACTTCCACAAAATTTTCCTCACCTTTATGCAGTCTATGTTATAAGTGGGGATTGAGCAACTTTCACCGAGAGCAAGTGAAAGTTTGTGAAAACAAGTGAAAGAAGGATTGCCTCAAAACAATCCTTCTTGTTTTTTACATAATTTACACTGCCCGCAGAATTAATCAACCGATTCATATTTATCTATCATTTTATCAAGCGCGGTCTGTGCTTTTGCCGCGATTTTTTCATATGCCGAAGTTAAATCGGGTTTGTAGCCGTTTACCATTTGGAGTGTGAAATCCGCGATTCCGCCCCAGTTATTCATATATCCGAGGTCATATGTTATTGAATCGAATATCAAATCCATCGTCATTATCGATTCATCATCTCTCGCGTGTTTTCCTTTCAGGGATATATCATAATACGCGGGAGTTAAAATATTTTTCGATAACGCTCCCATATGCTGTATAACCGCACCGGTTTTTTCAATCTCGTCGTTAGACGTCGGAATTGTAAGCATCATTGCGACATGCGGATTTACTACATGACAATATCTCTCCTGCTGTTCATCGTTCAGAGGCATGGGAAGTATACCGAAATCTGTTTCCATTGTTCGGAGATTCGGTATCGCGTGAAATTCATTCCAGTTAAACAAACTCTGTTTATTTGCGAACATAGCCTGTGAACGCTCGTTATTTGTTCCCGCCGCCGACCAGCTCCAGAATAATGACCTGTCGTATAAAATCCCCGTTATTTTATTGAATACGTCCACTGTTTTATCGTTATAAAAAGTTATTTCGGGAATATCTTCGGCGTTTTTGGTCGCGAATTTAACTCCGCAGCCTATAAGACTTACGGCGATTATATCGCTGTAACCGAGAAGTCCGTATCTGTCTTGGTCGTCCCATTTACCGTTGCTGTCCGTATCCAATGAAACAGCTTTGCACATCGTTAAAAACGCGTCCAGCGTCCATTTTTTATCGGTTACAAGCTGATACGGGTCGCCGAGACCATAGTCCTGCATCATTTGTTTACTGAATAGTATTATCCCTGCGGATTTTCTGTACATTGTACCTGTATCACCCGTCACCATATATAATTTATTGCCGATTGATAAATCATTTATAGAGTTTTGGTCCCACCACGGTTGGGACAAATCAAGATTAGGAATATCGAAAAGGTCATATAATGAGCCTTCCTGTGAAAGTGTCGCGTTGTCAAACGGAGTGTTAAACGCAACGTCATACGCGTTTTCTCCTGCTTTGACAGCTTTTCTTATTCTCGCAACATGGTCGCCCTGTCCGACGGGTATCGGAACAATCTTAATATTAAACATTTCTTCAACAGCCAGATTTCTCTTGTAAACCGCATCGTTTATAGGGTCGCCGTTTTGTTCCTCATGGGTAAAATCCACGTCAAGCCATGTTGTATTTACCGTATCATTCACAAGAATAGTAAATTCTTTTCCGCCCCAATCGAAAGTATCAGCTTCCGCTGTATATTCTATGGGTTCTGTTTCCGCTTCCCCCTGCGGATTTTCACCGCCTGAATCATCGGAGTTTGTTGTCGTGCCGTTATTTTCTGTCGTTTTGGTTTCCCCGTTATTATTCGCACATGACGACAAAGACAAAAGCGGCAGAGTTATTATCGAAATAATAACCAAAATCGATATTATTTTTTTCTTTTTCATTTTCGTTTTAACCCCTTTTAAATTAAATTTTGATTTTTTTTATGCAGATTGCACAATTAATTGCGGGTATGCCAATTACATTATAGCACAATCACAAAAATAATTCAACAATTTTACAAAAATCAAAAAAGTTTTATATAATCGCAATAAATCCCGCAAAAATCTGCATCGAGACAGCATTATTCGTGGGTAAAATCTGCATCAGAGGTATGATATTCGCGGGTAAAATCCGCATTTGTTCTTGACAACGCCGATTTTATGGGGTAAAAGTCGATTTTTCATTTGTAGGGTAAAAAAACAATAATTTATTTGATTTTTTACGGTTAAATAACTCAAAATACATGTTCTAAATTATATAAACCCGTAATAAAATAGAATATCAATATTATTAATTTATTCAAATTAAACGGGGAGAAAAAAACATGAAAAAAATATTGTCAGCGATAGGAAAAAAGAACATAATTATAATTTCGGGTATTTTATTAATAGGTATAGCGGTATATTTAAATCTCACCTTGCAATTCGACGCGCCCGGAGAAAATTTAAACGACGGCGGTTATATATTGGAAAACGATTATTATTATGACAGCGGCGATTCAAAAATATTCGGGCAGGCTGCGCTTGTGGATAATTTAAATTTTGACCCTTATGCCGAAAATATTGACTCGGGCGAAGCCGAAATAGAAAACATGGATTTACAGCAAAATGACGTTGTCGTTGAAGATAACAGTTATTTCGCCGTTGCCGCCGTAAGCAGACAGCGTGCAAGAGACGAATCACTTGAACTCCTCAACAATATACTTGACAGTTCCGAATCCATGCCTGATATACGTGACAAAGCGTTAAAAGATATTCAGACAATCGCAAACGAAATAGAAAATGAAGCAAACATCGAAGTTCTTGTAAAAGCCAAAGGATTTTCTGAATGTGTCGCAATCGTAAACGGTGAAAACGCCAACGTTATTGTAAAAACCGACGGACTTATGCCCAACGAAGTCGCACAGATAAAAGAAATCGTATACGAACAAACGGGGATTATTCCGAGCAGTGTTAAAATAGTTGAGAAGAATTAGAGAACGATGGGGGAAACTTTTCAGGAAAGTTTCCCCCAAACCCCCTTCAAACCTTTTTATCCTCGGTGCATAATGTTTGCGTTGGGGTGTATTTTTTATATGATTTTGTTTGTCTGCGGACAAACAAAATATAACAATTTCGCTCTGTAACCCAATGTTTGCCATGTATCGTTTTTCTTTTGGTTACTTTTCTTTTTCTCGCAAAAAGAAAAGTAACACGCGTCCTGCTCCCGTTCCCGTCAAAACTAATCTTCTTCGCTCGCGTCGCTGTTATAGACATAGCCTTTCGTTATGTCTATTTTTATTTTCGCGCCGGTTTTTAATATCGACGTCGCACTTCTCGCGTTTGACACAACGGGTATATCAAGCGCGTAAGCCGCCGCTACAACCCCCGAATCCTGCTCGTTTTCTTCGGTTATGATACCGGAACATTGACGCATTATATGCAGTATATCCGTGGAAGTCCTCGAAACGGCGAGTATATCCCCCGCGATAAAACTGCTCATGTCTTTTTCTTCATCTTTTATGACGCATACGCGTCCGGAAACATTTTCCCTGCCTACACTTTTGCCTTTTAAGAGTATATCGCCGACTAAATGCACCTGTAATGTGTTTGTCGCGCCGGAAGAACGCTGTGTACTGCCGGTCATTACGACTATATCGCCGTCTTTTACAAGTCCTCTCTGGACGATTTTTTCCGCTACGTCGTTAAATAATTCCTGTGTATTTTCTATATAACTGTTAAGCAGCGGGATAATACCCCATGATAACGCGAGCTGCATATATGTTTTTTCATGCGGAGTTACGGCGATAATCGGAGTGTCGGGACGAAAACGTGATATTCTTCTCGCACTGTTGCCGCTTAAAGTTACCGCAACGATTGCCGCCGCTCCCAAATCATGTGCGGCTCTGCATGTCGCGTTGCTTATCGCGTTGGTTATATTGGTTTCGAGTTTTTTTAGTGAACCGACTTGCTCACCGTAACTTTTGTAATCTATACAGGATTCGGTTTTCTCCGCGATTTTACTCATGGTTTCAAGACTTTTCAGAGGAAACGCACCGACTGCCGTTTCACCCGATAACATAATCGCACTTGTACCGTCGTATATCGCGTTCGCAACGTCGGTTATTTCAGCCCTTGTCGGGCGGGAATGAACTATCATTGATTCAAGCATTTGTGTCGCTGTTATAACTTTTTTACCTGCGGAAAAACAATCTGTGATTATTGTTTTTTGCAAATGCGGAAGTTCCTCAAACGGGATTTCAACTCCCATGTCTCCCCTTGCGACCATTATCCCGTCGGAAACGGTTATAATATCTATTATATTTTTTACACCCTCGGTGTTTTCTATTTTCGCGATAAGTTCAATATTATAACAACCGTTGGCATTTATAAATCTTCGAACGTCTTTTATATCCTGCGGTGTTCTGACAAAAGATAATGCGATAAAATCAACGTCGTTTTGAATACCGAATAATATATCGCTCTTGTCAGCATCATTCATGTACGGCATATCTATCGTAACACCGGGGATATTTACGCTTTTACTGTTTTTAAGGGTTTCGCCTATTATTATATCGCATAAGATTTCGGTTCCCGAAACTTCCCTTACTTTTAATTCTATCAAACCGTCGTCAATCATTAATGTGCTGCCTTTTGAGAGATTCCTCGGCAGATTTTTATATGTCACTGAAACTCTTTTTTCGTTTCCTATTATTTCTTCCGACGTAAGAATTATTTCTTTTCCCTCGATAAGCTCGACCGAGCCGTTTTCAAGTTTTCCCGTTCTTATTTCGGGACCTTTTGTATCGAGCATAATCGCGACGGGCGTATCGAGTTCTTTCCTCAATTTTTTTATTTTTTGTATCTTGTCTTTATGTTCTTCATGTGTCCCGTGTGAAAAATTCAACCTCGCGACGTTCATTCCCGCGCGAATCATTTTTGAAAGCATTTCTTCGCTGTCGCACGCCGGACCTATTGTGCATACAATTTTTGTTTTTCTCAATTTAAACAAGCCTCTTTTCTTTCAGTATAAATTTTTATCGGTTAAATATTATTATATCTTCTTTTTATGAAATATTTCAACGTTAAAATATAATTTTTATATAATTTTCGTATAAACTTTTTTATATGCTATTGACTTTACATTATAAATATAGTATAATATAACAGAAATAAATAAAATAATTAAGATGTATATAAAATAATACATCTTAATTCTCTCTGCGGGGTGCGAGAGGAGGGATATACAACAAATGGCAGAAGTTAGAGTAAAAGAAAATGAAACTTTGGACAGTGCTTTAAGAAGGTTTAAACGTTCTTGCGCTAAAAGCGGCGTTTTAACGGAACTCAAAAAAAGACAGCATTATGAAAAGCCGAGCGTAAAGCGTAAGAAAAAGTCAGAAGCTGCGAGAAAACGCAAATATTAATAAAACTGCATTTTCAAATTATATGTTTATATGATTTTGGTGAAGATTCGGCGGGTGAAAAATTCCCGCCGAATTTTTATGTCCTGCCGTTTAATTTTTTTATTGTAAGAACATACAGAACAATCGCGGAAATTGCCGCAGTTATCGCGGCTGCCGCCACAGTGACAGCTATAACAGCGATTGTATAAGCCGTCTCCGTTTCGGATAAATCCTGCGCGGCGGTATATTTTCCGCCGGATTCTGTGTTTTTCATGTATTCTTCAATCATAGCGTTGAAATCATGTTCGCATGTGCAGTTTTCAACGATAACATTCCCCGATTGTGTATTTGTATTTTCCGCAGGAGTTATAACTATTGCGTCAATATTCACGCTTTCGGTCAATACAACTTTGATTATGTGTCTGCCTGCGGTCATGTCAACCTGACCGACGGAGCATAAAACCCAGTCCTGCCAGTCGGATGAATTATTCGCGTAGGTATCGCCGACGCTTTTTCCGTCGTAAAAGATTTCCGCGCCGCCCGATGACGGCTGTGACGCGAGCCATACGTCTATTTTATATCTGCCGCTTGTTTCAACGTCAACCGTATACTGAACCCATTCATCATC